>Ga0114931_10000685_pt1 | contig 42053 bp, 30 predicted proteins | sample 2SBtaG_FD_89579 | JGI IMG/M metagenome (GOLD analysis project Ga0114931, IMG submission 89579) | Deep subsurface microbial communities from Kolumbo volcano to uncover new lineages of life (NeLLi) - 2SBTROV14_V59a metaG | ecosystem: Environmental > Aquatic > Marine > Volcanic | place: Kolumbo... | reverse complement strand
TTTCAGGATATCCAGCTGTTGCAGTTTTTCCAGATATTGCCTGCACTCCACTGTCTTGAGTTTACCGTTGGGGCGTACCCAATTGAGCAGTTCGCACAGCGTGCTGGCCAGTTCCGTGCGCGCTAAACCCGAATAGCGATCAATAATCTCAAAAATCAATTGCTGTTCTGCCTTTGACACTTGGGTGCCACAAAATAACGGAAACACAGCGCAAGACTCATTCATCACTGCCACCTTTTTGGGAGCCACAGCGTACGCTAACGTAGAAATTTGAGAACGTCCAGCAGTTTTTGAAAATAGTTGAGCTACCCTTGCCATTTCAGGCTCTACGCACTGACATCAGTCGACAGTGCTGCTGTGCGAAAGTTATTGACAAAATGAAAAGTGCGCGCAATGATGGCGACCCCATTGGTTTTTGCCACTTACCTTCGGTGTTTTGCTGAGTTGAGACGTTTCTTACGTGAACGTGTCGAAAAAAATATTCCGAAAAATTAGCACGTTACGCGTCGGAAAATCGGAAAAAGTCCAAATTAAAATGCGCGGAAAGTAGGTTATAGTTATGCACGATAATGAGATAGTTAGGCAAATTGAATTAAGAGTTGCTGACCCGAAGAAACGCATTGATATGCTGTACGAAGAGCGGGTGGCAATATTTCCTCCTGTTTTAAGTTCTATGCTATGCGTTGCTGAGGAGCAACTTTCATTAAGTTTACCCCAATTGCTTCGTCAGTTGTATTTGAAAATTGGAAATGGTGGATTTGGCCCTGGGTATGGATTGCTTGGTTTTGTTGGAGGGCACTTAAATGTTGAGGGGATGTCGATAGTCGATGTATATTTTGACCATTTGTCACAAATAGAAAATTGGCCAAAAAGTATTTTACCTATTTGTGAATGGGGTGAAAGTATTTGGACTTGTTTAGATTGTAATACAAACGCTGGCGATATTATCACTATGACTGAGGATGGGTTATTTAGAACGCAACATAATCTAGGGTCTTGGGTAGGATCTTGGGCAAAGGGTGTGGATCTATGGAAACAAATGTTTAATTTTGAAGAAGTTAAAATAAAAAACCCTTTTACTGGAGCTGAAGTAAGTCACCTTAGTCCAGGCGCGGCAAAAGGTAATTTGGTAATGTTATTCTAAGCAATACTTCGGACAGTTTTAAGCAGCAATAGCGCCATAATCACTAAGCTCACCATACACTTGCGCCACTTTTTAGCAATCTCTGCTCAAAGCTAACCTTTCAAAAAGTATTGTCATCAAATTTTGGTTGAATTTCTTTCGTCGCCAAGAAGCAATAGAGATAACACTTTCACGCGTCGTTTGTTTCTGTCGCCGATCCTCTAGCTTGGGCCATAGTGGCCATAGGGGACGGAGTTAAAATAAAAAATAATAAATAATAAATAATAGACATGGAGTGATTTTTCGCAGTTGCCTAAAGAAATGCCAAGACACGAGAGACTCATTTATCCAGGATGTATATATCATGTTATCACCCGAGGATTGGAACGTAGAAATATATTTTAAAATGATCAAGGTCGGGAAGAATTTCTATCACGATTAGGCTGTGCAATATGGAGACAAGATTTATGTTTGACGGTTGTGCCAAATGTCAACCCGACAATAGATTCTGTTCCATTTGCGCAAGCAACTCTAGGGCAGACCTACGCCTATGCCGTGGTGGCGAGCGATCCTGACCCACAAACCCTGAGCTACACGTTGCTCCAGGCACCAGTAGGTATATCGATAAACGCGAGTTCAGGAAGCATAACAGGTGTTCCCACCGCGATTGGTGATTCGGTTGTCAGTGTTCAAGCGAGTGATGGCTTTGGAGGCACAGCGACACAAAGTTATACGTTGCATGTGCTGTCTCCCCCTGTTGTGGCGGCGTCCATTCCTAACACCTTTATCGGTGCTTTACAGTGGGGTGCGACGAATACCACGTACTATCACGTTAATCTTGCTGGCTCCCCTGTTGCAGCGACGGACGGCAACGCTGCTGTTTTGTGGCGCGAGACTTACAAGCCGTACGGTGAACAAACGATCAATGCCCCCAGTGCGTCGGAAAACGATATTGGGTTTACCGGCCATATCCAGGATATCGAAACCAACCTGGTCTATATGGGATCACGCTATTACGATCCATTTGTTGGACGATTCATGTCCGTAGACCCAGTCAAATTCACTCAAGCGAACCCCACCAGCTTCAATCGATATGCCTATGCCAATAATAATCCCGATAAATATGTCGATCCGGATGGTGAACTGCCTATATTGATTCCTTTTTTTATCGGGTTTGGGCTTGAGGCACTAAATCTCGCTTTTGAAGCAAAAGACAATATCAGTAACCCATGTGGAAATTGCGTACGTAGTTCTGGGGTAGCAATCCCGTTTAGTTTTGGTAAATCGGCAGGTACGATTGTAAAATCGCCCTTTGTTACAAAGGGCGCAGGGAAGATTGGTAAAACTAATCCTGAAGGGATCGGGAATAATCAGATTGCAGAAATTATTGGATGGGGTAAAAAGCAGGCTGGTGCCGAAAAGGCATTAGTCAACGGAATTTCGACTAAACAGATTAATAAATTGAAAAATCTTGGGTATACCAAAGAGCATATAAATAATTGGGTCAAAACATATGACCGTGCTGCAAATAATCCATCTAGAAGGTTTACAGCAGATAAGACGCCAGTAATCAGAAGACGATTAATGAAAAATGTATATTGTTTATTGTTTTTTCTTTAACCGACGCTTAATACTGTTTTTACATCTACGTAAAATCACGCCACGTCTTTGTCGATTGTTTTTCCTCATCTGAAATACACCCTTTCCTTCGTCGCCAGGGCTACTGGTCACCGTGTTTGCTGTATTTTAACAATAGCGGCAGCATGGCGGAAAAACGCCATGTCAAAAAAAGTAGCCGAGGTGCGGGCTTAGTCCCTCATGTCCTATGGGCTCTCACATGGGTATACAAATCACGCCCAAAAGGTTCATGGCGGATTACATTTGTCCCTTCATAACGGAACGCCCGTTGTGATAATGGGTGTTGATTGCAAATCGGGGCAAGCAATACTTCCCAATGACCGGAATACGGCCTTGAAGACCTTATGCGGTTATTCGGTAATACCCAATTGTAATATATCGCTGGTTCGTTTTCGCGTTGCCAGACACAAGGCACCATCGTCTATCAATGATTGGCCATGGGTCGGAATCATTCCGCGAATGGTATTCTGCCAGGCTTTGGTTTTGAATTCGTCGGGAAACATGCGGCCGATCACTTCCAGCATGATGGAAACGGAGGTCGACGCGCCGGGTGAGGCGCCGAGCAAAGCGGCGATGCTGCCGTCGGCCGAGCAGACGATTTCAGTACCAAACTTCAACACACCGCCCTCGTCCTGGTCTTTTTTGATCACTTGAACGCGTTGACCGGCAACGGTAAATGTCCAATCGTCGAATTGTGCGCCGGGGTAATAGGCGAGTAATTCCTTAAACCGGTCCTCGGGCGACTGGGTAACTTGTTTGATGAGGTACTTGGTAAGTTTGATGTTATGCAGGCCGGCTGACAAAATGGGCCAGACATTATGCATATCTATGGATAAGGGCAGGTCCATATATGACCCTTGCTTTAAAAACTTGGTGGTAAAACCTGCATAAGGTCCAAAGATTAGGCCGCGCTTGTCATCGATAATGCGTGTATCCAGGTGCGGGACCGACATGGGCGGAGAGCCGACGGCAGCCTTACCGTAGACCTTGGCGCTGTGCTGCTGAATCACATCCGGATCTGTGCAATGCAGAAATTGCCCGCTGATAGGGAAACCACCGTATCCTTCGGACTCTTCAATGGCGGTTTGTTCCAGCAGTGGAAGTGAGCCTCCGCCCGCGCCAATAAAGATCTTGTCGGCAAAAAATTCCTTGTGCTCTTTATCCTGCAGGTCTTGCACGGTAATTTTCCAGACACCGTCTTGTTGTTTGTTAAAACCAATCACATTGTGCCCCAATTTCACTTGCGTATTCTCACAACTTTCCAAATGAGATATCATGTTTTTAGCGAGCAGCCCAAAATTGACATCGGTACCGCTATCCATTTTGGTTGCGGCGATGGGCTTGGTTGTGTCTCTGCCGTTCATCATCAGGGGAACCCATGCGGTAATTTGCCTTGGGTCCGAGGAGTATTGCATATCCTGAAACATGGCTGCCGTGGTCATGGCCTGGTGACGTTTTTTTAGAAATACCACGTTGTTCTCACCCAATACAAAACTCATGTGAGGGATTGCATGAATAAAGGGATTGTCGTAGGGAATGTATTCATTTTCCTTAAGATAAGCCCAAAGTTGCTTGGAAATCTCAAAGCGATGAGCGATTGCCAAGGCTCGACTTATATCGACTTTGCCGTTTTTAATAGGTGTATAGTTTAGTTCACAAAAGGCCGAATGACCCGTGCCGGCGTTATTCATAGGATCAGAGCTTTCCGCCGCCACTTTGTCCAGCCGCTCGAGAATAGTTAGGTTCGCGGCAGGCATAAGCTTTCGCAGCAAAACGCCTAAGGTAGCGCTCATGATGCCGGCGCCTATGAGTACAATCGTTGTGGTCGCTTTAGTCATATCATGGATGCGTAAATTCCAGCAATGGCACGCCGATGCCCGCAAAATCCTGTCCGTATACCGGTGTACTGTATTGAATGAAATGTAACTGTGGGTTCCGCCCCGGCTTCACAGGGAGGCAGTGCGCAGGACATGGCCGATTCCATTCCCCAGGGTTACCAAGCTGCTGCCAACGAAGCTGTGGAGTATGGGCGGGGCTCCCGCAGGGCAAGGCCACCGCATGAAAGTACGATCAAGCAGCACCTCGCTCATCGGTTCACTTAGTTTAATTTAATACAGTACGCCAGGTCCATCCTGGCGGCCTAATTCGACTTGTTAACGCTCAGGCCCTTCTCTAAATATTATAGATCCTTTTTATCGGGTATGTGCGGTAACTCTGGGGGGGGCGGCCCTACCCCCTTATCCGCCAATAATAGGATTTTTGCCCGTAAAACGATAGCCTGCTTTTCTGTATGCCCGCGCACACGTTGTTGAAGTGTTTTGCGCTCATCTTCTTTCAGTTTGATACGCTGTTTTCGTTGTCGTTTCATAACGCCCCATTACGGTTGCCGCACTTGTCAAGCACAAGCATGTCAAATGGAGGGCGTAATGTCCAGCAATGTATTGATTATTTACCGGGTGTTGTACACGTGACGTCGTTCGGTTCATGGTAACTCTCACCACTGGACCGGGATCCATAGGGCCATAATAGACCACACAATTAACATGCAATTGCGGATTTGCCGGGAGCCGATGTCATCACTTGCAGCGCATTTTGCATTACCGATCAGGCAGGTTATCATAGTTCAAGGTTTTAACTTGGAATAACGCGATGACCACCCAACCGGACTGGAACGCAATTGCTGAAAAATTTGACATCTGGTTACCCGTCCTGGCACCGGTCGGTAAATCCATGTTGGATGCGCTCAAGGCGCGGCCCGGTGACCGTATTTTAGACGTTGGCTCCGGTACCGGCGAACCGGCCTTAAGCCTGGCCCGGCAAATGGGCGACACCGTCGAAATTATCGGCGTCGATCAGGCTGCGGGCATGGCCAAGGTGGCACAGCATAAAGTCAGCACCGAGGGGCTTAATAATATTCATTTTCAAACCATGGCCGCCGAAGCACTGACGTTTGCGGACGCCGAGTTTGATAAAGTCATTTGCCGGTTCGGCGTCATGTTGTTTGACGACCCTTTCCAGGGTTTAAAAGAAATGTACCGCGTTCTCAAGCCCGGCGGCCGATTGGTGTTTACCGTTTGGTCCATTCCGGAAAGGATGCCGACCATGTTCTGGGCCTATGAGGTTTTTAAAGACCGAGTGCCCGAAGAGCGCCACCCGCCTTTGCATGTAGTGACCCGCCTTGGACCACCGGGTGTGCTGGAAGAAATGATACAGGACGCCAAATTCAGCGAACACCAGGTGATTCGTGAAATATTTCGCTACGCATTTTCCAGCTTCGACGATTATTGGGATGCGGTGGTATCCTCGGATTTGCTTAAAGCCCAATACGAAGACCTGCCTGTGGAAGACCGCACCTGCATCCGGGATGAGATTGCGCTGTTTGCCGAGGCCTTTGTCACCGACAAAGGCCTGGTCATTCCCCATGAATATTTATTGGCGAAAGCAGTTAAATAGCGGCAAAAAACGTATCGAGTGGGCACGAAATCATCCCCACCCGCCTGCCCACGTCGTAACGGCTATAACTTTATGAAAAAAATAATTTTTTTTTAAGGACCGATACAGGGTAAGAAAACTGTGAAGTAATTTGCAAATATCCCGATAATATTTATGGTTTTGTGGATTTTTGCGAAGCACTCGGCAGATCGGGTTTGGAATCCGTCACAGCGGCGAAAGGGGCGAACATGAGTTATCTCCATAAACTGAAACAGCAGGCACAAGCACTAAAAAATCGTGAGCAGGCACACGCGCAAGAGCAACAACGACGCGACACCTTCTATCAGGAACATATCAACCCGGCTATGCTGAAAATCGGCAAATTTCTTGCCGAGCTTACCGATAATCTCAATTACGTACAGCCGGAAGTTAAAGTCGACTACGAAATCCTGCGCGATCAATGGCTGCAGGGGCTTCGCCACAGTAAATATGTAAATTACATGGACAGCAGCGAACAATGTAAAGCCACTTCCCTGCTAATCGAATGCGAAGGTCCGCGACAAATAGAATTTTGGATCAACGACAGCAAAGAATCGGAGAAAATGACCGAGTTTTTGTTTAACCGCAAAGTGCAATTTAAACAAAATAAAATTCACCATATGGGGCAGTTGCGATCGCAATTTGAAATTCATCCCAAAATGACGATTCGTTTTGATTTTAATGCCGACATCGCCCGCTCTAAAATAGTTCTGCGTATTACCAATTTTGACAAATTAGGCAGTGAAATTCATTTGCTTGATCCGGCACAGATAAACGATAAATTTATCGAGGAGTTAACCGAATTCGTGGTACGCGAACGCAAAGAATTTCTGAAGGTGTAAGTGGACACATCGCTAAAAGAACGGTTTCAGGCTATGGTGCAGCAGGAACAGCAGCGACAGGCGGAAGAATTGGCGGCCATGGAGGCATCTCAGCGTGAGCAGCAGGGACAGCAGCGCGCAAACAGCGGTATCATGAAAGGCATTCTGCGGTTTCGCGGAACCTAACGGCCGGGCGTTCCCGGGCTGCTGAGCCGGGCATGTTTTAAAAACGGTAACGGGCCAACACCACGAAAAGCCGTACATCGTAGTCGGGTGATTCGGCACCGAAGGTGCCGTGAACAACAGTAGTAATGCCGCGGTGATCGGTAAACCATGTTTTGCGATAGTTAAGCATGCCATTGTCATCCTCCGGTATCTCGGCACCGGTATTTCACGGGCGTTTTATAGGAGACACTACACTAGCCATTGCTTGCGTACGTTGTCAGGTTGTTGAGGGGGAACGCTGAAATCACAATCCATAAAGTGACTGCAACAAGACGATGGCCGGTACCGTAATCTTTACTGACAGACTTGTAAAGGTAATGCCGTTAATCGAAGAAGCCTTGTTGTTTCCGCCCATATTGTTGCACCGTATCTATGGCGTCAAGCAGTCAATCGTTCATCAATCGGGCAAGATCATAATACGTGAAACGCAATGCCGCCATGATTTTACGCCATACCCGTAGTCGGTTCGTGGGTTGTTATTTGGGCTATTTGCCGTTGTTATTGAAAACGCGAACTATAAATCCCTGGTGTCAATGACCTTATAGGCTATAATAGATAGCATGGCTCTGACGCCAACGTGAAGCAACCGGATACGGAAAAACGAGCGAGTATGTGCGGCATTTCACTTATATTCAACGCGGACGGTAAACCGGTCGATCGCTCGGCGGTCGAGAACATGAATCAAAGCCTGCAACATCGTGGCCCCGATGCATTGGGCGTGGCAGTGCATAAGCATGTGGGCATGGGTCATACCCGGCTTAGCATCGTTGACATCCAGGGTGGCAAACAGCCCATGCACAGCGCGGATGAGCGATACACACTCAGTTTTAACGGTGAAATTTATAATTACCGGGAACTACGCCGGCAACTTCAACAACAGGGTGTCCAGTTTTCGACCGAGTCCGACACCGAGGTGGTGTTGCAATTGTGTATGCTGCACGGTATCGGCGCCGTCGAACAATTGCGCGGTATGTTTGCCTTTGCCTTATACGATCGTGAATCCGGTGAATTGCATTTGGTGCGGGACCGCCTGGGCATCAAGCCGCTTTATTATCATTGGCACAACAATACCCTGGTTGCCGCATCCGAAATTAAGGCGCTGTTTGCCAGCGGTCATGTCAACGCGGCATGGAATCGTCATTCGGTACGCAACTATTTCACCTATCAATTCGCGATTTGCCCGCACACTGTTTTTGACGGCGTGTTGGAAATCCCACCTGGTTACCGGCTCAGCATAAAATCCGGCCAAGCGCCCCGGCATATTCAGTACTGGGATGTGGAATTTCCCACCGACGACGACTATGAAAGTTTGGATGAGTTATATTGGGCGAAAAAATTTGCCGATGCCCTGAACGACGCCGCTTTGACCCATACGATTGGTGATGTCCCTATCGGTGCCTATCTGTCCGGCGGTATCGATTCATCCACCATGGTCCTGTTGCTCAAGGAACTGTATCCCAATCCGCTGCAGACATTCTCCATTGGATTTACCGATCCGGATATGGATGAATCCGACATGTTTCGGCGAATCGCCAACCATCTGCAAGTCGCCAATACCGAATTGTTGATGGATGACGCGAAAGCCGACGCCTTATTTGAGCAGTTTCGCGATTGCTTGTACTATTTGGAGCAACCCCAGCGCATGCTCATCGATGTTCCCCATTTTTTGTTGTCGGACTTGGTGCAACGCAATGACTACAAGGTGATCTATACCGGTGACGGTGCCGATGAGATATTCGGCGGGTACGATTGTTTCCGCCAGGAATATATGCGCATTTGGGGAAACGAGATCGACGATCCGGAACGTCGAAGACAGAAATATATGGGTGAATATACCCAATGGTTTGCCGACGATCATGTGCGCATGTTGTTTGATTTACACCAGCCGGCCAAGCAGGACAGCGTCATTGAACAATTTGGTTGTTACCCGGCATGGTTTGATTTTTGGCAGCACACCGCCGAGTACCTGCCCGGTATTTTTTCCGACGATTTTATTGACGCCAACCGGGACAACCATCAGATGCAGGAAATGGCCGAGGCGATGAAACCCCATCTGCAGGGCCGTGATATGCTGAATCAATCCCTGTATATTGAAACCAAAACCCGCTTACCCGGGTTTATCCTCATGAAGAGCGATCGCTTGAGCATGGCCCATGGGGTGGAAGCGCGGGTGCCCTTTATGGATCATCCCTTGGTTGAACTTACCGCGCGCATAACGCCCGAGTTTAAGCTCAACGGCATGGACGAGAAATACCTGTTGCGAAAAATGGCGATGCCCCATTTGCCTGAGCATCCCAACCACTATAAGAAACGGGCATTTTACACGCCGATTAAGAACTGGTTTTTTGCCGATCACAGCAGCGCGAAAATTCCCGCTTATTTCAGTGAACAGGCTTTGGGAAGCACGGGGTTTTTCAACGTCAATCGCGTGCGTGCATTGTACCGGGAGCTATGCGGGTTACCCGCCGCGACCGATATGAATACCTATTATCATATTATGCAATTGGAATGGGTATTGATGCTGGTATTATCCATACAGTTGTTGCATGAACGATTTATCGGAAAACTGCAGGGTATGCCGAATTAGGATTCTCCGGCAATGGGTAGACTGATTAGAAAACGTGCGCCGTTTTGATAGGATTTGTTCAATGCAATGTTGCCAATGCGGTCCCAATGGTTACACAAAAGTTGACCGTGTTATTGGCATCATGAAAAATGAGTAGCGCCGTGTGATCGTTTACCGTTGCCATTGCCAAACCGTAATATCGCCTTGCCTACTGCCGCCCACCATGGTGTCGGCATGGACAGCGAGGGATCCGGCATTGGCGTTTTGGGTCATTAATTTCCATAACGGCCGGCCGTTGTCCAGTTGCCAGGCTTTGATATAGCCGTCGTCCGCGGCGGATAACACCACGTCTGGCGCCGCCATGGCAATGGCGTGAATGCTGCCGTGGTGAGCCTTACCGGACCATTGAGGCTGGTTGCGACCCAATAGCCATTTTAATAATACACCGTTGGCGTCGGCGGACAGGAAATGGATACCGTCCGGTGCAAATGCCAAGGCTTGTACGGCCGAACTGTGAACCCGCAGTTCACGCAACAATCGTAATTCCTGAATATCCCATACTCGGATGCTGTGATCGGTGTGACCGCTAAGCAGTAGATGGCCATTGGGTGAAAACACCAGGCTTGTGACGGCGCTTTGTGTGTCTAAACGACTACGCAGGCTTGCGTCCATACGCCATAATGCAATGCTGCCGTCAGCACCGGCTGAGACCAGTACATTAAATTGATTGATCGCCACGGCGCCGATTTTGCCTTGGTGAGCCGTCATGGTTCGTATCAGCTCGCCGCTGTGGCTGGACCACAGCTTTAGCGTATGATCCCAGGAACCGGATACTACCCATTGACCATCCCGGCTGACAGCTAAAGCGGAGACGCTGTTTTTATGCCCGGTTAAACGGTGCAGCAGTTGTCCGTTGCGGTTCCATATCTTGATGGTATTGTCGCCGCTGGCGGATACCGGTTGACCGGTGGGCAGAAATGTCACGTGGGATGCTGTATCGTGGTGACCCGTCACTGTCCAAAGCGGATTGGGTGGTGCCTGCTTGAGGGGACGGCCCACCGGTTTGTGCGGCACCGGTTTTTGATCCTGGTTCACTACCGCCAGCTTGGATTGCACCACGGTTGGCGGTTGATTCACCCCATGGCTTAACCATAACGCGCCGGCGAGTATAGCGGCAAATGCTGAGGTCCATAACGCCGCCCGTAGCCATGCTCGCGTTTTGCCGCCGCCGGTTTGCAAGCGGCCGCGCCATTGGCCGACCGATTGAGGGCGTTTACGTTCCGGTACTCGCATGGCCCATGCCAAGGCGGATACGAACGGTTTGCTGTACCCGGCAGTGGCGTTTTTGAGCCCAATCTGCATAGGGTCGGCGTGACCGCGCATTACCGCGCGGCCGCGGGCTACCGCATCAATGATTTCCCGGTCACCGCAACCGGTGACACAGCGATATAACACCATGCCCAAAGCGTACAAGTCAGTCCACGGTCCAAAGTCTTCGGCCAATTGATCGTATTGTTCGATAGGTGAATAGCCGGGTGTCAAGACCGTGGTTAATAATTGACTGTGTTGCGACCCGGTCGGGCGGGCGGCGCCGAAATCCAATAATACCGGCGAACCGTTGGGGCGTATCATAATGTTTGCCGGCTTGATATCCCGGTGCACCAGTGCGGCATCATGAATCATCTGCAGAGCATCAAGCAACGGGTGGATCAGGGACATCAGCATGGCCTCGGGCAAACGGTTTTGTTTTTTTAATTGTTCAGCCAGGGTTTGCCCTTCGATATATTCCAGTACCATGTACACGGTGGCATTGGCATAGCAGACGGCTTCAATACGGTTTAGGTTTGGGTGGTCAAACTCTCCCAGAAGGCGAGCTTCTTCGACAAAGCGATTGAAGCCCCAAGCGAAATCATCCTGGTCTTTTTGGCCGCGGGGTACGACCTTGCCCTGGCTGTCACGGCGTGCAAAGCTGGGCATGTATTCTTTAATGGCGACTTCGCGCTGGTCGTGTTGGTCGATTGCCAAGTAGGTCACCGCAAATCCGCCCACACCCAACACGCGGTGCAGCAGGTAGTGGCTGATCAGGGTTCCGGGCGGCAACCCATGTTGGGCGTCTTCGGGATATTGGGCGGTATTCGTGCTCATGGTGATGTTCGGATGCTTATATCGCCGTTGTCATCGACGGTTAATACGGCGACCAGGGGTTTTTGGTCTTCCCATTGCAACCGCCGATCGGGTAAGGCGGTTTTGCCGTCCGGTGTCAACACGGCGCCGCGAACCCGTACCGATTGGCTGCGTCGGCGGTAGTAGTTATAGTAAATTTTGTAGTTACCGGGACCGGCGAGCGGATGTAACCAGATTTCATTACCGGGACCGCGTATGTTGTCTTCTTCCAGTTTGGCCTGCGAACCGGCAAAGGTTTTCTTCTTGAAATAGAATTCCCTGCCTTTTGGGTCGACCACATGCAGGTCGACGTCGTCTTTGCTACCCCAACTCATCAACACCAGGATAAATTTTTTGCGCAGCCGGCCCAGGCATTGTTGAAGTTTGGATTCGCTGTCGCGCTTGGTTTGGGTGGCCATCCGTAGACCGGCGCTGCGATCTTCGCAGTTGGACAATGCCTTGTGGGTTTGTTGGAGTCGGGTCTGCTGTTGTTGCAACTGGCTTTGCACATCCTGCAGCGTAGCGGTGACTTGCGCGACTTTTTGTTTGCTGTCACCGGTATTGGGATAATACGGAAACAAAATAACGGTTACCAGTATAAATGCGCCCAGCGCTGACGCAAAAAGGTCCAGGCTGGCCATGCCGAATATATTCAGATCACGGTTCTGTCGTTTCATGACGCCAATTGCAGTTGCAGTGCCACGCGGCCAAATTGAATACGGTCGCCGTCGACCACGGTCAAGGATTGAAACGCGGCTACCTGTGTGCCGTTCACCCGGGTACCGGTGCTGCTGTTTAAATCGAGCATTTGCAGTCCCCGTGCGGAAACACTGAATCGAGCGTGGCGCCTGTCCACACTGTCATCATGCACGATAAGATCGACTAATTCACGTTGCCGGCCGATACTGATGCCCAATCCCTGCATCACAGCCTGTGGCGACAATTCGATGTGTACGTCATCCCCGTAACGATTTTTACCGGATAGCCGGCCATACACCGGAGGCGTATGTGCGCTGATCGCCGCCGGCGAACGCGGTTTGCTGTTTGGCGGGGACAGCGCGGGTTCGACCCGATCGGTTAACTGGCGTTTTGAGCGTCGATAAGACAGCCATAGCCCGAACACGGTTAACACAGACAGTCCAATTAAAGCACCGGCAATGGTTTGGTAGTGCTGCTCGATGATGTGCAGTTGCCGGTTGGTGACTTCAACATCCGCGGCGGCGCGGTTGGCCAGCATCTGCGCTTGTTGAACTGTATGTTGGGTATGTTGCCATTTTTGCATGGCATCGTGTACTTGCACGCCGATATTTTCGGCGGTACTGCGGGCCAGCTGAGCTGAACGTCCTGCTTGCGTGGCTTTGGCCATGGCTTCACCGGCGGAACGGTTAGCCTGTTGCGCCTGTTTGCGTGCCGCCTTGTCGGCGCTGTCGGCTGCTATGGCTGCGGTCTCCCGGCATGGTCCCTGAGCGGATTTAAAGTGAATGTGCATACTGCGCAACAGCGCCACGGTTTCTTGAATATGGGATGCCCAATACACACCCTGGGCATTGGCATCGGTCTGGGTATTAACGCCGATGACTCTTCCGCACGCATCCGCCAGCGGACCGCCGCTGTTCCCCGGATTGATGTCCGCAGTATGTTGAACAATACGAATGGCGCGGCTTTGTCCGGCCCATGGATTGGAAAATACGCGGCTTAACACCCCGTCGGTCAATGTCACGTCCAGGGTTAATTGATCGCGATTGACGATGCGGTAATCCGATGCGCCGGGAAATCCCAGGGCAAATACCCGCGCGCCTTTGTTCGGTGTGGCGATCGCCAAAGGCGCCGGTGGCAGGTGCATACCGGGAACCTTTAAAATGGCCAAATCCATTTCCTTGGACATCCAGGTCACTTGAGCCTTGACCGCATCGCCGATCTCGGCGGAAGCGACGATCGCCCGTCGTTCGCCATTGACCACATGGTAATTGGTCAACACATAGCCGTCCGCGCTGATGACTGTGCCTGAACCCATGCCGCCCTGGCTGAATACACGCACTACGGATTTTTCCAGTGCCTGCAGGTTAACCGCAAACACCGGTGGTGCGCCAATCAGTCCGGTCAGCAAGCCATAAAGTACACGGCGCACAATCGTCATCGCTTAGTCGTCCCACTCGGTCCAGTCAAAGTCTTCGCCGCAAACGGCAATAAACCGCAGTGTTGTTGCACCGATTTTAATGTGATCGCCGTGCCGGAGGTGTTGTGGCGTCAGCACCGGTTGGCCGTTGAGATAGGTGAGCTGCCGACCCCCGCCGTTTTGCAGGTGAAATTGCCGCGCCATCGGATCATAGGTAACGACTGCATGTTGATAACGGGCAATGCGTTGATCTCCAAAATCCATCCGAATGCGTGAACCGGCTCCCCGTCCAAGGCTGTTGGCGCCGTGTATTACCATCAAGCATTGACCCTTTCCGGGGCCGGTTACAACGACTAACCAGGCCGCCGGGGGGTCTTGTTTTTGTACAACATCGTTTTGTTGTGTGGACACTTGGGCAAGCTCACGACCACCGCGATAATACACGGTGAGGGCATCACCGTTCTCATCGAGGCGTACGGGTGCGTTGGGGTTAACCGTGGCGATTTTGCGCGTCGGCGCGTCTTCAGGCACAGGATGCGTAGTGTGGGGTGTTTTGTTGCTTTTCATACAGTCGATTAATCAGGTTATCCAGACAATATTGGCCAATTTGATTCAGCGCCGTTTCTTCTTTGCCTTGCACTATATGCAGGACAAAAACCAACAGCGCCGACATAATCAGTGCGAGTAAGGTGGTATAAAAGGCTACGCCCAGGCTTTGGGTCAGGTCACGGAGCAACTGGGGATCCTGGTAGTGTTGGGCGGCTCCGGCGTCGCTGAGCGCCAAGGCGATACCGACCACGGTGCCGATAAATCCCAGGGTTGGAATCAGCCACACCAGGTAGCGCAGCATGTTATAGCGTAATTCTATTTCATGTTGATACAGTTCAAGGCTGGCGTTAAACAGGCTGTTGGTTTGGTTGACCGAACCGCTGCTTTGAAACTGCAAGACGCACCGTGAGATCAAACGCTGCAGTAAAAAAGTTTTTGTCATGTCAGTGGCTCGAACTTGTCGGTATAAGGCACCGAGATCTTCGCGGCGTAAAACAGTTTTTTCATCCTCGGGCAGAAGGTGGCGCTGAATTTGCCGCCATTCACGCTTACCGGCCCGCTGGCGTAAAAATAATTCCCCGGCGCCGGCAAAAAACACCAACCACATCATGTTTTGCACGGTAAATGGATAAGGCGCCAATCGTGTTTGCCTGTCCAGTAAAAAGCTGGTGAAAAATCCGTCCGGCAGCGCCAGACTAAGCAGTGCGATCCATGCAGACGCCGCGCACAAGCTGATAATGATGACCTTTACTCGGGGCTCCATCATGACGTCACCCGGGTGGATTGGATTTCACCAGTCTCCGGATTGCGCACCGGTATTTTGCCGTGATCGGATTGCAAGGTCTGCCATAGATCAGCGGCAGGGATTTCGTAGTCACCGAAGCGTAACTTTTCATGGATCTTAATATAATCCTGGCGCAAGACTTGCCAGTTTCCCCGGCGCCATACATAACTGCCACTGGTGGAGGCGCAATCGGTGACATACAGCCAATCGTGCGCGGTGATGATTTCGGCATGCCGGCGGGATACCGAATCATCGGCAACAACGACAGTGTTTTCCCGGGCTCGCCCCAGGGTTTTGATGTGAATGCGATTCATTGAAATACCGTGGCGCCGCCATCAGTCGAGGCGAGCAGTGTGTTTACGGGATAAACAAAATTCCGCGTTTACAGAACCCAGGAAGAGCGCGGTGGCGCCGTTGTCGGGGTGCTGAAATTTACACGGGCGTTTCCTTGCAGAAACTATATTCTAACACAAAATTTGTGGATAAATGAAATTATTCGATACATACGACTTAATCGCCAGTATCCGGGCTATTACATAATATGCTTTCAAATCAACATCTTGTAAATGTAATTCCAGTTGCGTCCCGGCGTATTGCTCGGTATGATAGAAGCTCAAAACCTTGAAATACATCAATAAGAGAGCATTTGGTGTCGACCGATAAAGCGCGATACAGCTTACTGAGACTGTGAATTTCGCCGATGCTTCGGGATATGGAGTCGCCACCCCTCAATAATGATGTAGTACGTGGTTTGGATGGGACAAGAAACGATGGAATCAAGACCAAAACGCCTTATGGAAGACAACCGCGCTTTAAAAAATGGTATGCTCCCACGCCTTGAAGAATGGCGAGTCATGGAAGATTTTATACTGGGCTATGTCTATAATCACCCCAGTTTTGCCGATGGGACTTTAATCAAGACATCGAAAATTATTTTCCTTGCCGACAACATGGCTATTACCAAAAATCAACCGTATATGCTGGGCGATACAGGACGTAACATTCCCTGTTTGGATTTGGCCCAAAGCGTACACTGATTACTGCATAGCTTGCAAGGCTGTCCGGGCTTCGAGATGCCCATTCTCGGCGGCTTTTTTATACCATTTTTCCGCAAATTCAGTGGATTTTTGCAGTCCTTTCCAGTGGGCGTACAAAGTGCCTAATTGAAATTGGGCTTCTTTGTTGTTTTGTTGTGCCGCTTTGAGATACCAGCGGGCTGCGATGGCATAATCTTGCTCCACCCCCGTACCAAACCGGTATATGTGCCCTAATTGAATTTGGGCGCGGTCGTATCCTTGTTCCGCGGCTTGCAGAAAATAGTCCAAAGCCTGTTTGGTGTAGTCGTTGTCTTCGGCCCGAAGTAGTTGCATGGCCAATTCATACTGGGCTTGCGCGCTACCTGCCGCGGCCTTCACCGCCAGCGCGTTATCCGTTTCGTCGGCTTGCACCTGGCCGCCGATCCGTGCACCGGATTTGTCCGGGACGTCAACCGTGACCACGGTGGACCGTTGTTGCTCGGAATCGTCAATGCTTTCAAGTAATTCGTCGGCATCGGAATACGACTGCTGCACGGCTTTGTTCGCCCAATAGCGGGCCTGTGTGAAATCCATGTCTACCCCGCTACCATGAAAATACAATTGCGCCAATTGATATTGGGCGTAAGCATCATTTTGCTCGGCGGCCAGGCGAAACCAACGCACCGATTTTTCGGTATCTCTTTTTATCAGGGTGCCACGCAAATAGAGTTTGCCCAACATTAATTGAGATGGTAGATGGCCGGCAAGAGCGCCCTTGCCGAACCACTGTATGGCCGATTGCATAGGTCTTTCGCCGCCTTGTTTCAGCAATTCAATGGCCAGCCGGTATTGCGCGACGGGGTCACCTTGATTGGCTTGCTCGCGCAAGGGGTCCCACCGAGGTACGGCTGTTTGCCGTAATGTCTCCAGCAGGTTGTGGGCGAGTTTGTTGTTTTGCGCGGCGGCATTTTGCAGCAGCGTTTCGGCTTTTCCACGGTCAACGGCGACCCCATCGCCCTACAAGTACATGCGTCCCAAGGCCGCCATGGCCGGTGAATAATGCCGATTGGCCGATTGGCTGAAATAGGTCAGTGCTTTTTGAAAGTCTTGTTCAACGCCAAAACCCTGATAGTAGCTGTTACCCAAATGATAAGCCGCTTCCGTCGACTGGTGTTGAAGCGCCTTGCGCCACCAGTAAACCGCGCCACGGGGATTTTTTGCCGTACCCAGGCCTTTCGACAACATCTCACCAACGCGTAGTTGAGCGCGAATATCACCTTGCTTGGCGGCAATCAGGTACTTTTGAAACGCTTTTTGACGGTCGCGCTTGACCAGCTTGCCTGTATCATAAAGCGTGGCCATTAAATAAGCCGCTTCAACATGTTGCTGGACGCTTTGTAATATGGCCAAGCCGGCTTTAACGTTCTTTTTCACACCTTCACCACGAACCATCATGGCGCCCAGGTAGAAACGTGCTTCTACATGATTTTGTTTGGCGGCTTTCTCAAACCACATTGCGGCTTTGCTTGCGTTTTTTTCCACACCTTGGCCGTGATAGTACATGTGACCGACCAGAAACTGGGAACCCGCGTCCTTGAATTCGACAGCGACTTTTCGAATCGCAGCAAATGCCTGGGTCTCGGAAGCGTGTACCTGGCTGCAAACCAGTCCGGTACAGGCTGCCACGGCACCAATAAATCGAATCAGGTTTACGCGCATCTATAAAAACCTTTGTCGGTCCGGCTGCGAAGTAAGGCAACAGCCGGCAACGATACAGTTGAAGAAGGGGCTTGAGGCGTGCTGATGCCGACTCACTGACTCGCCGGGTAGCTACGGAAAATCGGAGTTTGACACAATCAGTATTTTACCTGACTATGCCGGCGATTCACAATCGGCCGGTGATTCACAATCGCCAAATTGTTAACACCCGCACACTTTGCCCCTTAGTCTCGATAAGTATCTGACAAACGGTTCGTCATTGCCCGGCCATGCGTTTCACCATGTGCGCGGCGCGCGGCCGGTTTGTACCCGATCGTCTACATCGGCGTGCTGGTTCAAACCCCATGACCGGATTTTTAGTGCAACGGTATGGGTCATGGCGATAGTGCGTAGGCACCATGGCGTGACTTGCAAATAGCATACGATTTAGATTATATAATTTTTAATTTTTAATTCCAATAAGCGTAAGTCATTGCAAACAAATATTGTTTACTGAATTAGTATGCATGTATATTCGCTGTTGCTGAACAAATAAAAATGCTATTCTAATGCCAGAACAACATCATTCACAAAAGCTGCGAGAAAGACGATGTACCAAAAGATCCGCCGTTGGTTATTACAGGCCGAACTTCCTCACACGGCCCAATTGGCTGCAACGTTTCCCTTAAACGGGTCCGAGTTGCAGCAAGCTGCCCAGCAGCATGAAATTCCCGCCGATGTTTTGCACCACTATATCGAGTTATTGCGTGAAAGGCAGGTGCCACCGGCACGCGCGGAAATTCAACTTCAGGATATGATCAATCACTACCGTAATTTGCACGCGCAAATCGTGTCGATTCCTGATCACGATCCGGTCATTAAAAGCCTGTTGGGTAAAGCCCTGATTGAGTTACCCAGCGCTGAATTTCAACGGGTGGAATCATTGCTCAATGATGCCGTTGCCCACGTTGATAAAAAATGGGTTGATCATACCCAGGATAAAGTCATGTACCATGCCGCAGCGGTGATCGCGGCAAACGGCAGGGTTAAGATGGCGACCATGGCTTTCCGCGAGGCGGCTGACTACTTCCAGCGGGCGGTGGATTTGTTACCACCCGGCCATGACGCGGAACTTGCCGATTACCTGCACTGCTTCGGTAATGCGTTGTGGCATGCCGGTGATACCAATCAGGCCGAAGGTCCACTTACCCATGCACTCAAGCTGCGCGAACGTGTATGCCCCACCAATCCGGTGGATCTTGCGCAAAGCCATTTTGACCTGGGTGTCTTGTATGCACACCAGTCACGGTATTTTGAAGCTGAAAACCGCCTGGAACAGGCTTTGCAAATTCAGCAGGATAGACTGGGTGATCACAGTATTGTTGCAAACACCTTGGACAGTTTGGGTGAACTTTTCGAAAAACAAGGCCGGTTTGACGAGGCCCAAGCCAGTTTTAACATGGCTTTGGTCATGCGTGAAAAGCTATTTGGTCGTGTTCATGCTCAGGTAGCCGTCAGCCTGCTTAATCTGGGTATGTTGTATTTTGAACAAGGCCGCTACGAGGAAAGCCAGCCATTGCTGGAAAGAGCGCTACGTTTGGAAGAGGAAAATCACGGCGATCAACATCCGGAGTATGCAAGCGCACTGGCAAATTTGAGTTTGTTGTACCGCCGTATCGACGAATGCGATAAGGCGGAATTTTACGGCAAAAAGGCCTGGGTTTTACGGGAAAAATTATACGGACCGAACCACCCGGAGGTGGCCACCAGCTTGAATAATCTGGGGCTTCTTTATAAGCAGCAAAAAAATTATCCCCAAGCCGAAGCCTTGTTTCGGCGGGCGCTTGGTATTTTGGAAAGCACTTTGGGTCAGGATCACCATGACATTGCCATCGCGCTCAACAACCTGGCCATGGTGACAAAATTGCAGGGTTTCTATGACCAGGCACTGCCGTTGTATTTACGTGCCATGTGGGTTTTGGAAACGACCCTGGGTGGTGACCACCCTGAATTGGCAACCAATTTTAACAACATCGCCCTGCTTTACCAGAAATTGGGCGATACCTTTCAAGCGGAGCAGTTTTTTCGGCGGGCGCTGGAAATTCTTGACCACGCCTTCGGCTCGGATCATCCCGACTATGCCACGACACTCTCCAATCTTGCCGGCTTGGAGCATGTGCAGGAAAAATACGATGATGCTTTGCGTTACTATCAGGACGCTCTGCAAATTCGTGAGCAGTCATTGGGGCGAAACCATCCGGATGTGGCTGTCACCATGGGCAGTATCGGTTTGGTGCTGGCCGATCAGGGCCGGCATGATCAGGCCAAACCCATGTTTGTACAAGCTTTACGAATATTTGAGCAGGTATTCGGTAAGTTTCATCAACGTTATATTCAGGCCATGTCCCGTTATACCTCGGCCATGCAAGGGGTTGTTGAGTAGTCATGCCGAATTTATGTCATGGATTAATAATCGCAACCACTGTTATTTCCGGATACGGATAAGCGTATACCCCAATTTAACGTAGTCATTGATTTGTGCGGGGCCGGCTGCGGCAACATCCACAAAGTCGGGAAATTCTTCCGGCGCTATTCCGTACCAAGATGCATGGGTGCCGCATACATGCAATGTGACATGCTCGTCTTGAATCAGGCTTCGCACTTTTTTGTGCAATGTGGATTGTTTTTGTTGCTGTTTTGTCATCAGTGCGAATTGTTCTTTGCCGTGACTGACCAGGGCTATATGAAGTTGAGGAAATTTTTGTCGGAGTTGTTGGATATATTTTGTAACTTCAAGCACTGCCCGATTCAGAAAAGCCCGGTCGTTCTCCACGATTTCAAACACCACGCCGAATGGCGGCGTGCTTTGGCCCAATATTTTATCGATTTCCGCGGCGGACGATCCGAGCACGGGCATGGCTATCATGAGATACAGTATTGCTTGGAGTAGGCGAAACATTTTACATGCTTTTCATGAGGTTACGTTTGTCGGCCTGAAAATCACCCAGCTGCGCCCTGTGGCTATATGGTCCACATTAAGAACTTTGGCCAATCGGCCGACTCCATACTCATAGACACTTGAAATTGGAAATTGTGCGGTGCACGCCGGAAAAGGAGGTAAGTTTTTGAATGTAAATATTTTCATGGTTTTCCTGGTATTATGCTTTTGCCAGCCGGTGATTGCTGAAGAACATCAAGCGTGTCACGATATTTCCTCCCTTCATCCATACGATACCCAGCAGCTTCGACAGATTGCTTCCAGTTGTCAACGCAAACCGATCGCTGATTTGTTTTACTACCGGGCATACCTCGTGGACTTGATGCATGACGCGGAATATTTTTCACATCTGATCTCCGACGAAGCTGTGGGAAATACCGCGCATGGATTTCGTATCTATATGGCCATGGTGGAGGACATAGCGGCGGCGCGAATCATGGATGATCTGGAGCGGGCCAGGTTTTTAAACACGGTATATGAAAACCATAGCGAGATGGCGGATTTGCGTATACGGGGTTTTGATCGGCGCGCGGAAAATCTTAGTATCGTACCTTCCTCAAACTAGTGTCCTGTCTCATATCGAGCATGACGAAAGCCACGGAAGGGGCGGGTGCATAAACCGCCGGGTATGTCGTCTCTACCTTGCCATGGTTATGCAACGCGGCAATCGTGCCTTCAGAGGCTTGTCGTTGGGCAATATAGAATCGTTAGCACCCAACGCCAGTCTATCGCGTCTAAGTGGGTGTTGTAGGTGAGACACGACACGAGTGTACGGTAATGAGTTAATTATTAATTAATAATTAATTAAGACAGTTCCGCCCCTTTTCACAGGGAGCCGCAGGCCGATCCCATTTCCACGGGTTGCCAGAGAAGCTGCAATCAGCGCTGTGGAACATGGGTGAGGCGCCGTACAGCGAGCCCGAATGAAAGTGCCCAATAGCCGCGCCTCGCTCTTTGGTGCATTGCGTTTTATACAGTACACCAGGTAACCGCGTCGATCCTCGGCGGTGATTGTTACTCGGCTTTGAAGCCCGCGAGGGTATGGCTGCCGTCGCAAAACGGTTTGTTTTTGGATTCCCCGCACCGGCACAAGGCCACGCCGGTACCATGCCAGGCCGCGCGGCCGCCGGCACTGTAAATGGTAAAGTTGCCGGAAAAAGACAAGGGACCGTCGGCAACGCGTTTTATCTGCAGGGGTCCGCCACGCTCGCAACCCGGACCTTTGTCACCCACCGCACCGAAATCCTCAAAGCCGGCTTGGCTGTGGCTGTTGTCGCAAAACGGTTTACGTTTGGATTGACCGCAGCGGCATAGCGCCACCCGAAATTTAGCGGCAGGCATATTTGCTTCGCTGCCATCCAGGTGCAACTCGCCTCTGACGTAATAAGGACCGTTGTAAACGACATGCACGGTATTTTCTCCGGCGGCAGCTTCGTCGCCCCGTGGATCCTGCTTATCCCGGAACGACAGCGCACCACTGGGACAGCGTCGAATAATTTCTTTCACATCGTCGGTGGATGCCAGGTTCGGTTGACACCAGGGTTGGCGGCCGCTGACAAACAGCTCTCCTTTGGATTTGCCGCATTCGGCAATGTGGATGCATAAACGTCCATCCCATGTTATATCAATAAGTTGGCCGGTATAGATGTGGATGTCCTTGTGGCTCATCATCAATTTCCTATGGGATTGGGTGGGTTAATTGTGTTTCGACAATGCCGTGCTTGTCAATGGCAACCGTGAGGCGGATGCGGTCTGAGTCGAGTCTGGCTCGCTGGCGAATTTACCTTAGCAGATACGGCAGTCGAGCGACCCGGGATGGTTTCACGGTGTGTTTTGAAAAGCGTCACCGGGTTCTTGCTGGGCATCATTTCCAGCCAGCCGGTTAAGTCCGACGGTCTGCCGGCCCGGCTATGTCACCGATGATCTGCTGTCCATCCATGGGGAATGCATATGGCAGCACGTATTCCTTTACACCTAGGACTTTTCCCGATCAGCTTGTCTAAACATGCGTCGCAGTTTTTCAACCCGTTTGCGATTGACGCCCAGATCGGAATAGCCTTTGCGGGACGCGGAGCGGATCTCAATGTGCTGGTCGATTGGATCGAACACCATTTCTATATCGTCCACAAAACGGAATAGCCATGACGTAGCTGTAAAGTGCAAGTAACCCGGTTGTTCTTCGACGATACGTGTGCGCGGCATGGAAAGGATCAAGGTACGCATCAGTGCTTGCGCACGCGCGGTCCCACCCTGAAATGCAATGGCGGCAATACGATGACGCTTGTCCGTGGCCAGCGAGCAAACACAATTGGGTTTATCAGGGCATGGCTGCAATCGTTCATGCATGGTTTGGACATTCCCTGTGACTGCAATAGCACTAACATAGTTAACACGAACATGGTTGGTTCACAAGCCGGCCCTTATTCAATGTTGTTCCCGCGTCGCCGGCAACGACCATGACGGCGTTTCGCGATTTTCGCGATACAATTGAAAATCGATCACCGCCGGCCCGACACCATGACGCACATGGGTCAATAGGAAATTACGTTCGGTGAAACGTTTGAATACTTTTACCCGCACGCATTCCCCGTTTTCAGTATGCACCTCGAAACGCCCTGACACACGACGCACCAGACGGTCCACCCGGGAGGCCGGGTTATTGGATATAGGCGACGTGGTGATTTGCATCATTTTGCAGGTTGGGTCGTCGCGTAGATAAATATCGGCGACGGTTGCCACATGAACGTCGCCGCCCAAAACGATCACTTGCCGGTTCGGAGCCGCGCGCATCCAGTCAAACAAAACCTGTAACAGCCATTTTCGGTCGGGTGCGTTGGACGGGTGAGACCATTGGTCGGTGGCATCGGAAATCGGCAGGAACGACAATAAATAGTGCAGATGAAACAGGGGTACGGAGGCGATGACAAATAATACCGATTGCATGGTGTCGGCGAGAAGTTCACGGATCCAGGCTTTTTGCTTGTCGCCCAGCAGTTGTTTGCGCCAGAATGCCCGCTGGCTGCGCAAATCCAATGCGATAAACGCACAATCACCCTTGGCAAAATGATAGTAAAATCCGTCCGCCCCCGGCGGCGAATCCGGATTGTGCAGATGTTGAAAAACCCGATACGACTGTTGAGACGCGGAAAATACTTCGCGGTATACGTCTTGTTGATGGCGCGAACTGGATCCCCAGCCGTTTACGATTTCATGGTCATCCCACATCATGTAGTTGGGGTAATTGGCCAATATGTCCTGCAGCGCGGGTATGGACCAATGCTGTTGATAGACGTCTGCCATGGCCGCCGGTAAATCAGAGGTTTTTTTCCGCAACCATGCCGATACCGCATCGTCCATATACACCTGGTCGCCCACGTGGAGTATAAAGCCGCCGTTTCTGCGATTCAACTGTTGGTGAAGTAGCCGCCACATGGCTGAGGCATCGTTGCCTTTGAAGCCGAGCGGATGGTGGCAGGATACGGTGGCAAATGTAAATGCATTGCGATTGACCACATCAAAATGCTTTAAGTCATGCAGTGCACGGTCACCGTTATAAAACGCATAATACAGTCGCACTGCCGTGGGCGTGTAGGTCACGCGCGCAAATAATGTATGCATATCGTGCACGGTACATGCAAACGGTGAGCCGTTGGCGGGATGCAGTCCGGAGGCATCGGTAAATAGGCGGCAATTCGGGGCCTCAGGAAACTGATCGCAACGTAGCCAAACGTTTGCCTGGTCAGTGGAAACATGACCGAGGACGGGTCCCAACACTGCTTATTCTCCGTGAATTTTAATTGTCGTTGATCGTGAGAGGGGAGATGATATCACAGCGCGCCCTGGTGGTCATGAAGGTTCAAGTAGCCCAATATACATACCTTAGCAGCTACAACATTTCCGCTACGACACATGAGAAATCGCGGGGTGGCCCATGCATAATGAGTTGACAGGCCTTTACCGTCGGCCTCGATGTCACGTTTCCAATAATGCCGGTACTGTAGGCTGCTTAGTGACCCATTGTCAATTCATCCCGGCCGGTGGGTGGTGCGGAAAGTCGCCTGACAATCCGCTGCTCCCTTTATGGTAATTCAATAAATCGACCTGTTTTTCGGTTGTTAAGCATGGATGTGTAAGTGATATGTTATCAATGGTTTCTAACCTAAAACCTAACATAGTCATTCCAATCGCCGCTTCGCGGGGTGCAACCGAAGCGTACAACAGGGTCAAAGCGTTGGGGTTGGTGATTTTTGCATGGCCTCCGGCGACCGGGGTTGGAAGGGGGGGTTACGGATATCAGCGATTTTGGAACAGCTTATCATGGCGGTGACCTTCGTCTGCGCCATGATAAGCTTCAGCGGTCGCCCGCGCAGCACAAGCTTGGCCGTTTAGGCGTTGCTTGTGTTACGGTAGATTTTTTCCCATGTTTTAAGTTCTTTTTTGCTTGGTTCGCCGATGCTGGTTAAAACGTTGCGCAGCCGTTCCCTGCACACTTCCCGGCCAATAAAGGCCATGGCATTAAACAGCGGCAGGGATTGCGTACTGCCGGCGATGGCCAGGTAAAACAAGGGCACCATATCACGAAACTTCAGCGCCAGTTTATCCGCCGTTTGGCGCAAGGCGTTTTCGATACTTTCCAAGTCCCAAACCGCCACGTCATCCAGGCACCATTGCCCTACCTGATAGGACTGACGCATCTGCGTCTCATCCAGTTTTTTACTGATGATTTGGTCTTTATTTAGCGGTAGATGTCCCGCAAACAAAAACGTTGCCAGCGGCATGATATCGCCCAGGGTGTTTACCCGGGACTGTACCAAGGGAGTCAATGCATCCAGTGGGCATTTTTCCGCCAGCCAGGCAAGGTAGCGTTGTTGCATGTGCTCGGGCGGCAGCTCACGCAGGTAACGGCCGTTCAGCCAGTTGAGTTTTTCGGTGTTAAATACCGGTCCGCCCAGTGTAATATGGGATAAGTCAAAACCGTCCACCAGTGCGCTAAAGTCCATCTTTTCTTCGCCTTCTTGCATGGATAAACCGAACAGACCGAGAAAATTGATCAAGGCCTCCGGCAGATAACCCATGGCTTTATAGTACAGTATGCCGGTAGGATTTTTCCGCTTGGAAAGCTTGGTTTTATCGTGATTGCGTAACAAGGGTAAATGGCAGTACTGGGGCGGCTGCCAACCAAAGTATTCATATAATTGAATATGTTTCGGTGTGGAATTGATCCATTCCTCACCACGGATGATATGGCTGATTTCCATGAGATGATCGTCCACCACGTTGGCCAGGTGGTAGGTGGGGTAACCGTCGGATTTCAACAGCACCTGCATATCCACGGCTTCCCATGGAATGCGGCTGGTACCACGCAGCATATCGGGTACGGCGCATTCACCGTGTTGCGGAATTTTCATACGCACCACCGATGGTTCGCCGGCTTGGTGTTTTTGGGCAATATCGGCCGTGGACAGACTTAAACAATGGCCGTCATACTTGGAGCGTTGGTTTTGCTTTATTTGCTCCGCCCTTATCGCGTCCAATCGCTGCGGTGTGCAAAAACAATGAAAGGCATGACCTTTGTCCAGTAACAGGTCCACATGTTGCCGGTACAGCTGCAGGCGCTCGCTTTGGCGGTAAGGTCCGTATGCGCCACCCACGTCTGGACCCTCGTCCCAGCGTAAGCCCAACCAGTTCAAGGCTTCTACAATGGCTTTTTCCGAGGTCTCGCTGCTTCGTACCCGGTCGGTATCTTCGATACGCAGGATGAACCGGCCTTGATTTTTTTTGGAGAAAATATAGTTCATCAATGCTACATAGGCCGTGCCCACATGGGGATCACCGGTCGGTGACGGACCGATCCGCGTTCTCACTGTCATTGTTTTTCCTTCATTTTGGTCTGTATCAATACACGGCAATCATTGCAATGCAGTCCAAGCCTGTCAATGAGGAAAATCCAGATCAAGTCATGCGGCAGCTCAATAGTGATACGCGTGTTGGCAGGTTCGGTCCGGTGAATTGCCTGATGAGGCTGACATAGCATTGTAACACGGGCCGGGATTGGCAAATAAACGCCGTCTGACAATGGGTGTAGTGGTTGGCCTGCTAAGGTGGTCTATGCGCAGTCCTGGAAAGCGGACAAACGGCGGGGAACCCGGTATGCGGCCGACGGCGGCCGGTGCATACCGTTTTAACGGATTGGACTGATGGGGTCAGCGGACATAGGGTTATTGATACGTTTCACCCAAGTTTATACCGTCGAAAGTATCGCTTAACTGGTACCCGGATTCTTCATCAAACAGAAAATTGATTTGGTCCTGCTGTTCGCTGGACAATTCATCAATGTTTAATTCGGTATCAAAATCATTCATGGTCGTATCTCCATTTCGTTAAAAGATAGTCCCATATTACCGGGAGCTCCTTACAGTTGGCTTACATCGCGAGAGGCGTGGCGGTCCGGGGGTTGTATTTTTTCTTTCACAATAACAGTGGGTTATCGAAACGCCCCCCGCCATGGACGGGGGCGCTAAAGTCAACACGGAACAAATATGAAAAATTTACCTGCTACTGTTTTTAAGGCACGCCTCGAATGGGCTGCAGGTATTCGCCCTGGGGCCACAGCAATGTTGCGCTGGAATCATTAACGTTTGTGCGTGCCACCGGCGCATTGGGGCCGGTCAAATTTGTGTTGCTCAAGGCATTGCTTAGAAAGTCTATCATGGTCAGGTTGGATGTTTGGCCGGCGTTTGTGATGGGTGTTACCGAGGTAAAGCCGGTATAGCTGCACAGGGTGCCGGGGTTGTCAAACGGTCGTATGCAACCAACGATGGACAGTATCGCATTATTGGCAATCGTTCCGCCGCCGCCACCACCATGACCCCCCCCTCCCATGGTGTTCGGTAACACCAGGCTTTGCAGCCGGTTGCCGTCGGGCTGCGACAAGTTAATGTTGATATCCATGCCGGAGAATCCATCAAACCAGCCGCCGAATTGATTAAAAATAGTGGTCGAGTAAACGCTGGTCAGATTCTCCTCAATCACTTGTTTTAAACGGGCACCGGTAACATTGGCCGTGGCCAGTTGGTAGCCCACGGGAATAAAACGGTACACATCTTCGAGGGTGATATTACCGGTGGCAATACTGCCGTCTTCCAAAACCGTATCAAACCGAAACCCCGGCGTCATGGCGATCTGGGTACCGTATTGCCGGCGTAATAAATCGGTGATCAGGTTATTGAAGGAGTTTTCCAGGGAATGGCGACGCGAAAGGACCCGGTTGGTCGTGGCCAGCACGGTATTGATGGGGCGGGTCAGCGTTTGGCCGGACGGATACGGTGACGGATCCGTTTTATTGACGGTTGCAGCGAGGTAGGGCGCGCGAACGGTGTTGATTTTGTCTCTCACGGCCGTGTCTTCCGCAATCGACAACTCAACCGGCAGCACGGTCCATTTTTTATTGGCGACAACCTTGTTGGTGGCGTCCCAAGTAATATCCATACGTCCCAAATAGGTATCGTTGCCGGCCTCAACCACCGCGGCTCCACTTGTCGAACTAAGCGGCGTTGTAACCAGCTCATGGGTATGGGCAGAGAAAAATACATCCACCGAGCCGGTGTCGATCGCGTCGGCCAGGCTCAAGTCCTTGTGTATACCCAGTTCGCTCATGACGACCACGATATCAGCGGGTGTATTGCCAATGCTGGGATTGCGCAGTTGTTGAGACAGTTGGTTGATCAGGTTTATATATTCATTTTTTGTTTGCAAAATCGTCATATTAGACGCCAACACCGGGTGCATGCGTGACACGATGTCCGAGGATATGCCGATGACACCCACCTGCACACCGTTAATATTCTTGCTCCACGTGGCTTGAAAGTTGTTGACCGCAACGGTGATATTCGCGGCCAAGTCCGGATAGGCTGTCTCCAATATATCGCTTCGAAAATTCGCGTTGGTAAAACGGGTCCGGGTGACAAGCGGTCCATAGATAAAATCCCAGTTGCCGGGCACGCCGACGTCGATATTCAGCATGTTAATCACCTCGACAATATCATTGCCCAGGCTGTAAAACGCTTCGACGCCGCCATGGAAAGTGTCACCGATATTCATGACGATATTATGGTTAGGGTTTTCAAGCTTGATCGTGTTGATCATGGTGGCGATTCGGGCCACGCCCCCCCGTTGCACCAGCGTCAGGCTGCCGTCGCTGTTGCGAATAAAGTCGTTATGCGGGACTAAATGAGCATGCAGGTCGTTGAGTATGACAAAAGAGATTACCGTGTCCGTGGGTTTGTCGGTTACCACGACTTCGACAGTCGCCGGGGTGAGGTCACTGTTGTTTTGGTTGTCGGTAACGGTAAGGCTGACCGAATAGGTATTGGCGGTTACATAATTGACCGTGAAGGCATTCAAACTATTGACCGCAGTGGTACTTGCACCGGGTAACTGCCATTGGCATGTGGCAAGGGGGTCATTTTCAGGGTCTGTGCCGCTACAGGAAAATTCGATGTTATCGCCGGTAAAAACGGTGATTTTACCGTTACTGGCCGAAGGCGTGCTGGTGATGGCGCCGTTAGGCGGTTGATTGGTGACCACGACTTGGACGGTGGCCGGGGAGGGATCGGCGGCGTTTTGGCTGTCGGTAACGGTCAATGTCGCACTGTAGGTACCGGGTGTTGCATAAGTGACCGCGGTCGGATTCAAGCTGTTGATTGACGCGGGGTTACCGCCGGGAAAATCCCATTGGCAGGTAAAGCTGTTGCCGTCAGGATCCGTGCCGCCACAGGTGAATTCAATCGATGCGTTTGAGGGAATCGTGATGGTGCCGTTGCTGGCAGCCGGCGTGCTGGTGATGGCGCCGTCGGGCGGCCGGTTACCGATGGGTGTATCACTCACCTGTACCTGCACGGTGGCCGGCAAGGGATCGGGAGTGCTCTGGCTGTCGGTGATGGTCAATGTTGCGTCGTAGGTGCCCGCTGTCCCATAACTGACCACGACCGGATCCAAACTATTGCTGGTCGACGGGCTGCCTCCGGGAAAATCCCATTGGCAGGTAAAGCTGTTGCCGTCAGGATCCGTGCCGCCACAAGTAAATTCCACCGATGCCCCTGTTGCGATGCTGATTTTTCCGCCACGGGCAGCCGGCGTGCTGGTGATGGAACCGTCGGGCGGCCGGTTACCGATGGGTGTATCGCTTACTTCCACTTGTATGGTGGCGGGTGTGGGGTCGACATTGCCTTGACTGTCGGTGACGGTCAGGCGCGTGGTATAGGTACCGTTGGCGGAATAACGGACTGTCACCGGGTCCAACCTGTTTAAGGTGGCAGGATCCCCACCCGGAAACAGCCACTGGCATGCTGTGATCGAATCGTTATCCGGATCTGTCCCGTCGCATGCAAATGTCACGGATTCGCCGGTTAGTATGGAAATCTTGCCATTGCTGGCGATGGGTGTGCTGCGAATAATGCCATTGGGCGGTTGGTTGCCACCACCGACACTCGTATTGGCCTGGATCACGGTAATGGTTCGTTTGGCGGCCGGTGTGCTGACAAAACTCGCTGTGTCCGTTGCTAAAAACGTGACCGTGTATTTCCCGGGGATATTGTAGGTGTGGTCTTCGGGGTCTTTGTTAGGGCTGGTTTGACCATCACCGAATCGCCAGATATAGCTTATTTGATCGAGGTGGGCGATATTACGGACTTCAGCGCTGAAATGTATGGCCTCCCCTGCTTGAATGCTTATACTTTGCTTGGGAGTGAGAATAGTAGCGGTAAATTGCGTGGATTTAATTGTTGGATTGTCGCTGTTGGCCACGCAGCCAAACAAGCTGACACCGAATAGAACGACGACCCACCGAAGGGTCGTGAAATAGCCAGCCCTGACCGGCTGACTGCCATGCTGAACCATACCCCCCCCCACATTTTCCTTCAAGGAACAACTGCTTACTTCGTAGTTTTCCCCTTGGTGTCCATGCTCGCTGTAGGCCTGGAGCAGAAAAGGTACTTCGTGATTCACAATGAAGCGCAGAATGTGTATCAGTGCACCATTAGGATAGTCTTAAATACGAATTGATAAAAGTATTTCTATGTCTCCTTTTGTAAATATTTAATATTTATTTATGTGGATGCTTAGAGCTTAAGCGGTTTGCAGCACGATATTTGATCAATTTCTGACCAACCTCCCCGTAGCTTGCCCTTTTTGACCATTTTCGCCGCCCGGCCTTGCCCTGTTTCTCTTTTAGATTACCTACCTGACCTGTGCAATCAGCGGAATGTGCGTGTGTGGAACTTTTCAGGGTGACAAAAATGATGACCAAAAGCCTTAACGTATTGACTTTTATTTGTTTTTTTATTTTGCTTAGTTGCGATACCACCAGCCAGCCCCATAAGGCGCCACCTCAAAGCGCTTTGTGGAGTGAGTATATCGCCGCCCATAGCAGCGGTTTGGTCGCGAAAAAATCTCAAATTCGGGTTCGTTTTATCCATGCCGTGGTGGACGAAGCCGGTCCGGCCGGCAAGGGCTTGATCAGGCTCGATCCCGACGTTAAAGGTGACATTCAGTTTATAGGCCAAAGGGAGCTGGTGTTTATTCCAGACGCCCCATTGCAATCGGGCCAACACTATAGCGTGACGGTGGACACGGGGAAGTTACATGGTTTTCCTGAAAACCTTACCCAATACCAATTCCAATTGAATGTATTTCCACAAAACCTGCAGATCCGTATGGATGACTTTTTGCTTGATCCCGGCAATCGGCAAAAGGGCAGCATACGAGGCACGCTTACCACCTCCGATCAGGCGGACGATAAGGATATTGAAAAGATTTTGTCCGCCCGTTATCAGGATCACACCCGGCTGCCGGTTTGGCACCATCAAGGCAATGTGCATACTTTTATACTGAAAGACATTCAGCGCGAAAAGGCTCAGCAGTTTCTCAAGCTGCAATGGGACGGTGGTGTTATCGGCGTGAAAAACAAAGGGGAGCGTGTCATTGCCATTACCGCCCTGGATGAATTTAAGATTGTACACGCCAAAATCCTGCAGGATAAACAGCAATTTGTAGAGTTGTTGTTTTCCGAAAACCTCGATCGATCGCAAAACATGGATGGCCTGATTGATGCCGATTTCGGCAATTACACCCTCGGCGTGGAAGCCAACCGGGTTAAAATCTACCCGGCCACCCGTGTCATCGGTCATTACCAGATACATGTGGAAGGCAGTGTGCGCAGTGAATACGGTGCGCGTCTTGGCCAACGGCGGCAATTTGATGTGGAATTTAAAAATCTTGCGCCACAGGTCCGTCTGGTCGGCAAGGGAACTATTTTGCCGGAAAATTCATTTTTGTCGATTCCGTTTGAGTCGGTCAATGTGCATGCCGTGCAGGTGACCGCTTTTGAAGTCTATGAAAAAAACATCGGCCAGTTCCTGCAAAGCAATAAAATCGACGGCGACAAGGAACTTGGCAGGGTCGGCCGTTTCCTGTGGCGCAAAACCATTCAACTCGGCGAAGTGCAAACCGACCAGTGGACCCGGCACTATTTGGATGCAACGGCGCTGCTGAAAAAGCATCCCGGCAGTTTGTTTCGGTTGACGGTGTCCATCAATCGTGGCAATACCGTGCTGGCCTGTGAAAACGCCGCTAGCCCGCCGGCTCCCGAGCCACCATTTAAAAATCATGAAGATCTGTTGGTACAGGAAACCAGCGCATGGAATTTTGCCGAGTATGCCTACGGCCAGATGGATGACGATAACTGGCAGGATAAGGAAGATCCGTGCAAAGACGGATATTACCGCCACTCGCCCAATGTTTCTTCCACCCGGAATTTTATCGCTTCAAACATCGGGCTGATTGCCAAGCGCGGCAGCCGCGGCCGTATGCATGTGGTCGCCACGGATATTCGAACCGCCAAACCCATGGCCGCGACCGCTATCGAGTTCTTTAATTTTCAAAATCAATCCATCGGCCAGGTACGTACAAATAAACAAGGTTTTGCCAGCCTTGTGCTGCCGGGAAAAGCCTTTTACCTGGTAGCACGCAAAGCCAAACAGGTCGGCTATCTTAAAACCAGCGATGGCAGCGCCTTGCCGATAAGCCATTTCGATGTCGGTGGGGAAAAAATCAGCAACGGCATCAAAGGCTATATTTACGCAGAGCGGGGTGTGTGGCGACCCGGTGATGATATTTACCTTACTTTTGTTTTGATGGATAACAACCATGCTATACCGGACAACCACCCGGTCACGATGAATCTGTTTAACCCCAAAGGCCAGTTGATACAAAGCCAGGTTAACAGCAAGCCAGTCGGTGATTTTTATGCATTTAAGTTGGCGACACCGGCGGATGCCATCACCGGTACCTGGACCGCCAGGGCGCTGTTGGGCGGCAGTGAGTTTGGCAAGAAAATCAAAATTGAAACGGTGATTCCCAACCGCTTAAAAATAGACCTGGCGTTTGACCAGCCCAGCGTGCATCTCAGCGAGCAAGCTGTCAGTGGTAACTTGTCCGCCAAATGGCTGCACGGCGGCAGTGCCGCCGGTTTGAATGCGGAAATCGAAGCCGCCTTGCAGCCGGTGGCAACCCATTTTGATCGTTACGCCGATTTTAATTTTGACGATCCTGTCAGGGCGTTTCACGGCGACAGTTTTACTCTGTTCAAGGGTACCCTGAATGAACAGGGAACAGCGGCATTCAGCCAGCAACAATGGCGGGTCGATGAAACGCCAGGTAAATTAAAGGCTCGATTTGTCAGCCGGGTTTATGAACAAGGCGGCGCGTTTAGTATCGGGGTTAGTCAGATGGATTTTTATGCCTATAAAAACTATCTTGGCATCAAGCTTCCCAAGGGTGACCGTACACGCGGTATGTTGCTGACCGACACCGAACATACAGTGAACATCGCAAGTTTGGATTCCCACGGCAAACCGGTATCCATGGAAAAAATCCAGGTCAAGTTATTTAAAATCAGTTGGAAGTGGTGGTGGGACAAGTCCGGTGAATCCCTGGCGCGGTTTGCCAATGCGTCCAATACCCACATGTTGACGCAGGCCACTATAGCCACCCATGACGGCCATGGTGAATGGACGTTTCGGGTGAATTATCCCGACTGGGGACGCTACCTGGTACGAGCCTGCGATTTGTCCGGCGGCCATTGCACCGGCCAGATCGTTTATATCGATTGGCCCGGTTGGGCCGGGCGCGCCCAGGAAGAAAACGGTCCCGGTGCCGCGATGTTGAATTTTTTTGCTGACAAAAAAAACTATACGGTAGGGGAAACCGCCATGATTCAGTTGCCGCCCAGCGCTCAGGGTCGTGCGCTGCTGAGTATCGAAAACGGCAGCCGTGTGATCACTCAGCGATGGGTGTTTGCCGGCACGCACAAAAAGGCCGATGGCGGCAGCCGTTTCCCGCTGCCCATCACCGCAGCCATGGCCCCCAATGTATATGTCAGCGTGATGATGATTCAACCCCACCAAAACAAGCACAACGACCGTCCGATACGTATGTACGGCGTGATACCCATTACCGTAACCAATCCCAAAACCCTACTTACACCGGTGCTCAAGGCCGCGGACGAATGGGAGCCGGCGTCTACGGTTGCCATCGAGGTATCGGAAAAAACCGGGCATGCCATGCAGTACACCGTCGCGGTGGTGGACGAAGGACTGCTGGGGTTGACCCAGTTTCACACGCCCAACCCCCACAAGCATTTTTATCGGCGCGAGTCACTGGGTGTGACAACTTGGGATTTGTTTGATGGCGTGGTCGGTGCATACGGCGGCGAATTGGAACGCCTGCTGGCGTTGGGCGGTGATGCGGACGGCGGCGAGGCAGGCAAACACGATAAAAAGAAACGCTTTCCACCGGTAGTCAGGTTTGTCGGACCGTTTCAGTTAGACGCCGGGGCACACAACAGCCACCGCATAAGCCTGCCCCAATATGTGGGCGCCGTGCGGGTCATGGTTGTCGCGGGTATGGATGGCGCCTACGGCAATGCGCACAAAATGGTCTATGTGCGAAAACCCTTGATGTTGCTACCCACGGTGCCCAGGGTGATGGGGCCGGATGAAACGCTAACGTTGCCCGTGTCGGTTTTTACCACCGATCCGGCCATCAAGGAAGTGGAGCTTAGCCTGCAAAGTGACGGCCGTGTTGAATTGCTGGATCATCAATCTGCAACGATATCATTTACGAAGCCCGGTGAACAAATTGGTTTTGTGCGGGTTAAGGTCAAACCGCAGATTGGCAAGGCGCGGCTACACTTTACAGCGCAAAGCGGCAAGTTCCGGTCGCATGCCGATATCAGCGTTGATATCATCAGCCCCAACGCGCCTAGCAGTCGCCGACAAAGCAGGAATCTGGCACCCGGGGAATCATGGAAAACCATGCTAAAACCGCACGGCATGCAAGGCACCAACCACGCGAAGGTGGAAGTATCCGCCGGTTTGCCCATGAATTTGAACGACCGGTTGAGCTATCTTATTCGTTATCCGCACGGTTGCCTGGAGCAAACCACCTCGGCGATATTCCCGCAATTGTATTTACCCAAGATACTTTCGCTTTCCAAACAAAAGAACCTGGAAATTGAAAAAAACATGCACACGGCTTTAACCAAACTGCGTCAATTTCAAACCGGGCAGGGAAGCTTTATGTATTGGCCGGGAAGCGGCAATATCAATGATTGGGCCGGCACCTATGTGGGTCATTTTTTAGTTGAAGCCAAACTGGCCGGCTATCAATTGCCGAGCGGTATGTTGGGCCAGTGGGTGCGTTATCAAAAACGCTTATCGCAGTCCTGGGTGAGCGGCTCCGGTCGAACCACGGCCATGCAGGCATACCGTTTGTATGCATTGTCGCTTGCCGGCGCTCCCCAGCTTAGCGCCATGAACCGATTGAAGGAATCCCGGAACCTGGAACCGGTATCGCGATGGTTACTGGCGGCGGCCTATCAATTGGCCGGCGTGATCGATGCCGCCGAGTCGCTGATGCGCGAATCTAGCATGGAACAAAGCGCGCTAGCATTGCCGTCGACATTTAGTTCACCGCTGCGCAATCAGGCCATTTTGCTTAATACCCTGGTGCTTATGCATAAGACCGCCCAAGCCAAGGGTGTGGCCGCGCAAATCAGTAAACAATTGGCCGCGGATAACTGGTACAACACCCATGCCGTCGCCTTTGCCCTGTTGGCCATGGCGAAATACCTCAGTACGCAAACCGACGGGCAAGCCCTGGCCCTGGCCATCCAAGCCGGCAAGGGTAACACCGTGCATAAGTCCTCGGCGCATCCGGTTATGCAGTTTGATTGGAATAAGCTTGCCGTTGACGGTGAGCAACTGGTTTTTACCAATCAATCGGCCAAAGACGTCAATATATCGGTAGTGCTGCGGGGTGTTCCCGCGGCCGGCGATGACATTGACCAGGCTGAAGGTCTACAACTGACCGTGGACTATCATGGACTTGAAAACAATGACCCCGGTCGTATCGCGCAAAGCCGCAATTTTGATGCGCTGGTAACCGTAAGCAATACAACCGGTTTTGATGTGAACAATATCGCTTTGACCCATATCGTCGCCTCGGGCTGGGAAATTCACAATCCCAATCTCGGTGCGGCCAACGACGAAAACGCCGGCCTGGACTACAGGGATATCCGTGACGATAGAGTTCTTTCATACTTTGGTTTAAAGGCCAATGAAAGCAAGACTTTTACCGTCCATTTAAATGCCGCCTATCTTGGCCGCTATTACCTGCCCGGTGTTTCGGTAGAAGCCATGTACGACCATGCTATCCATGCCGCTGTTAAAGGCCGCTGGGTGGAGGTGATCCGTTGAAACGTACCGTGCTGTTGCCGGTGGTGGGGATGACGGCGGTGATAGTTGCCTTTCTGTATTGCCTGCCCCGGCCGCTGTTTCAACAGCCGTACGCGTATAGCCTGTACAGTAAGAGTCATCGCTTATTGGGTGCGCGCATCGCCGCGGATGGCCAGTGGCGGTTTGCACCCGGTAAGGCGTTGCCGGCGAAATTTAAAACCGCCTTGGTTCAGTTTGAGGATAAGCGGTTTTACCGGCATATCGGCATTGACCCATTGGCCATGCTTCGCGCCTTGCTGGTCAATATTAAAAACCGCCGCGTGGTAAGCGGCGGCAGTACCCTCAGCATGCAGGTGATTCGCCTGGCGCAAAACAATCCGCCGCGTACTGTTTGGGAAAAACTGCGTGAAGCGGTCATGGCATTGCGCTTGGAGATGCGCTATGACAAATCCCGGATACTGAGTCTATGGGCGCACCATGCGCCCTTCGGCGGTAATGTCATTGGCATCGACGCGGCGGCCTGGCGTTACTTCGGGCGCGACATCGATCAGTTGTCATGGGCGGAAAGTTGCCTGCTGGCCGTGTTGCCCAACAGCCCGGCATTGATGCATCCCGGAAAAAATCGCCGCTTGTTAAAAGCCAAGCGCGATCGGCTGATCAGGCGCTTGGAAGAAAACGGCGTGATCAGTGCGGACGCGGCACGCTTGGCGGTACTGGAACCTTTGCCGGAACGTCCCCGAGAGCTGCCACGGTTGGCGCCTCATCTCCTGGATACCCTGATTGCCCGTCACCCCCGACAGTACCGGATTGTGTCCAGCATTGACGACGGTTTGCAACAAGGCGCCATGGATACGGTGCGCTTTTATTCCCGGCAACTCGGCGAGCAGGGTATTCATAATGCGGCGGCCTTGGTGGTGGATAACAGGACTTTTAAGGTGCTGGCGTATGTGGGGAACAGTCAAAACGAAAACCGGGAGGATCACGGCTACGCCGTGGATATTATTCAACGTCCACGAAGTACCGGCAGCCTGCTTAAACCATTTTTATATGCCGCCATGCTGCAGCACGGCGACATACTGCCCACCACGCTGGTGCCTGATGTGCCCACCCATTATGCCGGTTATACACCGAAAAACTATGATCGTCACTATCGCGGCGCGGTACCCGCCCGCGAAGCATTGGCTCGGTCCCTTAATATACCGGCGGTTCGGATGCTGGAGCGGTTTGGTGTGGAACGGTTTTATGATTTACTCCAACATATGGGTATGGGTACTTTGTACCGTGCACCCCGACACTATGGTCTGGCGTTGATATTGGGCGGTGCTGAAGGAAGCTTGTGGGATTTAACCACCATGTACGCCAACCTGGCTTATATCAGTAAAAATCGGCTGCAGGTTAACGAAAAACCGTACCGGATTCTGACCCAGGTTGCCGGTCAACCCGTTCAATCCGAACACCGGAATAGCATCGGTGCCGCATCCGCATGGCTTACTTTAAATGCGCTGGTTGAGGTTTCCCGGCCCGGCTTGGAAAAACGCTGGCGCCAATTCGCCGGGAGTCGCAAGATCGCCTGGAAAACCGGTACCAGTTTCGGTATGCGTGACGGCTGGGCCATTGGCAGTACCTCCCGCTACACGGTAGGCGTATGGGTCGGTAACGCCTCCGGCGAAGGCCGTCCCCATCTGACCGGCCTGTATACCGCCGCGCCCATCATGTTTGAACTTTTTAATCGACTGCCTATATAGCCATGGTTTGACAAACCCATGGAGCAACTGAAACAGGTCCGTGTTTGCCAAAAAGACGGCTACCTGGCCGGTGGCGATTGCCCGGCAACAAAAATATGGGTACCCGAAGACAGCCACTTCCAGCAACAAACACCCCATTACCCGCTTGTTCATCTGAGTGCAAGCCGGCAATGGCAGGTGCACAGCGGCTGTGAGTCGGTTGCGGCCATGCAGCACCGGCATTGGTTTGTGCTGCCGCCTGACCAAGCCTATTATTACCGCCAACAACATGCCGACTACCGGCCGCCGCCGCCATGGAGGGCCGATTGTACCGGCAAGTCCGAAACCGGCCGGCTCCCGTTTGAGCTGGTGTATCCACAACCGAACACCCAGTTATACATTCCGGTGGAACTGTCCGGTGATAAAGGTAAAGTGGTGTTCAGCGCGGTACATCAAAAACCCGGGGCCAGTCTTTTCTGGCACGTGAACAACAGCTATTTAGGTGCTACCACCACTTTCCACCAAATGGCATTACGCCTGGACCCGGGTCGTTATCAACTTACGTTGGTGGACGAAACCGGGCAGCGGCTGACGCGACCATTCCAGGTGTTGGGCAAATCGGTCAATCGTATGGAGTAAGCCGTAGCCAAAGCATTCACGGTTTCGTTCGGTCCGTGTCGTACCGGTCGATGGAATGTATTTCCGAAGGAATGGCAGCTTAGCTATGGAAATCCATTTCATTGGGATGACAATTTGAATGCGAGGGAGTCACGCATAGTGGTTCCGGGTTAGTCCCAAAAGCTCAGTCCAATGCCCATGGATAGGTTGGAGCCTGACTTATTTTCAAACGGCAACTCCAACCCGAATTGAACGATAATGTCGTTATCACTGCGTTCGAATAACGGTAACGCGGCTCGTAAGCGTATAAAATTTTGTTTTTCGCTCGACGCACCCAACTGAATTTGCATCATATTGAACAGCCCCACACCTGCCGCAATGCGCTTGTCAACGACACCCGGAAAATTAATGGCATACACAGATACGTTAAATACAAGGCTGGAATAGGTGAACTCGGCAGATTCACCGTTGGCATGAAGGGTATTATTCTTTGCCCAATTAAGCGAAAGATCAACAATAGAGGTATTTTCAAGATGAAGGTTTATATTAAAGCCATATACCGAATGGCAGGAAAAAGTTAAAAATGCAACAAGCCATATCGATTTCATTGCTCACCTGTTATTACTGTTTGCACGTTCGATGGTAGCATGGCGATCGCGCATCGTGCATCAAAATCCACAACGAGTTTGGACAGTGCCATAAAGGCGCGACGGCAGCCAATCAAGCCATGGTAAACTGGCCCGGCTATTTCATAAAAATCGGCTACGGCTTTCGACGGTGCGCAATTGACAACCCGTTCGGCTAATTGGCCATCAGTTCAGGGTCCGCGCCGTTAAATACAACTTCAACAATATTGTTAACCTTGGAAATCGGCGGTATGGCTAAACACCGAACTTCGGAACGTTCCACCATTAATTGCGGGTTTCGTTTGGCCTCATGCTGTTCCGGTAATCTGGCAATTTCTTCGGCGTTGAATTCTTTCAGCACTTTTCGCTTTTGAAAATAGCGGCCCCGCTTAAAAAAATCCGGATAGTCCTTCCAATTAATACCTTTTTGAAACAACATTTCCTGCATCTCGCTGCCGTTTTTCTTGAATAGTTCCTTATGCGAATAGTGCGCTCTGGCCGCCATCTCGATACTGTTTGTGGTCGCGTCCTTTTCCCGCCATAAAAAGACCTTGCCAGCTTCCTCGAGGTTTGGAACTTGCCATACACGACAATCGAAAAACGCCAAATTATCCCGTAATTCCGGGATGTGGTGGCTCAAGCGTGCATTAAAACAGGCTGTTGCAAAAGAAGACAATATGGACGTCATTTTCTGAATCCGGCCATCCAAGAATATCTGTGATTTGATGGAGTCCGAATACCAGACAAGGCTGATTTCATCCGACTGTGTATACCCCAAATTGGCCTGTGTCTGCGTCAGCAGATATTCCGTTGTTTCAGCCATCAGATTGGAAAGTCGCTCATCATAGGGTCGGGCTAAACCCCGTGTAAATTGACTAAAACTTTTACCGTCGATACGTGCAACCACCGGCAACAGCGGTAAAAAGCGCCGTCCCGCTTCCACGCTTTCATAGGCCTTCATTTGCTCAGATAATAGCGACATGGTTTTTCTCAATTTGGATTTTTTGATATTCCATAGACATGCAATCAGGGCATTGGTTCCGGTTGGTCGGTGTCGTTGTGCTGGTTTTAGGCGTGCTGGATTAATACCCTAAAGCTCGACGACGAGCGGGGCGGTTGGCCACCGTCCCAGGCTTATCGTATAAATGGGTTGCTTCGTTTCGAAGTATTGCCGTCTTTTTTGAGCAAACTATCCAGTCTGCGTTTGTAAGCTATGATCCGGTGTATTGCGGATGATACAAACGGGCAATAGAATTTCTGGGGTCTATCCGGGTTTCCCAACGGTTTTTTTGCTAATTTAGGTCATTCATTCATCCTGTAAGGTAGATGATTTTACATAGTAGTTTGCCACTTTTTTCTATTTAAAGAAATTATGTAACTACTCAGCCGTTTTGGTGCCAGCGGCCCTTGTAGGGCGGGTTAGCGATAGCGTAACCCGCCTTGGGTAGAAAACCGTTGCTCAGGTATAGTGCCTCAGCAGGGCTGAATAGTTACGAAATTATTATTATTGCGCCGCAGGCACCCTGTCACACCACAGACCTTTCACGGCGGAGTGTGGGCAGGCGGTGGATTAGTGTGGGAAACCGGTGGTATGCGAGGAACGAGCATTCCACGGGCAGTCCACCCGGAGTCCGTCCACGACTTGCCTTCAAGTGAAAACACGGGTCTCATTGCCTCTTTAATGACTAGCGATCAAAAAAAGAAGGACAGACCCGTGAGTAACCTGAAGTTGCTGAGTAATATTTTACGCCTGGATCCCCGCTGGAGGATGCCGGCTTGCGTGAAAAACTGGCTTGGGCGCAATTGCAGAGTATTATATCCGTTCCCGCTTTACCCGTGGATAAACGCCATAATGCGAAATTTGATTACACAAAATTGGCTGTCTATGCCGCCAAGGCTGGTCATGCCCGTCAGTGACACGATGGTTTTGCAATCCTGCGTCCAGATCAAGGTAAGCATACCCCGCGCACTGCGGATGGGAAGCCGGGCGGCGCCACATACGACTATACCAGTCTGTTTGCGTGTGTCACTTTGGCAACCGTCGATCGCACTGTTTGCGGGTTTTAGGCCGCGGATATTTGATGCGTTACGGTGTGTATCCACCAATCATGGTGCGCCGACTC
>Ga0114931_10000684_pt1 | contig 42080 bp, 32 predicted proteins | sample 2SBtaG_FD_89579 | JGI IMG/M metagenome (GOLD analysis project Ga0114931, IMG submission 89579) | Deep subsurface microbial communities from Kolumbo volcano to uncover new lineages of life (NeLLi) - 2SBTROV14_V59a metaG | ecosystem: Environmental > Aquatic > Marine > Volcanic | place: Kolumbo... | reverse complement strand
GCAGGGCCGCATGAACCTCCGACGCTTCGGCCTTGCAGGCCGATGCTCCGCCGGCCACGGAAGCCTGCGCGAAACGGGATGCGCGGCCGCGGACGGAAAGCCCCCTGCCTCCCTCGCGGCCCGGCGGGGCCGGGAGCCCACCCGCGAAGTCCGTCCGTACCCACCGGCGCGAACCGGCACGCTGCAAAGGCCCGGAGTCTCAACCCCTCGCCCCGGCCCCATGCCTCGAAGCCCCACCTCGCCCCGGTCCCCCGGCCGTTCGCCGCAGACGCAACCGAAGCGGATCGAGCCTGCCGGACTTCCTTCACAAGGGCACGCTTTCCTTGCGGTGCCTGTCACCGTATTCCGTGAGACGCGCTAGCCCGCCGAGGCTACGTCTGCCAGGCGAACGGGCAGTCTGCGTGCTCCCCAACGGCCAGGGGGACCGTCGAAGACTCCTGCGCAGGCGGCGCCGCACTTCGCACAGCAACCCGCGTCATCGAGGTGCCAGGCGGTCAGCACGTAGCCATCACGGCCGATCAGCCTCTGACCGCAGCCATGGCAGAAGGTGCTTCCACCTACCTCGTCGCGAACGTTGCCCGTGTAGACATAACGGAGACCAGCCGCCAGAGCGATCTCCCGGGCACGCGTGAGCGTCGCAGGCGGGGTCGCCGGGCAATCCCGCATCCGCCAGTCTGGGTGGAACGCCGTGAAGTGCCAGGGAATGGCGGGACCGAGCTCGTCGGCCACAAAACGCGCGGCACCGCGGAGCTCCTCATCGGAGTCGTTCTTGCCGGGGATCAGCAGGGTAGTGATCTCGAGCCACACGGAGGTCTCGTGATGGAGGTAGCGCAGGGTGTCCAACACCGGCTCCAAATGGCCACCGCAGACCTCATGGTAGAACTCCTCTCGAAAGGCCTTCAGATCGACGTTCGCCGCGTCCATGGGTGCAAAGAAATCGCGTCGGGCTTCCGGATCGACGTAGCCGGCGGTGACAGCGATGCTGCGAATGCCCTCTTCCTTGCAAGCCAGCGCCGTATCCACCGCGTACTCGAGGAAGATCACGGGGTCGTTGTAGGTGAATGCGACGCTGCTGCAGCCGAGGGAGCGAGCGGCCTGGGCAATGCGGCGGGGCGGGGCCGCGTCCGCCAGCTTGTCCATCTCCCGGGATTTGCTGATGTCCCAGTTCTGGCAGAAGCGACAGTTAAGGTTGCAGCCCGCAGTTCCGAAGGAAAGTACCGGCGTCCCAGGCAGGAAGTGGTTCAGGGGCTTCTTCTCGACGGGGTCCACGCAGTAGCCGCTGGAACGGCCGTAGCTGAGGAGGACGATCTGGTCCGCCTGCCGGGCCCGCACGAAACACAGGCCGCGCTGCCCCTCTGCTAGGCGACAGTGGCGTGGACACACCTCACAGCAAATCCGCCCATCCGCCTGGCGCTGCCAATGGCGCCCCGGCACACCGGAGGGTAGAAGAGAAGCAGCGGCGGCCATGGGGTCAAGATGCGCCCACACGAGAGCGTGTCAACCCGATGCTTGACCGCGCGCCGGGGGTGCGGAGACTGTCTGAACGTAGGAGAAGGAGGGGCCATGCTGGAGGAACGACCCGCGGCGGTGGCCGGCGCGTTCTACCCTGCGGAGCCGGAGGCCCTCTCCACCCACATCGATGCCTATCTGGCGGCTGCGCATGCGAAGGACGGAATCATCCCCAAAGCGGTGATCGTCCCGCACGCCGGGTATGTCTACTCGGGACCGGTGGCGGCGAGCGCCTACGTGCAGCTCTCGCAGGCTCGCGCCGCAATCCAGCGCGTCGTGCTCCTGGGACCCACGCACCGGGTGGCCATCCGGGGCCTCGCCACCTCCTCCGCCGGGACCTTCCGAACTCCCCTGGGCTGTGTACCCGTGGACCGGGAAGCCCAGGCCCAGGTGCTGGATCTCCCGCAGGTCCGCATCGACGACAGAGCCCATGCCGAGGAGCACAGCCTCGAGGTCCAGTTGCCCTTCCTCCAGCGCGTCCTCGAGAAATTCAGCATCGTGCCGTTCGGCGTGGGGGACGCCACGGACAGCGAGGTAGCGGAAGTGCTCGAGCGGCTCTGGGGCGGCGACGAGACCCTGCTGGTGATCAGTTCGGACCTCTCCCACTACCACGACTACGAGACTGCGCGGAGGCTGGATCTCTCGACCACCCGCTGCATCGAGGCCCTCGATGCAGCGTCCCTCGGCTGGGAGTCCGCTTGCGGGCGCATCCCCATTCGCGGTCTATTGCGATGCGCGCGGCGTCACGGGCTTCGGGCTGTGACCCTGGACCTGCGCAGCTCCGGCGACACGGCGGGACCTCGCAGTGAAGTGGTGGGCTATGGAGCCTATGCCCTTGCTTGAGCCGGAGAGCGGCAAGTGCCTGCTGGCCCTGGCGCGAAAATCCATCGCGCACGGACTGCGCTTCGGGAGCCCTCCGCGGGTGGAGCCTTCAGAGTGGCCAGAAGCCCTCCAGGCCCCGGGCGCCAGCTTCGTCACCCTGCGTCGCAAGGGCGCGCTGCGGGGCTGCGTGGGCACTCTGGAACGCCACCTGCCGCTGGTGGTCGACGTCGCCCAGAACGCCTGTCGAGCCGCCTTCGAGGACAGCCGATTTCCTCCCCTTCGAGCCCAGGAGCAGACTGGCCTCCAGGTGCAGGTCTCCGTGTTGGGAGCGCTTGCCCCGTTTTCCGTGGCATCGCGCGCGGAGCTGCTGGCGGCCCTCGAGCCGGGAAAGACGGGCCTGGTGCTCGCAGAGGGCGTCAAGAGAGCCACCTTCCTGCCCGCCGTCTGGGACAGCCTCGAGGCGCCGCAGGATTTCGTCTCCCAGCTGATGGCCAAAGCGGGGCTCCCCGAGGACCATTGGTCCCCGGACCTGCGCTTCTGGCGCTACACCGTGCAGGAGCTGTCGTAGCGGGAGAGCCGGAGCCGCCCGGTCCAGGCTCCAGACGCCGAGACTAGAGCCGCAGGCGCGTCCGCTGACGCCGCCCGGATATGCGGGAGAGGATGGCACCCGCCACCATTCCGGAAGAGAGGATCAGGGCTCCGGTCAGCCATTCGATCCAGCGCTCCCCCGCCTGCAGGCGATAGTTCTCCTTGGTCAGGCGGGCGAGCTCCGAGGACTGCGTGTCGTCGTCCGACGTGAGCTTCTCGTTGCGGACACGCAGGGCCTTGGCCTCCCGGCTGGTGGAGTCGAGCTTGCCCTGCAGCGTGGCGAGCTGCGCTTCGAGCTGGGTCACACGAAGCCTGGGGGGCGCAATGGGAGCCAGGTAGCCGGCCGCGATCCAGCCCTCCTTGCCGTCGCTCTTGCGCACCCGGGTCCAGCCATCCCCACGCTCCACCACCTCCAGGCGATCCCCCGGACGTGCAGCGGCCAGGATGCGAAACTGGGTGCCGGGCCCACTGCGCAGGTTCAGCGGCGCCCCCCGGACCCAGCCGTTCTCGGCCTGCGCCGCCACGGCAAAGACGACGAGCAGGGTCGTCAGCAACAGCACCCAGGGCGCGCGCGGCGCCCCGCACCTCAATAGCCTCTGATCCGCCCGTAGCCTCAGATCCGCCGGTCTCAAGAATTCCCCTCCGCATGGCAGGCCCACAACGCTTTTCCCGAGGCGGCATTGTATCCGCCGCAGCGGATCTTTGGAGTGCGGCACAAAGAACCCCCTGCGACGTGACCGCTCGCACAGATCCATCCGCCCCTGGGAGGACGCGGAGGCCAATAGGGCGTGGGCGTGACCCCTCAGCTCCCCAGGAAATCGTGCAGCTTCGCGGTGAGATCGGTGGTCGCCACGAGCAGCATCCGGTCGCCGGGCTCGATCTTGTCTTGGCCGCGGGGAACGAGGAGCTTGGTTCCGCGGCGCACCGCGATGACCAGGGCACCCCGCGGCAGCGCGAGCTTCTCGATGACAGCTCGGCAGACGGGGCTTCCGCGGCCGACCTCTGCCTCGATCATCTCCACGCGGTCGCCCAGCAGGGCAGCCATGGAGTGGACCCGGACCCGCGGGATGTGGCGTAGGGTGAGTCCGATGGCCAACAGCCTCGGGCTGATGATGGCATCGACGGCGGTCTCCCCGATCAAGTTGGCCAGGGCGGGATTGTCCACCAGCGCAAAGGCGCGCCGCGCGCCCTGGCGCTTGGCGAGCAGGCCGGCCACCAGGTTGGTCTCGTGGTCGTCGGTGACTGCCACGAAGGTGCTGACGCGGTTGATCTCTCCCTCTTCCAGCAGCGCGGCGCGGGTCACGGGACCCTGCACCACCAGGGCGCCGGGCAGGGCCTCGGCAGCCCGCTGAGCCGCCTCCCCCTCGGAGGCCACCAACGTGACGTGGGCCTCCCTGCCCTGCAGACGGCGAGCGAGGGCCAGACCGATACGACTCGCCCCCGCAATCATCACATTGAACTGCTCGTCCCGCTCTTGGTCGAGCAGCTCCAGGAAGGCGGCCAGGTCCGAGCGCGCCAATGCGAAGTAGGCGATGTCGCCCGCGCAGATCATCTCGGCACCGTGGGGCACCATCACCAGGTCACCCCGGGCGATCGCCACCACCAGCGAGGGGGTCTCGGCGAAGAAGAGGCGCATATCGCTGACCGGCCGCTCGGCAAACTCGGAGCGCTCGCCGATGGGAAAGCCCGCCACGAGCAGCTCCCCGTCGAGGAAGGACTCGATGTCCAAGGCTCCAGGAACCTCCAGGAGCAACGCGATCTTGTCCACCGCGGCCGCCTCGGGATTCACACAGACGATCTCCACCGCGTCGTGGCGAGAAAGCTCCTGGAACGCTTCCTCGTGCGCCGGATCCCGCAGACGCACGACGACGTGGGGCACCTTGAACATGGAGGCCGCCACCCGACCGCTGACGAAATTCGCCTCGTCGGAGTCCGTGCAGGCCAGCACCAGGCTGGCGTCGGCCGCCCCGGCCCGCCGCAGGGCGTCCGCGGTGGCCCCGTTGCCTTCCACGACCCGCACGTCGAGGGATTCCTGGAGCTCCGCCGCCAGCACTGGATCCCGTTCCAGCAGAGACACGTCGTGCCCCTCGCCGGACAGCCTCTCGGCCAAGGTCGTTCCAACCTGGCCGCCTCCCACGATCACGATCTGCATCGGCTCCTCTCTACCCCCCAGGAAGCACGCACAGAGGGTACGCGCCTCCCGGTCAGCGCTCCACGCTTCGCCCCAGGGGGCGTCGCCCGGAATCTGCAGCCCCGGAAACCGCTCCCCGCTGCGGCCTCGTACACCCCTGTGGCCCCTGCCCTCATGGCCCATGGACGAGGGGCGGACTAGCCTGGGCGGGCGGGGCGGGTGCCGGGCGTGGCCCTCTGGGTCCTGGAGAAGAGCTTGCGGATGCGTCCGGAGAGAAAGGTGAGTGCGTGATCGGCGACCCTTCCGAGCGCCCCCGGACGAGTCTCAGCCACCTCGGGCATGGGGATGCAGCCGACCGCCTCTCCCTACGCCTGGTCCTGCGGCTGCTCGCGCGCTGCATGCAGCTGCTGCGGCCTGTGCGCACCCACCTGGCCGGCCTCTTCACGGGCTTTACGCTGGTGGCGGTGGCCTTCGTCCCGCTGGGCCTGCTGCTGATGGACGCGTTCTACACGCGCGTCCTGCAGGCGAAACCGCTGCTGGAATCCCAGGCCTGGCTGCTCGGCCTGGACTCGGCTTCTACGGTGGCCGTCGCCAGCCTCGACCCGGAGACGCGTCGGCTCGTCCTGGAGCGCATCATCCTCATTGGCCTGCTCTTCGGGGCTGCCGTCGTGCCCTGCATCCTGGCCCTCTACTACTACCAGGTGTGGATCCTGCAGCGCGTCAACCAGCTCTTGCGCATCCAGCTGCTCTCGCGGCTCCAGAGCCTGTCGCTGCGCTTCCACACCAACCACAAGGTGGGCGACGCGATCTACCGCATGTACCAGGACAGCGCGATGGTGACCCAGCTGATCGAGGTACTGGTCTTCGTCCCGCTCTCCACCCTCGGGCGCTTCCTCTTCTGCCTGGTGGTGGTCTCGGCGTTCTCTCCCTGGATGGGAGTGATGCTGTTGGGCCTGTTCCCGCCCGCCCTGCTGCTCGGCTGGTGGACCTCCCGCCGGCTACGCATACGCTTCCGTCGAGCGCGGGAGGCAAACAGCGATCTGACCTCCCGCATCCAGGAAACCCTCGCGGGAATCCAGGTGATCAAGGCCTACGGTGCGGAGAGCTTCGAGCAACAACGCTTCGAGCGGGACAGCCGCGCCGCCTTCGACGCTGCCTTCGACGCGCGGGGCCTGCTCGCCGCCTTCGTGGTGATGGTCTTCTGGATTACGGGGATGGCGGTGCTCGCTGGCGCTGCCTTCGGTGCGTTGCAGGCTTCCCGGAGTGCGGCGCTTCCCGGGCTCGCTGTCGCTGGCTTCAGTGTCTGGACGCTCGGCCTCTACCAGTACTTCAAGGTCCGCATCGGCGACGGGAGCAGCAGCCTGCGGATGTTCTTCAATACCTGGGGGCGCACCCAGGACATCGCCATTGGTCTGGACCGCGTCTTCGAGCTGCTGGATCTCGAGCCCGAGGTGCAGGACGCCCCAGACGCCCAGCCCCTGGGCACGCTCCGCGAGGGCATCCGCTACTGCGGTGTGCGCTTCCGCTACGAACCCTCGCGTCCTGCGCTGGAGGACGTGAGCTTCGAGGCGCGGGTGGGCAGCATCAACGCCATCGTAGGCCCGACGGGATCGGGGAAGTCCTCGCTCATGGCCCTGCTGCTGCGGCTCTTCGATCCCCAGCAAGGTCGGATCGAAATCGACGGCATCGACCTGCGCCGCCTGCAGCTCGAGAGCCTACGCTCTCGGGTGGCGGTGGCGCTCCAGGAGAACCTGCTCTTTGGAACCAGCGTGCGCGAGAACATCCGCTACGCCGTTCCCCAGGCGGACGACACCGCGGTGCGCGAGGCCGCGCGGGTGGCCTGCGCGGACGAGTTCATCGAGGCGCTCCCTCGCGGATACGACACCCTGTTGGGCGAGCGCGGCACCAAGCTCTCCAGCGGCCAGCGCCAGCGTCTCTCCATCGCTCGCGCAGTGCTCAAGGACACCCCGATCCTCGTCCTCGACGAGCCCACCGCCGCCCTGGATGCGGCCACCGAGCTGCGCGTCCTTGCCAACCTCGCCGCATGGGGAAGGGGGCGGCTCGTCTTCATCATCACCCACCGGCTCTCCACGATCCGCCGCGCAGACCAGATCCTGGTGCTCGCCGATGGTCGAATCCACGAGGCGGGCTCCCATGAAGAGCTCCTGGCGCGCGCCGGAGGCGCCTACCGCTCCCTCGTCGAGCACGAGACGGGCACCCTCAGACCCGCGCGGGAAGGAGCGGAGGCGCGGCCGTGAAGGGCCTTCAGGAGCCCGAGCGGATGAGCCCCAGAGAGACCCTGCGCCTGCTGGCGCGAGCCTTCCGCTACGCCGCCCCCTTCAAGGGCCGCTTCCTCGGAAAATACCTGCTGCTGCTGGCGAGCATCGCGCCCATGCTGGTGATGCCGTGGCCCCTGAAGATCCTCATCGACCATGTGGTGGAAGGCAGGGCCATTGGCGCCCAGCCCCTCCCCTACCCCCCCTTCCTCCAGCCGATCATGGCCACCCTGGTTGGCCGCAGCCCGGAGGAGATCGTCTTCTGGGTGGTGCTCTTCAGCCTTTCGATGGTCTTTCTCGTTGGAGCGGCGGGCTCTGGCAGCAACGAGCGCGATCAGGCCAATGGCTATCTGGCCGGCGGTCACGATCAGGCCACGCGGACCGAGAACGAGGCCAACGCGGGCTTCAGCATGGCCAGTGGCGTGCTGGGCCTGCTGGACTTCCGCTTCACCCTGCGCCTGACCCAGGCCGTGAACCATCACTACCGGGCACGGCTCTTCGAACGCATCCAGTCGCTTCCAATGACCGCCTTCAACGACGAGCGCATCGGCGATGCGGTGTTCCGGGTGATGTACGACACCCCGGCGATCACCTCCGCCGTATACCGGATCATCCTGACCCCCATGGCTTCCCTGGTGATGAGCCTCCTCGTGGTGTGGCTGCTGCGCACCCTCTTCGGCAATCACCCGATCCTCTGGCACTCCGCGCTGCTGCTTCTGGGCCTGTCCTTCGTCACCAGCCTGCCGTTTGCCGGCGCGCTACGGCGTCGCAGCGGAGACAGCCGGCGGGCGGGAGCGACCACCACGGCCACCCTCGAGGAGGGCTTGACCAACATCCTGGCGGTTCAGAGCCTCGGCGCGGAGCACCGTGAGCAGGGCCGCTTCGACCGAGACAGCTGGGCCTCCTTCTCCCAACACCGCGCGGTCCTGGCACTCTCGATGTCGATCTTCTTGGCTGGACTGGTGCCGAGCCTGTTCGTGGCCTCCCGGGTCTTCTTCTACGTTGCGGACCTTGTGATCCAGGGGAGGCTCTCCGCGGGCGACTTTCTCCTGCTCTTCTCCTACTTCGGCATGCTGGTTTTCAGCTGCATCGAGGTCGGTGCGCTGTGGATCCGTCTGCAGGAGGCGTCCGCCGGGCTCCAGCGCGTCTTCTTCCTGATGGACCTGCCGACGGAGCGAGACCCGTCGGGCGCGCGGCCCTTCCCGCCTCTGCGCCACACCCTACGCATGGACGCCGTCGACTACCGCTATCCAGACGGAACGCTGGCCCTGCACGACATCACTCTCCGTGCAGAGGTGGGCCGGATCACGGCGCTAGCCGGGCCTGCAGGCGCCGGCAAGACCACCCTCGCCTCGCTGATCCCGCGCTTCCTGACGCCGAGTGCGGGCCTGGTACGCTTCGACGGCCAAGATTCGGCGGAGGCCAGCCTCGCCTCCCTGCGCTCCCAGGTAGCCTTCGTCTTCCAGGAGACCGTGCTCTTCGACGCGAGCGTGGAGCAGAACATCCGCCTCGGGCGACCCCAGGCGAGCGATGCCGAAGTGCGCCGGGCCGCACGGATCGCCGGAGCGGACGAGTTCATCCGCGCGCTCCCCGAGGGCTATCGGACGCGCCTCGGCCGCGGGGGGGGCAAGCTCTCGGTGGGACAGAAGCAGCGGCTCTCGATCGCCCGTGCGCTCGTACGCGATGCGCCGATCCTGATCCTCGACGAGCCCACCAGCGCCCTCGACCCGAAAACCGAGCAGCAGCTGGTGGCAGCGCTGCGCGAAGCGAGTCGTACCCGCCTGGTACTGGTCATCGCCCACCGCCTCTCTACGATCCGCAAAGCGGATCAGATCCTCTTTTTGGAGGCGGGTCACATCGTCGAGCGCGGCAGCCACGAAGAGCTCATGGCCCGGCCGCAGGGCGCCTACCGGCGCTTCGTGGAGCTCCAGATCCTCGGTGCCGCGTAGACGCAGCGCGCAGGGCGCCGCTACCCTCCCGCGAATGTCGAGAGCCCTTCGTCTTGTTCCTCTGCTCCTGCTTCTACTCACCGCGCGCTGCGCCGGGCCGGTGGATTTCGGAGCCCGCTACCAGGCCAGCCACCCGGGCACCTCGCCGCCGCTCCCTCACCCGGGCCAGGCGCCGGAGGATGCCCTTGCCGCGCTCTATCTGGACCCCGCTCCCGAAGCCCAAGTGGAGATTCCGCTTCTCCTGCTGCGACGCACCGACCTGCATCCGTGGAAGCTTGTGGCCCGCGAAGCTCTGGCATCATCGCCCGGCCGCATGGCGGCCATTGCGTTGCGAGAATGTCGGCCTTCTCGGGGCTGGATCCGGCCGCGGGTCACGCGCTCCGCCTGGTTCCTCTTCTCCGAGGGTGGCCTCGTTGCCTGGGATCTTCCCCGCTTCGGCGAGGCATGTAGCGTCCACCACAGCTACCGGGCGGCTCGGGGCGAGCTGGCTCGGGACGAGCAGGCGGTGACGCGCTGGCTCGCCCAGAGACACGCGGACGCCCTTCCCCAGCCCGATGAGCATCTGCGCATGGGCCTCTCGCTGGTCGCGGCGGAGCGCCTCGATGAGGCGCAATCCATCCTCCGGGAAGCGGACCACAGCCTGCACGCGCTCGAGGGCGAAGTGCAGCAGGCCGAGAGTGCTGGAGATGACGGGACTCTCCAGCGCCTGAAAGAGCGCGAGAAACGCCTGCGCGAAGGACGCGCAGCTCTGGCCCGCGCCATCGATGCTCGCCTGGATGCGCAGCAGCAGCAGCAGCGCGCCCGCTGGCAGCAGGGCCTCTGATCACGCGGCGATTCCGCAGGCCTGGTGCCAGGGCGCTCGGAAAGGGTCAGGAGAGGCGGCCGCGTAGGCCTCGGAGCAGGGCGCCCTTCAGGCTGCCGGCGGCGCTGGGTGCCGGTGGCGGCGCAAGGGCACGCGGCGGCCGTTGCGCCGTGCCAACAGAGAGGTCCAGGAGCTTGGTCACCTCCTCGGCAAGCTCGCGCAGCTCCCGGTGAACCGCGGTGGACCGGGCCTGATGCAGGACCGAGCCTGGCGCACCGGCACTGGAGTTGAGCGCCTCCACCCGAGGGCTGCGGGAGATCTGCGCGTGGAAGCGTGGCCAGCCGCGGGCGTCCACGGCCTGGGCCAGCTGCCGGTGCAAGTCGTGGCCGTAGCGGTCCACACGGGTGCGGCGATCCACCAAGGTGAGGAGCACCCGGCCGCGCCGTGCCCCGCCCCGACCGCTCGCTTCCAGCAGAGCGAAGACCTTCTCCGCCTCGTCGAAGGAGGCCCGGTCTGCTACGGGAACGATGACCAGGTCCGCCGCGAAAAGAGCATTGCGCGTGAGCTCCTCGAGGTCGCTCTTGGTATCCACGATGACCACGCCCTCGAAGTCCGTCTGCTCCAGGATACGCAAGAGGGTGCCGGGATCCTCTGCGCGTGTCTTCAGCGGACCGGTGTCTGGAGGGGTGGGTACGTAGTGGATTCCGAATTGCCCCACGCGCATGACCCGCGACAGACTCCTCTCTGCCCAGCCGTGCTTCAGGTTGGCCTCGGGACCGCCAGACGGGCTCAGGCAGAACATGCGGTCGATGATCGTCTGGTCGTCCAGGCCGAGCAGCAGCACCGGCAGGTCCTCGTGGAGAGCCCTCAGGTAGATCGCCAGATTGGTCGCCAGCGTCGTCTTGCCGACGCCGCCCTTGTTGGACGCCACGCTGATCACGGCCCGGGGGCGGCGCATCCGAGAGGCGGGCTGGGGGGGTTCCATCACTTCGCTCACTCGGGGAACTGTAACCAATGGGCTAGCATGGCGGCCATGAAGGCTGTGGGCGTGATTCCGGCGCGTTTTGCCGCCAGCCGCTTTCCCGGCAAACCATTGGCTCGTATCGCCGGGCGTCCCATGATCCAGCATGTCGTCGAAGGCGCGCGCCAGGCCACGAGCCTGCGTGAAGTATTGGTGGCCACCGACGACGAGCGCGTCGCCGATGCGTGTCGGAGCTTTGGAGCGCCCGTGGTGATGACCTCCGCCGATCACCCCACCGGCAGCGATCGCCTGGCCGAGGTGGCCTCGGGCCTGGACGACGAGATCGTCGTGAACGTCCAAGGTGACGAGCCCCTCATCGAAGGCTTCATCATCGACGCCGCGGTCGCGGCCCTCGGCGAATCGCCCGAGACCCCAATGTCCACGGTAGTCCATCCGGCCGATCCTGCGATCCGAGACGATCCCAATGTAGTGAAGGTCGTGATGGACGAGAGCCGGCACGCGCTCTACTTCTCACGCGCCGGGATCCCACACCTTCGTGTGGGAGGCAAGCCCGCGCGAACCTGGCAGCACGTCGGCCTCTATGCCTATCGGCGAGAATTTCTGCTTCGCTACGTGAAGCTGCCCGCGACAGAGGCCGAAGGTGCGGAAGCCCTGGAGCAGCTGCGCGTCCTCGAGCACGGCTACCGGATCCGTTGCGCGTGTATCGAAGGTTGGCAGAGCGTCGGGGTGGACACTCCGGAAGACATCGCCAAGGTGGAGGCGCGGCTGCGCGAGCGCCAGATGCGGAGCTGAGCAGATGAGCGCGCGGGCCCACGCGGAGGACCACCGAGCGACGTTGGCTTCTTCGGCCCTCGCCTTCATCACGCCCGGAGTACGTGCCAGCGCTTGTCAGCTTCCGCTCCGCGGTGTGGCAAGCTCCCTGGCACTACCTCTCCATGCCCTCGGGCCGAAGCCCTGGCTCGCCGCCGGGGCCCCTCTGCTGGACCCGGTGACGGGACGCGGCGTCCTGCTCGACATGGCGGGCGCGCTTCGGCGTCCCTGGCTCGAGCCCCAGCCCGCGATCCAGCCACGCGACCTCGACGAGTGCTCGGAACGCCAGGGGGTGGTGATGGAGCCGGGAGACCTGCTGCTGATCCGCACCGGCTGGCTGGGGCGGGCGGTGCAGGATGGAGACTTCGCTGGCTATCAACGCGGGGCGGCCCCTGGACTCGCGGCGACCTGCGCGCGCTGGCTCGAAGACCGCCGGGTCGCACTGGCCGCCGCGGACACCGCGTGGGTCGAGGCCCGGCCTGTGGCCGCCGGCGCCGTGGCCCTGCGGCCCCTCGCCCTGGAGCGACTGGGACTCGTGCTGGGAGGAGGCTTCCACCTGGACCCCCTCGCGGAGCTTTGCGCGGCCGACGGTAACTATGCCTTCCTGCTGGTGATCCCGCCGCCGGCGGAGCTCGGCGTGACGCATCCCGTTGCCCTAAAGTAGCCCCTCCCCCAGATTGGGTGGACGAGCCCTCCTGGCGCTGGCTGCGCTTCTCTTTGGGCTCTCTGGGGCCGGCGCCCTCGTGCTGGAGACGCTCTGGATGCGTTGGTTCCGGCTGCTCCTGGGCGCGACGGCCCCAGCCGTCTCGACGACCCTCGTGGCCTTCTTTGCGGGCCAGGCTCTGGGTGCGGCGTGGTGCGGCCGGCGGGCAGCGCACTGGCGGCATCCGCTACGCGCCTACGGCAGCCTGGAGCTGGCAGCGGTGCTGGCTTTCGGCTGTGTGCCCGCGTTGCTGCTTGGGGGCCAGCAGCTGCTGGATGGAGGCTACGACACCCTGCGCGAGCAACCCTCTCTGCTGCTCGGAGCGCGGCTTGGCGTAGCGCTGGTAGCCACCCTGCCCGCAGCGACCCTGTCGGGTGCCACCCTGCCGGCCCTGGTGGCCGCCTGTGTCAGATCGCCCAAGGCTTTGGGTTCGCGAGGCGGGCTCCTCTATGGCGTGAACACCCTGGCGGCCGCGGCGGGAGCGGCCGCCGCCACCTACTGGCTTCCCGACGCATTGGGCGTGCGTGCCGGCTACAGCGTGGGCCTCGGGCTGCTCGCCTGCGCGGGGAGCGGCGCATGGCTCGCCAGCCTCCGCTGGACCGCCCCCCGCAGTGTCGGGAGAGCCAGCGCGACGAGCAATCCGCCTCGGCCCCGGGAGCACCGGGACCTGGGGATCCAGAAGCATCTCCTGGCCGTTCTCGCCCTGCTCTCCGGCCTGGGCTCCTTCGCGGCCCAGGTCCTGCTGGTCCAGGCATTTAGCCGCGTGCAGAGCCAGTCCTCCTTCGCCTACGGTACCGTGCTGATCGCGGTGCTCCTGACACTCGGCACCGGCGCCCTGGTCGTAGCGGGCCTCGTCCGACACGGCAGGGTCTCGGCCCTGCGCCTGCTCGCGGTTTCCCTGATGCTGGCATCGCTGGGCCTGGCGGCATTTCCGGCCCTCTTCGTGCAACGCACCGGGGGTCTCGTCCCCCTCTCCATTGGCGGCGCCTGGCTGGGGGGCTGGGGTGCCACGCTCACGCTGGTGGTGTGTAGCGCCCTGCCAGCACTGCTTGGAGCCGCCGGGGTGTTCCCCAGCCTGCTCGCGCTGGCGGGCGGCGGTAAAGGCGTCACGGAGGCCGCCGGACCGGCCGGGCGTGTGTTGGCCTGGAACACCGCGGGGGCGCTTGGCGGGGCGCTGCTCGCACCCTACGTCCTGCTTCCCCGGCTGGGCCTCTGGGCGGCGATCCTCGCGGTCGCCGGGGTCTACGGGGCGCTTGCCGTCGTGATCCCGGGGCCCGGGCCGGGGGGCGGCTGGCGGCGGCTCGCCGGCGTGAGCCTCGGTCTCGCACTGGTGCTCTGGACCGGCGGGTTGCCGAGCCGCCTGCCGCGCCTGTATCTCGCACCCGGAGAGCGGCTGGTCCATGCCGAGTCCACCTCCGCTGGCCTCGTCGCGGTGGTCGCACGCAGAGGCGGCCAGGTCCTCCAGATCGACAACCACTACGCCCTGGGCGGGAGCGCGGATGCGGTCCACCAGCGACGAGAGGGGTTCCTCCCCCTGCTGCTGCACGCAGATCCGCGCCGCGTCGCATTTCTGGGCTCGGCCACGGGTAGCAGCGCAAGCGCCGCCCTCGACTTCCCGGTCGAGAGGATCGTGCTGGTAGAGCTGGTCCCCGCTGTGGCAGAGCAGGCGAAGCACTACTTCTCCGCGGACAACGGGGGAATCTATGCCGACCCCCGCACCGAGGTCGTCCTCGACGACGCCCGCAACTACCTGCGGTCCACGCACGAGCGCTTCGACGTCATCATGGCGGACCTCTTTGTCCCCTGGCGTGCGGGGACCGGCGCGCTGTACACACGGGAGCACTTCGCAGCCGCACGGGCCCACCTCCGGCCGGGTGGAATCTTCTGTCAGTGGCTGCCCCTCTATCAGCTCGACGCCGCGGAGCTACGCATGGTGGCCGCAACCTTCAGCGACGTTTTTCCCGGCGGCTCGCTGTGGCGCGGCGATTTCTTCGGCAGCCATCCCATTGTCGCCCTGATCGGGTCCGTAGGAGCCGCTCCCTCGGTTGCTGCCGTGCGCCGTGCAGGGGCCCGTCTCGCGGCCGCCGGCGCTTCCGACCGCTGGATCACCCACCCCGAGGGCCCCATGGCGCTGGCCCTGGCTCCCCTTGGAGCAGGGGCAGAGACATTCGCCGGGGTTCCCCGCAACAGTGACGACCACCCGCATCTCGAGTTCCTGGCCGCACGCAGACACGGTCGGGGCGCTCTGCAGGGGAGTCCAGGGTTCACGGGAGTTCGCTGGGTCGCCTTTGCAAAGGGGCTCCTCGAGCGGGCAAAGCGACAGCATCAGTCGCCTTGGCGCGACCCGGGGCCCGAAACACGCCGCGCAGCCGAGGGCGGGCATGCCCTTCAGGCAGCCAGTGCGCTCTTTGCGGCGGGGCGTCGAGAGCAGGCTGCGAGAGCGCTCGCCGCGGCCACCGCACTGCTGGATCCGGCGCTGCTGGATCCGCAGGATCCGGATCCGACGGCGGCGGAGGTCTGGCCTCGGGCTCGGCCCTAGGCGCTCGGGCTGGTGCCAAGCAGCAACTCCCGGTAGAAGCGGATGACCGCGCGGTAGTCACGGACCGCGATCCGCTCATCCACGCCGTGCACGCGGGAGAAATCGCTGGGCGTCATTCGAAAAGGCATGAAGCGGTAGCTGTTGCGGGCGAGGCGGCCGTAGTGCTTCGAATCCGTCCCACCCAGGACGAGGGCCGGGGCCACGATGGCGTCCGGCGCCACCTGGGCCACGGTTCGCGCGAGGAGCGCGAAGGAGTCCGAGTGAGAATCCGACTGCGGGGAGGGCTCGTTCGCCTGCACGACGTCGATCTCGACCTCCGGGTCCCCGATGCGATCTTTCACGCGGGCGATTACGGCCGCGCTGCAGTCCCCCGGGATCAGACGGAAGTTGACCAGAGCCGTCGCGCTCTGGGGCAAGACGTTCTCCTTCACCCCCGCCTCTACGATGGTGAGCGCAGTCGTGGTTCGAAGCATGGCCGCCGACGCTGGCGTCTCTTCCAGGCGAGCCCGCAACAGTGGGGCGAAGAGCCACGGGTGGGCCATGACGAAGCTCGTGGGAAAGCCCATGTGAGGAGCCAGCGCTTGCAGCAGGTCCGCGACGACACCCCCGATGCGGGCCGGCTGCGGAGGATCCGCCACGCGGACCAATGCCCGGGAGAGCCGCAAGATCGCGCCGCCGGGCGCGGGCGTGCTCGAATGTCCCCCGGCGGCATGGGTGGTGAGGCGCAGGGTCAGATAGCCCTTCTCCGCGACGCCAATCGGGGCCACGGGAGACGCCAACCCCGGGACGGCGTGTTCGCCAATGGCCATGCCCTCGTCCAGGCTGAACCAGAGGTGCACACCCTGGGCCTCCAGGCGCTTCGTGATGGCCTCGGCGCCCGCATCGCCGCCTATCTCCTCGTCATGACCGAATGCGAGGTACACGGTGCGCCGCGGCTGGAATCCTTCGGCGACCAGGCCCTCCACCGCCTCGAGCATTCCGAGCACCCCTACCTTGTCGTCCAGCGCACCCCGCCCCCAGACATAGCCGTCCGCAATCACGCCGGCAAAGGCCGGGTGGCTCCAGGCCGCCTCGGTTCCGGGAGCCACGGGCACCACGTCCTGATGCGCGGTGAGCAGGATCGGCGCCAGGTCGGGATCGCGGCCGGGCCAGGTGTAGAGCAGGCTGTACCCTGCAATCCGTTCGCGGGAGAGCACGGCATGGAGCTTCGGAAAGCGCTTCACCAGGAAGCTCTGCAGCGCCCGAAAGGCGCTGGCGTCCAGGGCTGCAGGATCTTGATGAGAGATGGTCTGGAAGCGAATCGCCTCCGCCAAGCGCTCCTCGGGCTTCTCCGCGCCTGCTGCAGTGGCCAGCAGGAGGACCGCCAGCAGGCAGAGACCCTCGAGACGCGGCATGCGGAAGCTTCCTCCCTTCATCCCTGAATCCGTTTCTGCTGGCCGGCCCACTCCTTGTCCCGCAGCTGGAACTTCTGGATCTTTCCCGTCGAGGTCTTGGGGAGGGCGGTGAACTCCACAGTCTTCGGGCACTTGAAGTGTGCCAGACGCTCCCGACAAAAGGCGATGAGCTCCTCCGCCGAGGCAACCGCCCCCGGCTTGCAAGCCACGAAGGCCTTCGGCACCTCCCCCCACCTCGGGTGAGGCACCCCCACCACTGCGCACTCCAAGACGGCTGGATGCTTCACCAGGGTATGCTCCACCTCGATGGTAGAGATGTTCTCGCCTCCGCTGATGATGATGTCCTTCTTGCGGTCTCGCAGCTCGATGTAACCGTCCGGGTGCATCACGCCAAGGTCTCCGGAGTGGAACCATCCCCCCGCAAAGGCCTCCGCTGTGGCATCGGGATCATCGAAATAGCCCTTCATGACATTGTTGCCGCGCATCACCACCTCGCCCATGGTCTTGCCATCGCAGGGAACTTCCTGCAGCTGCTCGTCCACCACCCGCAGGTAGGTGGCGTGGGGGTAGGGCACGCCCTGGCGTGCCATCACCCGGGCCCGCCCTTCTACGTCGTAGCCTTCCCACTCGCGCTGCATCTCGCAGTAGACGTGGGGTCCATAGGTCTCCGTGAGGCCATAGAGGTGGGTGACGCGCACGCCGAGGGAGTCCATGCGTGCGAGCAGGGTGGGAGAGGGAGGCGCACCCCCGGTCGCCACGCGGATCGGAGGGTCGAAGCGCACCCCCTGGGCCTCCGGCGCCTCCGCCAGCATGAGCAGCACGGTCGGTGCAGCGTTGAAGTGGGTCACGCCTTCGCGGGCGATCAGCCGGAAGACCTGGGTCGGATCGATGGCCCGTAGCATGACGTGGGTGCCGCCAGCCCCGGTGACCGCCCAGGGGAAGCACCAGCCGTTGCAGTGGAAGAGCGGCAGGGTCCAGAGGAAGACGGAGTCTCGCCCGAGGCCGTGCACCAACATCTCGCCGAGCGCGTTCAAGAAGGTACCGCGATGGGTATATTGGACGCCCTTCGGCCGGCCGGTGGTTCCGGAGGTGTAATTAATGGAGGTGATGCGCTGCTCATCGTCCAGCTCACTGGTCAGGGGCAAGATGTCTGCAGCATCGACGAACTCTGCGTAGCTCGGGCCTGCCAGGGGTGTGCCCACGAACCCTGCCACGGCATCCTCCACGTTCACCAGGGTGCCAAGCTCGGCGCACTGCGAAGCGGCGTGCTTCACCCGCTCTCCCAGCTCGACGTCACAGAAAAGAGCGCGCGAGCCGGAGTGCGCCAGGATGGTGGCGACCTCGTCGGGAGCCAGCCGGGTATTGATCGCCACCAGGGCGGCCCGGATCTGGAGCACGGCAAAGTGGGCCACCAGCAGCTCGGGCAGGTTCGGGGTGAGAAAGGCCACGCGGTCGCCGGGAACGATCCCGGCTCGCCGCAGCGCGCCGGCCAGCCGTCCCACCTCCTTGGCAAAGCGTTCGTAGCTCCAGCGCTGCTCGCCGTAAACCACCGCGGTATGCCCGGGAAACACGCGCAGGGTCCGCTCCAGCAGGGAGATCGGGCTCATCGGTTCATAGCTGGGAGAAGCTCCACTCGTGGGCACCGGATTCCTGGTCATGGCAAGAATTATAGGGGGAACCCGAGTGAGAGCGGGCCCACCCTGAAGGGCTCCTCCACATTCCCCCCAGGATGGTGATCGCGGGCACAGCATCGATCGCCCGGCCCATGCGAGCTTCAGCCCACTACTTCGCGGGGTGAGAGATTGCCCGCGCGCGGTAGGGTCTGGCGCGCTGGAGCTGCGGACGGACCGCAGCTCCGATCCCGTCCGGGCGCCTGGACCTTCCGCGCGCGGGCATGTAGTCCCTGGCGACAGGCGCTGCGCAGCGGTGTAGACGAAGAACCCCCGGAAGCGAGTTCGGCCTCTGGCTCGAGCTCCGCGGCGGCTACGGCGTCCGCGCTTCCGGGGGCGGTGGGCTGGGGACTTTACGTCCCGACGTCACCGAGAAGTAGAACTTCGACGAAACGTGGCGTCAGAACGCCGCCACCTCACTCGCCGTAGTGTGACATTGGTCCAATTTTCCACCTCCTTCTCGGCGTCGGGTCCATCGTGTGATGGGAAACGGGCGAGACCCAGTTGCTCACCCGCTCACCCGGTTGTCCTGGCTGGGCGCCGTTCCCACCGCCCCGGGCCGCCCCACGGCCACCCCCGCCAACCGGCGGCGCCATGAGACTCGGGAATGAGTGATTTTCCCTGCTCCCCACCTTACACTCGGCCGAATGCCGGAACAAGCCTCCAGAACTGCCACGCTCCTGGTGAGCTGCCCGGACCGCCGGGGCATCGTGGCTTCCCTGGCCCAGGTCCTGCATGGCCACGGAGCCAACATCGTGGAGGCGAGCCAACACACGGATACGGCAGCGGGGCAGTTCTTCCAGCGCATCCGCTTCGACCTCGCAGAGTTGCGCACAGACGCGTTCTCCATCGAGCACGCGGTGGCAGAGGTCGCAGCGCGCTTCGCCATGACCTGGCGGATCGCCTACCCGGAGAAGCCCAAACGGGTCGCGCTCTTCGTGTCGCGCTTCGACCACTGCCTCATGGACCTGCTCTGGCGTCACCGCGCTGGGGAGTTGGAGTGCGAGATCCCAGCCATCCTCAGCAATCACCCAGACCACGCCGCCCTGGCGCAGCAGTTCGGCGTCCCCTACCACGTCTTCCCGATTACGCCCGAAAACAAGGCAGAGCAAGAAGAGCGGGAGCTCGAGCTGCTCGAGTCCCTTGGCGTGGATCTGGTCGTCCTCGCACGTTACATGCAGGTCCTCTCCGAGGAGCTCGTCCGAAAGCTGCCCTCGCGCATCATCAATATCCACCACTCGTTCCTGCCCGCCTTCGTCGGCAGCCGGCCCTACCAGCAGGCCTTCCAACGCGGCGTCAAGCTGATCGGCGCCACCGCTCACTACGCCACCAGCGAGCTCGACGAAGGGCCGATCATCGAGCAGGACGTGGCGCGCACTTCTCATCGGGACCGGATCGCCGACCTGGTGCGCAAGGGCCGCGATCTGGAGCGCACCGTGCTGGCTCGCGCCGTGCGCTGGCACCTGGAGGACCGCGTGCTGGTCTACGGCAACAAGACGGTGGTCTTCGCTTGAGCACCCAGCTGCGTGCCATCGTGTTCGTCGTGCTGCTGGTGATCGTCGCCGGCATGTGGGGCCTCTCCTTCATCTCCAAACGCTTCGAACGCGCCGCCGATGGGGTGGCGGTGCTGGAGCCCCGCACCTTCCAGAAGCTCACCCTGGTGACCGTGGGCACGGGAGGCAGCTTCGAAAATCCTTCCCATCTGGGTCCGGCCCTGGCCGTGGGCCTTGGCAAGGAGCTGGTGCTGGTAGACGCGGGGCGCGGCGTGGCGGAGGCCCTGCGCAGCGCGGAGCTGCCGGTCTCCCAGGTCCACCGCGTGGTGCTGACCTCCTTGAGCCCCGAGAACACAGTCGGGCTGGACGACCTGTGGCTGACAGGCTGGCTGGGCCCGAGAGAGGAGCCGCTACAGGTCGTAGGTCCCCCGGGCACTCACGTCCTCATCGACGGCCTGCGCGCCGCCCACAGAGCCGCAGCAAAGGCGTACCAGGAGGCTTGGCAGCTGCCGGCTGCCGGTGGCGAAATCGAGGTCACGGAAGTGGCGCAGGCGATCCAGCTGCAGGAGGGCGCTCTCGAGATCCGCGCGGCCGCCCTGCCGGGAGGGCCTACTCCGGCGCTGGCCTGGCGCTTCGAGGGGGCTGGACACAGCCTCGCGATCGACACGGTGGGCTGGGGACGCGAGCGCGCCGTAGCGCTGGCACGTGGCGCGGACCTCCTCGTCGTCGCCGCTCTCTTCGGACGTTCCCTGGACATGGCTCTGGCGGCCGGCGTCGAGCATCCGGAAGTTCTCAAGAAGGAGGCCCGCCTCCACCTGCGCCTGGAAGGCGTCGGGGCGTTGGCTCGGGATGCGGGCGTGCGTGGGGTGGTACTCGCACGGCTGCGCCCGCCCCCCGTCTTCGCCTTCCAGTACAAGAGGGTCGTGGCGAAGGACTTTCACGGGCCCATCGAGGTCGCGCGCGACGGCCAGGTCCTCACGCCGTAGCAGAGCCCCCCGGCGCCTCGACCCGGATCCCTTCGGGCGGGGGCAGCCGGCGAGGCGCGGAAGGGGCCGCTGGCGGAGACGCGGGGCGATCCTTGGCAGGACGCTCGCCAGTAAAACGACGGCGTTGCTCGCGGTAGTAGCGCTCCGAGGAGAGGGCGATGGCTTCGTCGATGGTCGCGATGGCGCGGTCGGAATTCCCCTGCTGGAAGTAGAGCTCGGCGAGCGTGTCGAGAAAGTTGGGATTGCGCCGGCCAGTCGCCTGCACGGCGCGTTTTGCAAGCCGCTCCGCCACTGCGAGCAGACGTGGAGCCGGGTGGTCGCCAGTCGCAATGGTCCAGGCTTCGTTGTTGAGCAGGGCCGGCGAGGGATTGGAGGCGTTCAGCAACTGCTGGGCTCGGCGCCAGGAAGCCGCCTCCGGGTGCACGCTCGACCCGATCCAGACCACCACACTCAGGAGCAGAGCAGAGATCGCCGCGGCATTCCCAAAGCGTATCCACACCCGGGAAGGCAGTGCAGCCCCCCTGGCAGGCGTGACGGCCCAGGTAACCACCCCGCCAGCCAGCAGGCCTCCGCCATGAGCAGCGTGAGCGATGCCGGGAATCAGGCCGAGCAGCAGACCATCCACGAGCACGGCCCCGACCAGGAGCCTGCGCGGCAAGCGCCAGGGCGCCGGAACCATGGCCGGCCGCAGCAGCTCCAACACCAGCAGGCCTCCCGCAATCCCGGCGACGATCCCGGAGGCGCCAAGGGCCCAGCTGTAGTGCCACAGGAGGCCGGCCCCCATCGCACCCAGACCCGAGGCTGCCATTACGAGGCCTGCCCGGGCCGTGCCGAGACTGCGCTCCAGTAACGCGCCCAGCACCCAGAGGGACACACCATTGAGCAGCAGGTGCGGAAGATTGCCATGGAGAAAGTTGGCGGTCACCAGCCGCCAGACATCTCCAAGCTCAACCAGCGGGGCGCTCAAGGCGCCCTCCGACTCCACGGCCGGGTCGTACAGCTGGAAGCCATAGATCACCGCACAGGCGAGAGCCAGGCCCGGACCGAGCCATGCTCGGCCCGGCGCCGCCACCCGTTGGTCCAGCAGCTCGATGGTGTGGCAGCGCTCGCCGCCATCGGAAAGTGCTCCAATGCGCTGGAGGAGCTGCTCCCGGAGTACGCGGGGCCCCTCCGCAGAGGCAAAGGACGCCGTCGGCAACGAGACCATGCCGCGAGTCGTCGCCATGCGCAGCCCGCGACGCGAGGGCCACGGATGGGTGATTTCCGCGTAGCGGGTGAAGCCGGCAGCACCGGGCCCCGAGGTGGGTGGGTGGCGGAATCCTGATTCGTGCAGGGCGTAGCGGAAGCCCAGGACCCCGCGCGGATCGGGAGACCCCACGGAGCTCCGCTCGGTTCCAGGCTCACCGTGGAGTTCGGGCATCGCTGGCGAGTCTAGCGAGCGGCCGGCGGGGCCCCTAGCGCCGCGGGATCGGCAGGGACGGGAAGACCCGCAGGTAGAGCATGATGGTCAGGGCATAGGCCCCGGAAAATCCCAGAGCCGTGCCCACCTGGATCGGTCCAAGAAAGGACCAGGTCTCCTTGGGTACGAGGGAGGGCCATACCAGCACATTCCGCTCGATCCAGAAGCCGAAGACCAGGATCGCGGAGATCGTGGCGAGGAACCAGGGCGTCTTCTTGGGCTTCTGCCCGAGCAGGCACCAGAACGGGATCACCCAGATACAGATCCAAGCAGACAGAGAGACCTTCACCCAGGGCACATCCCAGATGCGCGTCCACCAGCCTTCCCAGTACCAGGTGTTCATCAGGAACTCTGGCCCCAGGCGATGGAGGAAGTACTGGGTCTCTTCCGGAAGGTTGCCGTACCAGATGACGAGGTACTGGGAGAAGAAGAGGTACATCCAGAAGATCGAGAAGGCGAAGATCATCTTGCCGAGGTCGTGGAGGCGATCCGTGGTGATCTCGCCTTCCAGACCGGCGTAGTTGCGGTGAAGCACCGCGAGTATCGCAGTCAGGCCGATCGCGCCCAGGAAGCCGCCCCACGCGAAATAAACGCCGAAGAGATTCGAGAACCAGGTGGGCTCGAGGGACATGATCTGGTCAAACGCGATGATGCTGTAGCCGAAGGCATAGACGAGGCAGATGATCGGAGCCAACACGCGCAGGCGGCTTGCCGATGCCGCCGCCTCCGCCTCGTCGCCTTTCCAACCCGCGGTCCAGCGGGCAATCATGGTCTTCGCAAAGCCCGTGGCATCCGCCTCGGCGGCCTTCAGGGTGGGCCGCAGGGACGCCTTGAGAAAGGCGATGGTGAGGACCGTCAGCAGTGCCAGGATCCCGATGTCCGTTGCCGCAACCCTCGGCACATTCAGCCAAGCGGCCTTGCGGGGCAGGGGCTCCTGGATCCACGGGTAGATGTAGTCTCGACCCAAGAAGCCGATCGCCGAGAGCACCAGGGTGATGGGAACCCACGCCGCCAGGCTCTCGGCGATGCGCCGGACGGGGCCTGGCCAGCGCGCCCCGATGATCACGAAGGCACAGGCGACGCAGAGCCCCCCCTGCGCCATGGTGCCGAAGTAGAGGTAATTGACGTGGAAAGCGCGCCAGGCGGTCTCTGGATCGGTCGCCAGGCCGACCAGAAACGTGGCCGTGCCGACGACGGCCAGGATGGCGGCCACCAGGAAGCCGGGGCTCGGCAGGGCCCGCGGGCTCGCCTGCTCCACGATGGGTGCCGCGCTCACGGCTGCCCTCCCTTCTGCAGGTATCGGACGTAGTTGATGATGTCCCAGCGATCGGCGGCGGGGATGCGCTGGTAGCTCGGCATGCGCATGCCTCCTCCCCGGATCAGATTGAAGATGTAGCCATCGCTGCGGCCCGTAGCCGTGATCAGGGGGAAGACCCCAGCGAAGGGACCCGTCTTGCTGCCCGCCATGCTCACCGGCCCGTCTCCGCCGCCGGTCTTCCCGTGGCAGGGCTGGCAGTAGGTCCCGTAGAGCTTCTGGCCGTGTGCGAGGGACTTGAAGTTGGAGGGGTCGGTCGGGTTCTTGAAGTGGTCGGCGGCAGGATCGTACTGGGGGACCACCGGGTCCAGGGCATCCACCGCAACCGTATATTCCGGCGGCATGAAGGGATCGACCTGGCCCTTGAACTGCACCCGCTCGAAGGCCTGGATCGCCTTCTGCCACTTCATCTGCGGCCACCAGGCCTCGGACCACTGCTCCCAGCAACCGAAGCTCGTGGTAGCGACGAGCAGCAGGAAGATCGTGAGGTTACGCCTCGACAAGGCTGACCTCCTTGGCCTGATGGGCACGCAGCAGCGCGTCCACCTCCCGGACGTCGCGCTCGGGACAGGAGACCACCAGGCCGAACTCCTCCGCAGAAAAGCGGTTGCTGTAGGCGGGGTCGTTCCGCCCAAAGGTCCCATGGGGGAGCCTCCCCACGAGGAAGAGGCCGAGCAGCGTCGCGAGACCGCCAAACAGGATCGTCAGCTCGAATCCGATCACCGTGTAAGGCGGGATCGACGCGAAGGGCTTCCCACCGATGGTGACGGGCCAGTCGTAGAACATCCAGATGGTCGTGGCATAACCGGTAAGCACGCCCAGCAGACCGCCCACGAGCGTGAAGATCCGAACCCGACTGGGCTTGTCGTCATGCACATTCTCGAGCTCGGGAAACGCGGAGGGAGAGTAGACCTCGAGATCGGTGAAGCCGCGGTTGCGGAGCCGATCGACGGCTTCGGCCACAGGGCCCGGCTGGTCGAATACACCCAACATCGACGGCATTGCTGCTACTCCCCTACCCCGGCCCCGTGAACGGCCGTGCCCGGATGAGCCCTTGCATGAATGGCCAGCTCCTTCACCTCGTGGATCGCGATAAAGGGCGCCGCCTTGATGAAGAGCAGGATGAGCATGGAGAAGAAGCCGAAGCTCCCCGCGAAGATCGTCAGCTCAGCCCAGGTGGGCGTGTAGATACCCCACACAGCCGGGTCGTACTCGCGCCCGAGTGAGGTGATGATGATGACGTAGCGCTCGAACCACATGCCCACGTTCACGAGGGTCGACACCATGAAGAGCGTAGGGAGGTGGGTGCGTAGCTTCTTGAACCAGAGCAGCTGGGGGAAGAAGCAGTTGCAGCTGATCATGATCCAGGTGGAGATCCAGTAGGGCCCGAAGGCGCGCTTCCAGAAGGCCGTCTGCTCCGGCTCCACGCCGCTGTACCAGGAAATGAAGTACTCCATGATGTAGGAGTAGGCGACGATCCACGATGTGAGGAGCAGGAAACGAGCCATGTTGTCAAAGTGGTAGTCGGTGACGTACTCCTCCAGGCCGTAGATGCGGCGGAAGGGGATCATCACCGTCAGCACCATCGCGAAGCCCGAGAAGATGGCGCCGTCCACGAAGTACGGAGCGAAGATCGTCGCGTGCCAGCCCGGCACGATGGCCATCGCAAAGTCCCAGGACACGACGCTGTGCACGGAGAGCACCAACGGCGTCGCCAGCCCGGAGAGGTGGAGCACCGAGCGGCTGTGCGCCTTCCACTGCCGGCTGCTTCCTTGCCAGCCCACGGCCAGCGCCGTGTAGATGAGCTTGCGGAGCCCGGTGGAACGGTCCCGGGCAATGGCGAAGTCCGGAATCAGGCCGATGTAGAAGAAGACCAGGGAGATCGTCGCGTAGGTCGAGACCGCGAAGGTGTCCCACTCGAGAGGACTACGAAAGTTGACCCACAGACCACGCTGGTTCGGGTAGGGAAGGATGAAGTAGGCCTTCCAGATCCGGCCCACGTGGATGCCCAGGAACTGACCAGCCGTCAACACGGCGAAAATGGTCATGGCCTCGGCGCCGCGGTTGATGGCGTTGCGCCACTTTGCCCGGAACAAGTAGAGGATGGCGGAAATCAGCGTCCCGGCGTGCGCAATACCGATCCAGAACACGAAGGTGACGATGTACACGCCCCAGAAGATGGGATGCGAATATCCGCCAATTCCGAGGCCCACGTAGATCTGGTAGATCCAGGTCGCTCCGGCGGCAACAACGGACGTGAACGCCAGGCCGAGCAGCAGGAAGTAGCCCCGCGTGGCTCCTTTCATCGGCCGGAGCAGATCGCGATTGATCTTTGAATCGGGAGATTCCGGAGCGGGCTGGATCGCGTCGGCGACGGACATGGCAGGCGGCGGCGTCATTCGTCTAGCCCTCGACCGGTCCGCGCTGGACCTTTGCCAGGTAGGTGATGGAGGGGCGCGTGTTCAGATCCTGAAGGGCGTGGTAGGAACGCTTCGACCCCTCGTAGATCTTCGAGAGTGCGCTGTCGCGGTCTCGATAGTTTCCGAAGAGGATGGCGCCCGAAGGACAGGTCTGCTGGCAGGCCGTCACCATCTCGCCATCGCGAATCAAGCGACCCTCCCGCTTGGCCCCCTGGCGGACGTACTGGATGCGCTGGATGCAGAAGGTGCATTTCTCCATCACACCCTGACCACGAACCGTGACGTCCGGGTTCAGACCCAGCTCCATGGGCTTGGGCCACTTGGTGAGCTGGTTGTCGAAGTAGTTGAAACGGCGGACCTTGTAGGGGCAGTTGTTGGCGCAATAGCGTGTGCCAATGCAGCGGTTGTAGACCATTGCATTGAGGCCTTCCTCGTTGTGGCTGGTCGCGATCACGGGGCACACGGATTCGCAGGGGGCAGCTCCGCATTGCTGGCAGAGCATGGGCGAGTTACGGATGTCCGTGTTGCCGAGCTGCTCGTGGCTCGGAGCAACCAACACGCGGCCCCTCGCCAGATCGGCCTCGCCCTCCCCGGCGAAGCGATCGATGCGCAGCCACGCCATCTGGCGGACCCGGCGGGTCTCGTCCTCTCCCACCACTGGGCTGTTGTTCTCGATGTAGCAGGCGGCAATGCAGGCGCTACAGCCGGTGCACTTGTCGAGGTCGATGCTCATCCCCCAGCGATAGGGGCTCACGTGGGCCGAGTGCTTGCCCTTCTTGCTGAATCTGCGGGCATACTGCTCGTTGGAAGCATCGGCGGCGGGGTCGTAGGCCTTGAAGATCTCGTGGGGGCTCTCGCCGCTCTCGTTGCCGTGCTCTTCGTGACCTGCGGCACCCGCGGCCAGCGCCTCGAGCTGGATCACCTCCCCGAGCTCGCGGCCACGCTTGTTGTCGTTGAATTGCGCCATCGGCAGGCGTCGGTGCCGCCCCGTATTCGAGAGCCGAACGCTCTCGGTCAGCCAGGCCCTGCCGCCGCTCTCGTCCACGACGTTGGCGAGCACCTTGGAGATGTTCACCCCCCGCGCGACCCCGGCGAGGCCCTGCCCCGCCTTGGACGCAAAGTGCCCCACTTGGTGACCTTGCCCCAGAGGCACTGCCACCACATCGTCGCGAATGCCTCCGCGCGGGTAGGCCGCCACTTCGAGGCGGCCGGCAGAGGTCTCGATGGCAATCACGTCGCCGACCTCGACGCCCAGCTTCGCCGCCGTGGCGAGGCTGATCTCCGCCCAGCTGTCCCAGGCCACGCTGGTGATGGGGTCCGGGATCTCCTGCATCCACGGCAGCCCAGCCGTGCTGCCATCGCCAAGCAGCGAGTGCGGGAAGCTCACCAGCAGGGTGTCTCCGGTGACGTTCATCTTGGGCGCCATCACCTCGAGGCCCGAGAGCCCGGGCTGGAGCTTCACCTCGGCCTGGGGGGCCTGGGTGTAGACGCCGCCCGCCTTCAGGGCCTGGCGCAGCTCTGTATCGGACCAGGCCGCAAAGAGCAGGTCACGCCAGCTGCCCTTCGGAAGCCGGCTCGCCGCCCCGCCGACGGCGCGACCAATGGCCAGCAGTGCGTCGCCGAGCTCCCGGGTGTCGTAGAGCGGACGGATGGTGGGCTGGCGCAGCGCCCGGATACCGGGTCGGGGACGCGCATCTCCCCAGGATTCCATGGGCGCATGCAGGGGCAACACCAGGTCCGCGCGATCCGTGGTCTCGTCTACCGCTGTGGCGAGGGCCACCACCAGATCGACCTTCTCGAGCGCCGCGTCGAATCCGGCCGACTCCGGCAGCGAGTACACGGGGTTCGTACCATGGATCAGCAGCACGCCCACCTTCCCTTCGTCCATGGCCCGGATGAGGGCCATGACATCGGGATAGGAAACGCGCGCGCGCGCCGTCGGCGCGGCCAGCGGCAGCTGCATGCGACCGCCCGTGGCGCCGATCACATCGTTCAACACCAGCACCGCCGCGCTCGCCGCCACGCCGCGCACACTCGCCAGGCCCGGCCCCGGGGGCAGCGCCACCGCCGCCTTGGACCGCGCCAGTGCTGCGCCAAGGCGCCGGATGCTGTCGGCCGGCACCCCCGTCTGCGTCTCCGCGCTGCGGGCATCCACGCCGGCCAGGAGATTGTGCAACAGGCCCCGGTGCTCGTCACTGCCCGCGCCCGCCTTGATGGCCGCGCGCGCCAGTGCCAAAGCCAGGATCCCCTCGCTGCCCGGCTTCGCGGGCAGCCACTCGTCCGAGCTCGAGGCGGTTACCGAAAGGCGAGGCCCCACGTAGACCAGGCGCGCACCGCCATCGGCGTGCTTCTCCACCTCCCGGGCTTCGGCCCATTGACGAGCGTGCTCCACGGGCGAGGGACCCGTATCCAGCATCTCTGCGCCAAAGTCGAGGATCAAGTCCGCCCCGGACAGATCGAAGACCGGCTCGGTGGCCACACCAAAGACCTTCAGGGTGGCAGCACGCAGGGTCTCGGCACCCAGCGGCGCGTAGAGGGTGCGGCCCCCCGCTCCCACCGCCCGGACAAAGCGATCCACCAGGTCATTCGCGGTGTCACCGGGATCCCCACCGAGCAACTGCGTCTTCGCGGGCTCCTTGGAGATGGCTGCGGCGATCTGCTTCACCGCGGCATCCCAGCTGATCGGCTCGAGGCCCCCTGCCCCACGCTTCATGGGCTGCTGGATCCGGTCCGGGCTGTAGGTCCGACCCACGGAGGCCTGGGCCCGCGCGCACAGGCGCCCGCGGTTGATCGGGTTGTCCGGGTTGCCCTCTACTTTGATCGGCCGACCTTCCCGGGTCTTCACGTGCAGGCCACAGCCTGCCGGGCACTCACTGCAAGTGGATGCGTAGAACACCGGATTGCCCGGAGTGAGCTCCTCGGGCTGGACGACATACGGGATCAGCTTCTCGACGTGGTCCGAGCAGCCCGCAGCGGCGGTGGCACCGGCGCTGGCGCCCACCAGTTTCAGGAAGTCGCGACGATCGAGATCAGGCATCGAGAAGTCCTGTCCTAATAATGGCAGGTGAGGCAATCTTCGGAGGCACCGTTGTCTCGGTGGCACGTCACACACCAGCCCATCTCGAGCTTGTGCGTGGGCAGTCCGTATTTCCACCATCGGGTATCCGGCGTCATGGAGACCTTGTCCATCTTCTCCACGGCACCGTGGCAGGTCTGGCACGCGAAGCCCGCCGCAATGTGGGCCTGGTGCTGAAACTTCACATACTCGGGGAGCCGGTGGATCTGCACCCACGGAATGGACTTCTGATCCTTCCAGTGCTTCTTGAGGATCTGGATCCCCTCGAGCTCGTCGTACTCGGCGGGGAACTTCGAGTGGCAGCCCATGCACACCTGCACCGACGGCACACCCGCATTGCGCGAGCGGTCCGTACCCGAGTGGCAATAGAGGCAGTCGATCTGGTACTCGCCGGCGTGATGCTTGTGGCTGAAGGGGATGGGCTGGATGGGGCCGGGCGTGTCCTCATTCTCGGCCGCCTGGTACGCACGACAGGCCTCCAAGGTGGGGAAGGGCTTGTCGAATTCTGCGGGAATCTCGATCTGGAGAGCCGGGTGAAGGGCCTTGCGGGCCTTCAGCTCATGGGCCTCGCAGACGCTGCCCGCGCGCAACACCTCGTCGGCGCGGGCGGGAGGCTCAGCCGGACCCGGCAACAGCAGGGCGGCGCCAGCGACGAGAATCAGCGTGGAGAGCAGAACGGAACGTCGCGGTGAACGGTGGGTTCCCATGGCCTGTACGAGGCGCTCCCTTCATTTCCTTCTCTGGAGCCACGATCTGGAGCCACAACAAGGGCATTTGGCTGTCTGGAGCAGCCCGCCACGGCCGGACCACGGCCGGAACTGAACCCCAGCTCGCGCCGCCCCCGCAGCAATGGCGCCCGTTGAATAAAACTTCCCTGCGAGCGCGTCAACCCTTGGAGACCCTTCAAAAACCCCCTAAAACGCGGTTTTGTGCTGTTCCTCGCGCATGAAGAGTCAGCCTCGCCGACCTCATGCGAGGCCGTGGGACAGCTGATAGAATCCGCGCGCCCGACCCCTCAGACAGCCCCGCCAGGCGCGGCCAGGAGCCCGATTCTGCTGGCGGGGATCGGCGGGGTGAACCGAGCGGAAGCGAGGCCTGGACGGCACCGGACAGACGCTCGGCAGAGGGCCGGTGAGGGTTCGGACGAGGACATTGGCGGGGAACCCGCCGAAGACGCAAATCCCAAGGGAGGCGCGGATCGGAATCCCGCCGCAAGGAGCGAGACGATGGGCGAAGCCTGGATCATCGATGCAGTGCGCACACCTCGGGGGAAGGGCAAGAAGGAGACGGGGGGGCTCTCCGGCATCCACCCCCAGCAGCTGCTGGGCCAGGTACTGAATGCCCTGCGCGACCGAAGCGGCTTCGAGCCCAAGGACGTCGATGACGTGATCGCCGGCTGTGTGAGCGCGTTCGGGGAGCAAGCCGCCTGCATCGCCCGCAACGGCGTGCTCGCCGCGGGCTGGGACCCCCAGACGGCGAGTGGCGTCACGCTGAACCGCTTCTGCGGCTCCGGACAACAGGCGGTGAACTTTGCGGCCATGGGCGTGATGTCTGGCCAGCAGGACCTGGTGATCGGCGGGGGCGTGGAGTCGATGTCCCGCGTCCCCATGGGCAGCGCAGGGGGCGGCCTCGACGGTAAGGATCCGCAGCTCGCCGCCTTGCATCCCCTCGTCCCCCAGGGTATCTCGGCGGATCTGATCGCCACCCTCGAAGGATTCTCCCGCACGGACGTGGACACCTTTGCGGCAGAGAGTCAGCAGCGCTGCGCGCGGGCGCAGAAGAAGGGCCGCTTCAGCAAGAGCCTGATCCCCGTACGGGATGCCGAGGGCAAGGTCGTCCTGGACCGCGACGAGCATCCCCGGGCGGAGAGCAGCGTGGAGAGCCTCGGCAAGCTGACCCCCTCCTTCGAGGCCATGGGCGCGTACGTACAGAAGGGCGACACGCGCACGATGGACGAGAAGGCCCTCTCGATTTACACGCAGATCGACAAGATCGAGCACGTGCACACGGCCGGAAATTCGTCGGGCATCGTAGACGGCGCGGCCGCGGTGCTGGTCGCCGCCCCGGAGTACGCGAAGGCCCATGGTCTGAAGCCCCGTGCGCGCCTGGTCGCCACGGCAACGGCCGCCGACGAGCCGGTCATCATGCTGACCGCCCCCACACCCGCGAGCCAGCGCTGCCTGAGTCGCGCGGGCATGAACCCAGCGGACATCGACCTGGTCGAGATCAACGAAGCCTTTGCGACCGTTCCCCTGAAGGTGATTCGCGACCTTGGCCTGGATCCCGCCACAGTGAACGCGAACGGCGGTGCCATCGCCCTGGGCCACCCCCTGGGTGCCACTGGCGCCATGCTGATCGGCACGGTCTTGGACGAGCTCGAGCAGCAGGACAAGACCACGGGGCTCGTCACCATGTGCATCGGTGGCGGCATGGGAATCGCCACGATCCTCGAGCGGATCTAGCCCCAAGTGATCGGCTTCGACCCGAGCGGATCCAGCCCCAGGTGATCGGCTTCGACCCGAGCGACGAGCAGCAGCTCATCGTCGAGACCGTGCATCACTTCGCCGCGGATGAGATCCGTCCGCTGGCTCGCGAGTGCGACGAGGCCGCAAAGCTCCCGGAGAGCGTGCTGGCAAGGGCCTACGAGCTGGGCCTGGTGGCCAATGCCCTGCCCGAGTCCTGCGGCGGCGGAGAAGAGCGCAGCGCGGTCACCGGGGCCCTCGTCGCCGAGGAGCTGGCGTGGGGAGACCTCGCGATTGCCTTGGCCATCCTCTCGCCGGGCCTGGTCGCGCTTCCTGTCGCGGAGTTCGGCAGCGAGACCCAGCGCGACACCGTACTGCCGCGCTTCACCAGCGCGCACTACACGCCAGCAAGCCTGGCACTCCTGGAGCCCGGCCTGGCTGCGGACCCCTTCCACCCGCAGGCGACGGCGCAGCGCGATGGCGAGAGCTACGTATTGGCGGGCCGGAAGTGCCTGGTCCCGTGGCAGGACGGACTGGGTGCGCTGCTGGTCTTTGCGAACGAAGAGGGCACGCCACAGGGCTTCCTCGTCCCCGTGGATGCTGCGGAGCTTTCCGTGGAACCCAGCTCCCTCATGGGCATCCGCGCCCTGCCCACTGCGGAGCTCGCCCTCGACGGGGTACGCGTGCCGGCAGAGAATCGGTTGGGCGGCGCATCCGGCTCGGACCTGCGGCGCATTCTCACCGAGGGACGGGTCGCCCTGGCCGCCTGCGGCGTGGGGGTCGCACGAGCCGCCTTCGAGGTGGCGCGGGACTACGCCAAGGAGCGGGAGGTCTTCGGGGTGAAGGTGGCCCAGAAGCAGGCCATCGCGTTCAAGCTGGCGGACATGGCCATCGAGATCGACGCCGCGCGCCTGCTGACCTGGGAGGCCGCGTGGAAGCTCGACCAGGGCGAAGACGCCCTCAAGGCGGCTACCCTCGCCTATCAGCAGGTGCGCCGCGTCGCCCTGGAGGCGGCAGACGGAGCGGTGCAGGTCTTCGGTGGCCACGGCTACATCCGCGACTACCTTCCCGAAATGCATCTGCGCAACGCCCGCGGCTTCGCCAGCTTCGAAGCCCTGGCCTTGGTCTAGAGGGGGAGCGCCGTGCCCATCTCGTTCGACCTCACGGAAAACGCTCGCCTGGCCCAGCAGCACTTCCACCGCATGGCGCTGGAGCAGATGCGCCCGATTTCCCGCAAGTACGACGAGCAGGAGCATGACCTGCCCAGGGAGTGGGTGGAGTGGTATTGGAAGCACGGGCGCGGCTCCGCACCGCTGCGGGACGGTCCCGGCGACGGCTTCGTCCAGGTCTGCATCCAGGCGGAGGAGCTCTGTTGGGGGGACGCGGGACTCTACCTGCGCACACCCTTCGCGGGCCTCGGGGGCTCGGCCGTGGCCGCGGCCGGCACGAAGGAGCAGAAGGCCCGCTTCCTCTCCGTCTTCCAGGGCGATGGCCAGCCGGTCTGGGGCGCCATGGCGATCACCGAGCCCCAGGCGGGCTCGGACAGTGCCGCGATCCAGACCACGGCGGAGCGGGACGGGGATGCGTGGGTGCTGAACGGCACCAAGATCTTCTGCACCGGCGGCGAGGGAGCGTCCAGCGTCGAGGGTGGCTTTGTAGTGGTCTGGGCGACTCTCGACAAATCCGCCGGCCGCGCCGGTATCAAGGCCTTCGTGGTGCCCTCCGGCACGCCAGGCATGACCCTGGTCGGCGTCGAGGACAAGCTCGGCATCCGCGCCTCGGACACCGCAACGCTGCGTTTCGAGGGCTGCCGCATCCCGCAGGAGAACCTCCTGGGCCGGGCAGAGGTCAAGAAGAAGTCCAGCAAGGCGGGCGGCGACAAGGGCTTCAAGGGGGCCATGGCCACCTTCGACGCCAGCCGGCCGATCGTGGCGGCCATGGCAGTCGGCGTGGGGCGAGCCGCCCTGGACTTCGTACATGAGGAGCTCGAACGCCAGCAGATCGAAGTCCGCTACGACGCGCCGCCCACCCGGCAGACCGCCCTCGAGCGCGACGTGCTCGAGATGGAGGCCGAGCTGCAGGCGGCACGGCTGCTCACCTGGCGCGCCGCCGCCATGATGAACCGCGGCAAGCCCAATAGCCTCGAGGCCTCCATGGCGAAGGCCAAAGCCGGCCTCGCGGTCACCCGGATCACGCAGAAGGCGGTGGAGCTGCTCGGGCCAGAGGGCTACTCCCGCAAGCTTCTCGTAGAGAAGTGGATGCGCGATGCCAAGATCAATGACATCTACGAAGGGACCCAGCAGATCAATCAGCTGATCGTGGCCCGCCGCATCCTGGACTACCCCTCGAGCATGCTGCGCTAGCGGAGCACCCGGAGAGCCAATGCCCAACGTAAGCGCCGACCTCGTCGAGATCCTCGTGTGTCCCGAGACCCGACAGCCCGTGAAGCTCGCGACCGCGGAGCAGCTGGAAGCCCTGAACGAGGGCATCCGCGACGGCACGCTGCGAACCCGTGGCGGCAACACGCCGGAGAAGGAGCTCACCGAGGGGCTGGTGCGGGAGGACGGCAAGGTCCTCTACGCCGTGGATGACGGCATCCCGGTGATGTTGATCGAGGAGTCCTACGAGCTGCCGTAGGCGTTCCCTGGGCCTGCCAGGCCCAGCTACTGGGCAAACTCCCGGCGCTTCAGCTGCCGGACGTACTCCGCCAGTGCCGGGTCCTCGGCGACCAGCTTCGAAACCTGGCCCTCGAACTCCGCCGCCTGCCGGCGCAGGGGCTCCTGGTCGACCGGCAAGTCGAGGATACGTACCGTGGCCTGGACCAGGGCCAGCGTGCCGCGCGGGTTGGGCGTGACGCTGATGTAATGGGGCAGACCCGCCCACAGCGAGATGACCTCCACCCGCTCAGCCGCCAGACGTTCTGCCAGGACCCCGACGATTCCCGTCGGCCCCTCGTAGTGTGTGGCCTCCACGCCCAGGCCAGCCAGGGTCCCCGGCGGCTCCGAGAAGCCGGTGACCTGCACCGGGAGCGAGTAGAGAACGTCGGACATGAAGGCGCCCAGCAACAGGGCGCGACGCACCCGGCACTCCTTCACGACGGTCAGGATCTCGTCGCAGAAACTCCGCCAATGCAGGTGAGGCTCGCCCCCCAGCCCGGTGATCAGGGAGCCACGTCCAGCGACGGCACCATAACGCAGCCTGAAGCTCGGCCACTCGATGCGCCGCCCCCCGCTGGGCTCCTGGCGAACCGCAGGGCGCCAGACCGTGAAGTCGTAGTACTCCTCCGGGTCGATTTCTCCCAGCGGCGCCGTGCACAGCGCAGCGTCCAGGAAACGCAGCGCCCCGGAGGCGGCGTCCCCGGCGTCGTTCCACCCCTCGAAGGCGAGGAACAGGATGGGCTCCTCGAGGGTCGGGCGGACCTGCATTCGCAGCGCCGTGGCCATGACTAGAGATTGACAGACTGGCTGCGCTAGCGCACGAAGCGGTAGCCGTGCCCTCGCACGGACACAATGTGCCGAGGCCTCGTCGGGTCTACCTCCACGTAGCGGCGCAAACGTACGATGAAGCTGTCCACCACGCGCGTGCGCGTTTCCGGGCGCAGCCCCCACACCTCTTCGAGGAGCTCGCCGCGGCTCACCACCTCGCCGGCGCGTTCGATCAGCGCGCGCAGCAGACCCGCCTCCCGCGGTGTCAGGGAGACGGTCTCACTCGGGGTCTCCAGCTCGAAGCGATCAAAATGCACCGTCACCGTCCCAAAATGCTCCTCCCGAGGCGCGTCGTCCACCGGGTCCGCTCCATCCCAGCGTCGCCGGCGCAGCAGGGCCCGAACCCGGACCAGCAGCTCATCGAGCTTGAAGGGCTTGGTGAGATAGTCGTCGGCGCCCTCCTCCAGCCCCCGCACGACATCGGCGTCGTCGTCCTTGGCGGTGAGAATCAGGATTGGGACGTAGTTCCCGGCCGCCCGTGCGCGGCGCGCCACCTCGAAGCCCGTCATCCCGGGCAGCATGAGGTCCAGAAGCACGAGGTCGAGAGGCGGCTCGTTCTGGGCGAGGCGCTCCGCCGCGCGAGGGCCGTCGCCGATGACCTCCACTTCATGGCCCTCGGCCTCGAGGTTGAAGGAGAGCCCCTCCGCCAGGTGGGCCTCATCCTCCACGACCAGGATCCGGGCCATCTAGGCGTCTTCCCGGGCGCTGGCAGCCAAGGGTCCTCTGGTCGCGATCGCCGGCCCGGGAGGCGGGCCTCCGGGTGCCGGTCGCAGGGTCACGAGGAAACGGCTGCCACGGCCGGAGCCCTCACTGCGAGCGACGACCCGCCCGCCGTTGCGGCGCACCAGGCTGCCGACGATGAACAGCCCCAGTCCCAGCCCAGCCACCTGACGCTGGACGTCTCGCCCCACCCGGTAGAAGCGCTGGAAGATCTTGCGCAGCTCTCCCCGCTCGATCCCGATTCCCCGGTCGGCAATCTCCACACGAGGACGGCCGTCGGCGGTCTCCCGCACGACCACGCGCACCGCGACCGGCGGCTCGGAGTATTTGACCGCGTTCTCGAGGAGGTTCCGAAACACGAGGCTCAGCTCCGCGGCGTTCCCAAGCGCGACCAGGGGCTGGCGCCGGTCCAGCTGGATCGCCTCGTCGGGCAGGTGGTGACCCCGTCGGATCTCCTCGGCGCTCTGACGCAGCACTGCGGTGAGATCCAGGGGCTCCTGGGGGCGCCGCGCCCGCGGGGTCTCCTCTCGCGCCGCCGCCAGCACGTGGTTGACCGTGCGCTCCAGCCGCTCTACGTCCTCCTCCATGCGCTCGAGAAAGGCACGACGGCGCTCCGCCGCCGGCTGGTGGCGCGTGAGGGTCTCGAGGTAAAGCCGAAGCGCGGCCAAAGGCGTCTTCATCTCATGGGTGACGGCGTCCAGGAACGCCTGCTGGCGCTGGTTGAAACGGATCTCCCGCACCAGCCACAGACACAGGAGCGCGAGGCCCACCACGATCAGGACGACGAAGATGGAGCCCAGGCTGATCAGGAGCCAGTGCAGCGGCGTGAGCCCGCGTGCAGCGGTGCCCAGGTCGCCCACCACCAGGAGCTGCCAGCCCACGCCCAGCGCCAGTGCCAGCACCGTGAGGGTGATGCCCAGCGCCAGCGGAAAGCCAATGGATCGCCGATTCATGCCGAGAACGTGGTCCCGATCGGCAGCGGACGCAAGCACCGTGTCCCGTGGGTTAGAATCGCCGGCAATCCACAGGAGGGGTTCGATGAGGCGCCGGTACCCGAGAGGCTGGCTTGCAGGGGGATGGGGCAGCCTCGCCTCCCTGGCGCTCGTGCTGGGGCTCAGCGCCACCCCGGCGTCCGCCAAGCCGCCGCCGCCGGAAGGGCTCTGCCCCCAGTACCGCGCCGGCGCATCCCCGGCCCTCAGCCAGGACGCGGCAGCCCCTCGCCTTGCGCCCGGCGACCAGATCCTGCTCTCCGGCCTCGCCAGCATTTCCCATCTGCTGCCGCGGGAGGTCTGGCAGAACCGTCGCACCTTCTTCTTCGAGGGCATGCGCATGGAGATCGGCGCCTGCCACCGGCGCTACCCCACCGCAGCCTTCTATGCCCAGGCCACACGAGACTTCGCCGGGCGTGCCCATCTGGACAAGCAGGGCAATCTCGAGGGCTATGTCGCCGGCCTGCCCTTCCCGCCCGGCGACATCCTTCCCGAGGACAAGCAGGCGGGGGTGAAGTGGGCGTGGAACGCCCAGGAGCGCTATCGGGGCGGCGGCCCCACCGGGAGCTTCCGACTCCTCGACCTTCCGGGCCGCGCGGGCACGCCCCAGACCTACAAGGGCAATTTCTTCTACATCCGCACCGCACATCGGGCGGACTTGGCTGCCAGCGAGTACCAGGTGGCCGAGGCCAGCAAAGCGAGCTTCGCCGCTGGCGGGAGCTTCTCGGACCCGATGGATGCGCGAGGCCTCGCCTGGCGCCAGATCCGGCCGCGCGATGCAGACCAGGATTACAAGGAATCCGATGACACCTTCATCTACGTGCCGGAGATGCGCAAGTCACGTCGGGCCGCCGCAGCCTGGAGCGACGGCCTGTATACACCGCGCTACCGGACCGCTGGCGTTCTGGGAGGGGGAGGTCCCGTTCCCTTCAACATGGGAGGCTCCCGGTTTGCCCCGGGTCTCCATTCCATCCAGCCCACCGCTGGCCTCTCGATCCAGGCCACGGAGGACATCCGCCGAGGCTTCACGGGCCTGGCCATCCGCCCCAACGCCTACCGCTGGAAGGTCCTGCGCGAGCAAGAGGTACTAGCGCTACTGGACAGCAAGACCATCGGCTGGCCGGTCCACGGCGACCGGAACTACGGCCCCACGGGCCTGTCCCTGGCCTACGACCGCTGGGATGTGCGCTGGGCCGTCGTGCTGCGGGGCTTCGCGCGTCGTGAGGTGGATGGCGTCGCCGCCGTGACCCTCTGGCTCGACTGGCAGACCCGCCGGCCCCTCTACTACATCACCCAGCGAAAGAACGGCATGCTCCTGGACATCGGGATTCTGGGCTACCGATTCAGCGGGGACCGCGCGGAGTACCCGGCCTTCCCAGGCGGAGAGCGCGCCAACGTCTTCGACCCGGTGGTGGCCGCCTTCTACTACGTGCCGGGGGGAGGGTCAGGCTGGCGCCGCGAGTCCTACGACGTGAGATCCCTGCCCAGAGACCCGGATGACCTGCGGCGCCTCACCTCCGTCAACTCCCTGGAGCATGGGCACTAGCGGAGCGGGCCGAGAGCAAGCAGGGCACTGCCCGGACAGTACCCGGGCAGTGCCGCCTCGCGATCAGAAGGTGTAACGGATCTTGAAGAACAGCTCGTCGCGCTCACGTACCGCCGAGAGCCCGTTCTGGACGAAGAGAGACTGGGCATTTTTCCCGACCAGCCGCGAGTCGGCCGCATCGTTGATGCCGGCGTTTCTGCGCTGGTAGACTCCCCCGAAGAGGTTCACACCGAAGGTCGCCGAGAAGTTCTCCGTGAAGCGGTAGGTGATCTGCGGCAGGAACGCCCCCGAACGCGAGTGCAGGTCGGCCACGATCGTCAGCGAGGGAAGCAGCCGATCCTGGAAGTAGCCGGTGCTGATGGCCCCGACCCACAGGAAGTTGAAGGGACCGGTGCTCGAGAACCCGCGCTCGTAGCCATCCACGAATTGGATGAAGAGCTGGGAGTTGAGGAAGAAAGTCCGGTTCTGGTTCAGGAAGTTGATGAAGGTCGGGCGGTCCACCGAGATCGTCAGGTTGTGGAGGTCCACCTGCTTGACCCCGCTGAACTCGAAGTTGGCCGTCACCGGCGCATCCTTCTCCCACGTGTACTCGATGCTCCAGTTCGACTTCGTACGGTCCTCCGCAAAGTCCATGGAGAAGCCCACCACGTTCGTGCGCTGATACCTGAGCACACTCTGGAAGCTCGCCTGCCAGACGAAGTCTGTCCGCCCGTACTTGCCGTTGCCGCCCGCACGCACGCTGGGACGCTGGATCGCGAACTGGTCGAGGAGGCCCTTGAAGGCCGCGCAGAATTGCGGCTTCGCAAACGAGCAGCCGGTCTTTCGAAACGGCAGAGCCGAATCGAACTGGTCCGCCGCAACCGGGGCCCCCAAGGCAGAGCTGGTGTTCTGAAGCGAGGCCAGCAACATCATGAAGTTCCAGGAGAGGATCGCGCCCTCGCTCTTGAACTGCTGACGGGTGAAGGGATGAACCCGGCCGAACGCGGTCGCGTCCGGATCCCCCACACTCGGATCGCCGCCATCGATCAGCGGGTTGTAGCCCGGGTCCCCAGGCCCGCGGCAGCCAGGCAGGATGACGTTCTTGCCGTTCGCGCCATCGGAAAGATTGCGCGTACAGGGAGGCGAGCCGACGAATCCAACCGTTCCGGGCTGCGCTCGGGTCAAGTCCGTCGTGTCCCAGGCCTGGTTCGTCTCGGTACCCCCGATGCCTACGAACGACTGGGCCACGAAGCCGGCCTCGGCGTTCAGCAGGTCGATGCCGCCACCCGGTCCCGGCGCGAGCGTTACGTCACAGCTCGTCCCGTAGAAGGGACCACAGCCCAGGAGCGCCTCCTGCTGATCACTCAGGAAGGCTGCGATGCCGTTGGGATCGTCGCCCGCCGTGAGATCATTGGCCTCCTGGGAGAGCGGCACCAAAACCGTGGCCACCCCTGCACCCCCGATCCGAAGATTGCCCTGCGCCGTCTCCAACGCGGCCACTGCGTTACCACATGTCACGCCGGAGGGATTCCCATTGGCAGCAGCCAAGGCATTGCAGCCCATGGCTGCGCCGACGAACGCCTCCTGGATGGGGCTACCCCCTCCCCCCTCGCTCAGCCCATAATTGATGAGTTGCCCCAGAGGCGCGATCACCGCGAGCGTCTGCGAGTTCTCCAGAGCCACGAAGCAGTCGTTCGCTCCGAGGGCGACGGTCGCCACGCCCACGGTAGAGGCGCAGATCAGATCGAAGAGCTGCCGATTGGTAGACGCACTCGTGAGTGCATTCGCGGGCGTCAGACACGCCTGCTCCGCTCCGGTCGTGCAGGGGCCGCGGAAGTTCTGCTGGCGCGGACGCCCGGTGAAGGGGTCTACGTTGCGTTCGAACTTCTGGTCGATGTGGTTGAAGGGGAGGTCCTGAAAACCGTAGAAGTCCGTCAGGGCGAAGCTGAAGCGGTCGTAGCGCCACTCGAGCCGCGCGCCGCCCTCGAGGTCGCCCAGGTCCTTCCAGGGGTCGTCCGGGCGCACGATGCCAGCCACCCCGGCACCGGTCGTTCCGTGGGCATAGAAGCCGAAAGTCGCGTCGCAGACCAGCAGGGCCGTAAACGGCTCGCCGCAGCGGCCCAGGTCTGCGGGCTCGAACTGGTCGATGTTGACGGCGCCTTCCAGGCGCACGTCCTCCAGGGGCCCGACCTCGTAGAAGGACCAGACCGCCCGCGCGGCCCACAGGGCGATACGCGATTCCTCCAGGGTAGGCAGCGACGTGAGGGCCAGGTCCTGGGGATTGAAGCGATCCTGGTTGCGGAAGAGCTCCGTCTTGCCCCAGACGATGGCCTGCTTGCCAAGCCGCAGCCACAGGCGGCTGTCGAACATCTCGATGTCGAAGTAGGCCTCCTTCAGGAAGTACTCGCCGCGCTGCTGACTGGCGCCGAGGTTCCACGCCAGCTCGTCCACCGAGAAGTTCTGGTCGATGCTGTCGAACTCATCGTGGCGGATGCGGTTCGCCAGCGTGTGGTTCGGGAAGTAGATGCCCTGGGCGACGGATTTGTTCGCATTGCCGCTGGCCGAGCCAAACACCGGGGCCGGGCGAAGGGGCAGCGCATCCACCCCTCCCCCTCCGATCGCGGGGTTGAAGTCGCCCGCGCGGAAGGGGTTGGGGTAGCTGCGCAGCACCCCGCGCGGGCGGATGTCGCAGCGCGGGTTCAGGAGCAGGTCGCGGGTCGTGAAGCCGGCGACGTTGCCGCTCTTCTGCTTGACGCTACCGAAGAGACAACGATTGCCGTCGCCTCCCAGCGCAAAGCCAAAGAGCCGAAATGCGATGTCGTCGGGCTCGGGGTTCTGGACTGTACCGATCGTCCCATTCGGGCCTTTGGCGTTCACGAAGAGTGCGCCGTATGTATTGGTGTTCCAGATCTGGGTGCCCACGCGACCGCTGAGACCGCCCGGGACGATCCCCGCATTGTTGCCGATCGTGGGCCCGCGAACGGCATCTCCGATGCTCCTGAAGAGGTACGGCTCCGTATCGCCGACGAACTGCGAGCCGTGGTAGCCCGTGCCGCGGCCGTTCTGGAGGCGCTCTGGGAGTTTGCCCCGGCCCAGATTCGTATGGTCGCCATAGGCGTTGACGTTGTCGAACATGCCGCAGCCCCGCCTCCAGACGCAGTCGTAGCGGAACTCGAAGCGCACGAAGCTGCTGATCAGGTCCAGGGGCCCGTGGCTGTCCTCGACGAGGTTGGACTCGATCTCCAGATCGAGCACGTGGTACCACTGAGCCAGGTCCAGATCGTTCCTCGGCTGGAGGTCCTGCTGCAGCCCACGGACCTGCATCTCGTAGAAACCGTGGACCTGCACCTTGCCATCCAGGAAATCGATGGCCGCGGCGGGCGTCGCTACGACCACCCACGCGCCAATGGCGACGATGGCTGCGACGAGCCGTCCAGTGCGAGCCTCGAACGTTTCCCTCATGACCCCTCCTGCAGGATGTACATCTGCATGATCCGTGCTCCGACCCGAGGAACCCCCGCCGGGGATCCAAACGCTGCCACGCTGCCACGCTGTCACGACCCAACTGCCCCGGCCCAGGAAGGCGACTCGAAGTCAAGCGTCGGCCAGGGATCCAGATTCAGATCCTCAGGTCGGCGATCTCCCCCAGGCTAGGCAGCTTGCATCTATACGATGAAGCGGTCGGAAAATGCAACGAAAATCACAGACCGGAGCGCTTGACGCAGCGTGACGCAGTCACCCGCGGGACAAACCGTGGGGATTTCAATGCACCTGAGCGCTCAATCCTGTCCGTTGCCGGGGCGACGGCGCGGGGGTTTTCGGCGTGCCCGCGTTGTCGCGGCCTTGGTGCTAGCCGCGGTCTTCTTGCGGGTCGCCTTCTTCCTCGAGGCCGCGGTCTTCTTGCGGGTCGCCTTCTTCCTCGAGGCCGCGGTCTTCTTGCGGGTCGCCTTCTTCCTCGAGGCCGCGGTCTTCTTG
>Ga0114931_10000683_pt1 | contig 42098 bp, 43 predicted proteins | sample 2SBtaG_FD_89579 | JGI IMG/M metagenome (GOLD analysis project Ga0114931, IMG submission 89579) | Deep subsurface microbial communities from Kolumbo volcano to uncover new lineages of life (NeLLi) - 2SBTROV14_V59a metaG | ecosystem: Environmental > Aquatic > Marine > Volcanic | place: Kolumbo... | reverse complement strand
GGCCATCGGATTACAAGCTAGCAGCCTGATCAAAAATGGAAAGTAAAAAACATCGATTAGACAAAATAGAGAGGGGCATACCCATCTCCCTTCTATTTAAATGAGTATGCGAAACTTGAGTAAATTAAAACTGGAGCGACATTCCCATGGTTTTCGATGATATGAGAAGATTTCCGCTGTGGCCGGCATGTCCAGACTTAAATATACAAACCTAAATTAGCCAGCCTCTCCTTTCTTTAGTCTGACTTTTTGCCGCTCCGTAGAAGCATCAATCATCCTTAACCAGCTTACCTTTTCTCCTGTTGACAATGATTGATACTCCCAGCCATCTTCCGTTCGCTGCAATACACACTCACCCAAATTATAGCGCAAAGACTCTACACTGTCTCCATCATTTAGGGTACGACCATCAAGGTCAAGTAATGTCAGATTTTTCTTTTCGGAAGAAAACAAACCAAACATCCTTTACAATTATGTTCCTGCCGCAGCTTCTACAGCTCGCCAGACCCTAAAGGTATTTTTATAGCAAATTTTAGAAATATCCTCATCGCTATACCCACGTTTCAACAGTTCTGCAATGAGATTGGGCATCATTGATACATCCTCTAAACCCCTTGGAAGACAAGTTACTCCATCGAAGTCTGAACCAAAACCCACATGATCTATTCCTGCAATTTTCACCACATGATCAATATGATCGGCTACCATCTGTACTGTTGTAAAAACAGAATCTTTGTTATCTGCTGCTGCATAGGCTGAATCAAGAAAAGAGCACCCATAATTAATATGAATCACCCCTCCTTTGGAAGCCATGATTTTAATCATATCATCGGACATGTTGCGTTCAAATCCAGGGGTGAAGTACCGGCAGGAAGAGTGTGAGGCAATTACCGGAACATCGGTAAGGGCCATTACGTCATAAAATGCACTATCGGAGATATGAGATACATCGACCATGATGCCTAGCCGGTTCATCTCTTTGACTACCTGCTCACCAAATGGACTCAGCCCATTCCATGTTCGGGTGGTATCATAAGACGAGTCGCAAATATGATTGTCTTTGGCATGGGTCAGGGTGATATATCGAATACCCCGGTCATAAAAATATTTTAAGTTGTTGAGGTCTCCCTCGATGGGTGCACCATTTTCCATCCCCATCGGAAGAGAGATAAGTCCCCGGCTAAATTGCTCTTCAATCTGATCAGGGGAGGTGGCAACAGCAAACTTATCCGGATGATGAGAAGCCAGTGTATCCACCAGGTCAATCAAGGAGTCTGCCAGGGCTTTAGCTCCGTTGTTTTCATATTCAGAAGGGATGTAGATGCTCATGAACGGAGCATTTTCTCCCCCTTCCTGGGCACGGACATAATCAAAATGGCCGTCATGGGTCCGAACTGAAATATCTTCAGGATGTTTTCTTAAACGATAAGGGATGTCCACGTGCCCATCAATGATGATTAAAGCATGGGCCAGGGAGTCAGCTTTGGCGCTGTAATCCATTTGTTCATTCGTGGATTCTTTCTTTTTGCCACATGCCACCACGAGGGCAGCGCAGAATAGAGCTAAGATATATGGATGATTCATAAAGTATCAATTAGGTATCCAAAGATGAACCAACCCTTGAAAAATTTAAAGTAAATGTTGTTAAGCGGTAAACCCTAACTCCGCCCAACTATTGCAGGGAAAAAGCAGGGCTATCCTCTTTTACCCAACCGGGCATTAAAGATTGGTAGCCATCGTAGTCCTTTAGGATTGCTTTTGTTAAAGTTGAGCACCCCCAATTGAAGACCACGAAGATCATTCGCAAAATTAAAGATGCCTATGGTCACCCCCTTTTGTGTCCCCTGAATATGGTTGAAACTACTAATCGCCAGTCCCTTCATGATGGCCGGTTGATCTTCTTCACTATCATCCACCTTTACCCTTATATACGCGGGAGCGATAATGATCCCCTTTATCCTTGCCGCGCCTGCAACCGGACTTACCACCAAGCCGTTTATTTCCGGACTACCGGCGGCCAGACCCGCAATGGTGATCCCCGAAAGGGAGGTGCCGCTACCGGCCGCCAGACCGGCAACATTTAACCCTTTGACAGTACCACCAGCCCCAAGAGCCAAGCCTGCTACGTTAATACCTGTTATATTGTTCCCAGCCCCGGCAGCCAGTGAAGCCACATTAAGCCCCGTCAAATTATTGCCGGCACCTAGCGCTAAACCTCCTATGCTCAAACCGGCTACATTTTTGCCTGCACCCACGGCCAATCCGCCGACATTTAATCCACCAATCGAATTACCTGCTCCAGCCGCCATGCCTCCAATATTAATACCTGCCACATCACTGCCGGCACCCACAGCCAGCCCTCCCACATTGATTCCGGCAAGTTTGGTGCCTGCTCCCGCCGCCAATCCTCCCATGTTGATCACTGACATGGTTTCGCCTGCGCCGGCAGCAATTCCTCCGATATTAATTCCCGTCACATAGTTGCCCCCCACCGCAACTCCGGCAATATTTATTCCTCCCAAATGGTCAGGAGCAGCCACTCCAAGAAAGGCTAGAGAAACTCCATAGCGGTCTTTTGTTCCCATAGCCATCGGTATCCCGAGGCCCAAACCCGTAAATTTCCCGGTATGGTCTTCAAAAGGTTTTGAAAACCAGAAGGTGGTGTTGATACCTATGAGTTTATCAATATTCGAATCTACAGAGTTAAAGCGGATACCCGTGAATGTCTTAAGGTTTCCAAAACCAAGGCCCCATTTTCCTGTAGGCAGGCCGAGGCCTTGTGCCTGCACAAGTTGCACACTAATAAGCAGGCAGAATAATAATGAAAAAGCGATGGATCGAATGGGTATTCTTATCATTTTTGCCTATTTACTTTATTTCAACCAATAAGTAGATTTCTTTTTTAACGAATAGGTTGCGTGAACCTCCCGAATTTTATGAATTTTACTAAATAATGAACTTTCGCCCTGATATTGACATCATAGGAACCGGTAATGTGGCCTGGCATTTGTCAGTGGCCCTTGACAATAACGGATATGCTGTCCGGAATGTTTATGACCGCGATATAAAAAAAGCAGAAGATCTGGCTTCTCATCTTTACGAGGGAGAGGCCACTGAGAGTCTTGACCTTTCAAAGACAAACTCATCATTGGTGATCATTGCTGTCAGTGATGATGCCATAGAAGAGGTCAGTCGTGAACTTATCTTGCCTGATGGTATAACAGTTGTACATACCTCCGGATCGAGCTCCATGGATGTCCTGGCTTTTACAGCTTCAAACCACATTGGCGTTTTTTATCCTTTGCAGACCCTGACCCGTGAGCGTAAGATCTCTTTTAAGTCTGTCCCGATCCTTGTCGAAGGTTCAGACAGGAACACGGAAAATATGCTCAGGAGTCTTGCTTCATCAATTAGCCGGAGAGTTGAGGTGGTCAATTCAACCAGGCGAAAACTGATCCACCTGGCAGCGGTTATTGCTTCAAATTTCCCAATGAACCTGATGATCCATGCTCAGTCTCTCCTGGAAAAAGAAGGGATTGATTTCGGTATTTTACAGCCACTTATCCGTGAAACCACCGAAAAATGTCTTGAATTGGGTCCTCAGGCCGCCCTGACCGGACCTGCCAAACGAGGTGACCTACAGGTGCTGGATGAGCATATTGCTTTGTTGGACGCCTCACCGCGTTTGAATGAGATTTACCGACTGATCAGTCAGGACATTCTTGACAGAAATCTTTCGCCATGATCCTTCGTCAGTTTATGAAACTAATTCGCTGGCAAAACCTGATCATTATTGCCGTAGCGCAGATTCTAACAGCCATTGCTCTAGTGCCCACAGTAGAACCCGCTACGATTATCTCTTCATATCGTTTCCTTCTTTTGGTGGTCAGCACTGTAATTATTGCCGCAGGGGGATACATAATAAACGACTATTATGACATTAAAATTGATTATATCAACCGACCCAACCGGGTAGTTGCCGGACGCTATTTTAGCAGAAGGGTTATCCTTGCCTCGCATGGGATAACAACATTTATCGGGATTATAGCCGGTCTTTTCGCAGGGTACAGCATTGGGGCCGTGGCCTTTTTTGCCGCCGGTCTTCTTTGGCTATATTCAAATCAATTGAAACGCCTTCCCATATTTGGCAATCTAAGTATTGCCTTTCTCACCGGACTTTCGGTATTCGTTGTTTATATTTTTTACTTGCAATCCCTTTTCCTGATCAGCGCTTATGCCATTTTTGCATTTGTGATTTCGGTCATTAGAGAGATCATTAAGGACTGTGAGGATATTGAAGGTGACCGCAAATTTGATTGTAAAACCTTGCCTGTTGTAGTTGGGATCAGAAAAACAAAAATTGTTATTTATATATCAATCCTGCTCCTTCTTGTTTTTGCAGGCTTACTCTTGCATAAGGAACCCACTATGATCTATATTTTAAGCGGACTGGTGCTGATGATGAGTGGGTTGACCTACTTAGTGATCAAAGCGGATACTGTCGCCCATTTTAGTTCATTAAGCCAGACATGCAAGGTGATTATGGTCATTGGTATGTTAAGTATGTTCCTTTTCAAATGAAAAAAATAAAACTGGCCCTTTTTGCTTCCGGAAACGGAACAAATGTTGAAGCAATCATATGCTATTTTCGGCATCACCCTATTATCCAGGTAGCTTTGGTTTTGTCTAACAATAAAAATGCCTATGCCTTAAAAAGAGCCGGGAATCATGGTATACCCCAAAGTTCATTCAGTAGAACGGAGTTTTATCAAACGGATCTTGTCATTCATCAACTCCAGGAGTTTGAAGTTAACTGGGTCATCCTGGCCGGGTTTATGTGGCTCGTTCCCCAACCACTTCTTGCCATGTACCCTCGCACAATGGTGAACATTCATCCAGCTTTATTGCCCAGCTATGGGGGAAAAGGAATGTATGGCGACCACGTGCATCAGGCGGTGTTGGAAAATGGCGAAATGGTTTCAGGAATCACAATTCATTACGTCAATCCTCAATATGACGAAGGTAATATTATTTTTCAGGCAAAATGTCGGGTAAAAAAAGATGATACTAAGGATAAACTGGCCAAAAGAGTCCATCAATTAGAGCACAAGTACTATCCACAAATCATCGAACGATTATGTCAGGGCGACCTTCAATGATTTTCCTGAGAACCTACCCTTATGTCATCAAAAGAACTACTTTTGCACCTCGTTTTTCACCTAGTTATTGATCATCGGAATGGACAAAATCCGGTCTGCCTTAATCTCAGTTTATCATAAAGAAAATCTTGAACCTATACTCGAGGCCCTGTTCAAACAGGGAATATCATTATTTTCCACAGGAGGGACGCTTGGTTTCATAGAGGAGCATGGTTATGAGGCTACACCTGTTGAATCATTAACTAACTACCCTTCCATATTTGGTGGCAGGGTTAAAACATTGCACCCCAGGATCTTCGGAGGCATTTTGTTTCGACGGGAAAATGAATCGGATATCGCAGAAGCGGGTGAATATGAAATCCCTGCTATTGACCTGGTGGTGGTTGATCTTTATCCGTTTGAAGCTACTGTGGCCTCAGGTGCAAGTGAAGATGAAGTAGTTGAAAAAGTAGATATTGGAGGTATCTCGCTGATCCGCGCCGCAGCGAAAAACTATCAGGATGTTGTGATCATCTCTTCCAGAGAGCAGTATGGACAACTTCTGGACATCCTTAATCACCAACAAGCCGTTACATCGCTGAAGGAGAGAAGAGAACTTGCGGCCGAGGCATTTAATGTCAGTTCAAATTACGACACAGCCATCTTTAACCATTTCAGTTCCGATACTGATAAGGCATCGCTAAAGCTGAGCCTCAATCATTCATCCTCTCTTCGATATGGGGAGAACCCGCATCAAACAGCCAGGTTTTATGGCCGGATTGAAGATCTGTTTGATCAGATACAGGGAAAAGCCCTTTCCTTTAATAACCTGGTAGATATAGACGCCGGTTTGCACCTAATTAGTGAATTTGAGAATGAATGCGCCTTCATTATCCTTAAGCATACCAACGCATGTGGAGCTGCGGTAGGACCGACGGTAACCCGGGCTTATCAGCAGGCTTTTGAAGTTGACACGCTCTCGGCTTTTGGGGGAGTACTGATTACCAATGGCATGGTGGACCTGGAGGCTGCAGAAGCAATGAATTCTCTATTTTTTGAGGTGTTGGTGGCTACTGATTTCAGTGCGGAAGCCATTGAAATCCTGGGGCATAAGAAGAACAGGATCCTTTTGAAGCAGAAGTCAACAATCCCTTCCGGCCCAAAGATTAAATCTCTACTACACGGGGTGATCCAACAAGATGAGGATGATCATACAGATTCATTCGATGATCTTAAAATTGTTACCCAGGCCAAGCCTGATTCAGCCGCAGTGGAAGCGATGATCTTTGCTTCCAAAATATGCAAGCATACCAAGTCGAATGCTATTGTCCTTGCCCGAGACGGACAATTACTGGCCAGTGGTGTGGGGCAAACCTCCCGGATTGATGCGCTAAAGCAAGCCATTGAAAAAGCAAAATCATTTGGGCTTTCATTGGCTGGAGCTACCATGGCTTCCGATGCCTTTTTCCCTTTCCCGGATTGTGTGGAAGTGGCTCACCAGGCAGGTATTACCTCTATAATTCAACCGGGTGGTTCGGTCAAAGACCAGCTATCCGTTGATTATTGCAATGATCATATCATGTCGATGGCCTTCACCGGGTATCGGCATTTCAAACATTAAATACTACCTGAAAAGAATAAATGAAACAAATTTGTATTTTAGACGGCATTTCTCAATCTGGACGGTATGATTGGGATGCCTTTTGCCTAACCATGATATTAAAATAAAGGAATGGGATTATTTGATTATTTCTCAAGCGATTTGGCCATAGACCTGGGTACAGCCAACACCCTGGTAATAAAGAGTGAAAAAATTGTTGTTGATGAGCCTTCAATCATTGCCATTGACCGCAACACGAACAAAGTTTTAGCTATCGGCCGGCAGGCCATGCAGATGCATGAGAAGACCCATGAGCGAATAAAAACCATACGCCCCTTAAAAGATGGTGTGATTGCAGATTTTCATGCCGCCGAGGAGATGATTCGCGGAATGATCAAAATGATTGAAGATAGACGGCGCTGGTTTCCCAGTTCTCACCGCATGGTCATCTGTATTCCTTCCGGAATAACCGAAGTGGAAAAAAGGGCGGTCAGGGATTCTGCTGAGCATGCTGGAGCCAAGGAAGTTTACATGGTTTATGAACCTATTGCTGCGGCCATTGGTACGGGCATAGATATTGAAGAGCCTATTGGATCAATGATTGTAGACATTGGTGGAGGAACAACAGAAATAGCTGTAATCGCCCTTTCCGGTATTGTTAGTAACCAATCCATCCGCATTGCCGGGGATGTTTTCAACAAGGACATCCTTGACTATATGCGACGACAGCACAACTTATTAATCGGAGAGAGATCAGCAGAAAGAGTAAAACTGGAGGTAGGTTCGGCACTTACTGAACTCGAAGATGCTCCTGATGATTTTGAGATCAGGGGGCGTGACCTGATGACTGGCATTCCCAAGGTAATCAAGGTTTCTTATTCCGAAATTGCTTTCGCCTTGGACAAATCTGTGACCAAGGTAGAAGAGGCGGTGCTTAAAACCCTTGAGTTGTCGCCCCCGGAATTATCGGCAGACATTTATGATCGCGGAATCCACCTCACCGGTGGGGGCGCCCTGCTGCGTGGACTGGATAAACGCCTGGCCCTTAAGACAAAGCTTCCCATTCATATTGTCGAAGATCCTTTAAAGGCGGTTGTCAGGGGCACCGGAGTGGCCATGAAAAACCTGAATCAATATAAACCAGTGCTCATGACCTGAGATGCGTAGTTTATTTTTATTTCTGTTCAGATTCAGGGCCTTTATCACCCTTGTCATACTGGAAGTATTCTGTGCATTTTTAATTATTCAAAACAACAACTACCAGCGGGTGCTGTTTTTTAATTCTTCCAACCGGATGGCTGGCGACTTGTTAAGTATAACCAACAACATTTCCACTTATTTTGGACTTCGGCATCAGAATGATTTATTGTCTAAAGAAAACGCTCTTTTAAAACAGCAGGTGGCCAGGTTGTCAACCGGAAACCCCGTGGTCCTTGCAATTGATACGGTCCGCCAATTTACTTTTCATACTGCCGAAGTGGTGAACAACACCGTTGATCTGCGTAACAACTCTCTTACAATACGAATTGGTCGTCAGCAGGGCATCACACCAGGGATGGGTGTTGTAGGAGGAGGTGGTATTGTGGGGAAAGTCAGGTATGTAAGCCCAAAGTATTCTGTAGTCACCTCGCTGCTGCATACCGAAGGGATGTTATCGGCAACTGTAAAAAACAAGGTGGATCTTTGCACAGTGCAGTGGAGTGGTCAGGATCCCACCGAAGTTGATCTGCTCTACATACCCAGGAGTTACTCCATTGATGTAGGAGATACCGTAGAAACCAGTGGATACAATGCTATTTTCCCCAAAGGTCTATATGTGGGAACAGTGAGTCGCGTGAACCTTTCTCCTGAAGCTCCATTTTACGACATTAAAGTGAAGCTCGGAAATGACTTCCGAACCCTCGACTATGTTGATGTGATTGAAAACAAAGACCTTCCTGAGCTGGATAGTCTACAGCGAGAGATAAGCAATGAATAAAATTATCCTTTATAAGGCCATGACTTTTGTTGCATATATTCTAGCACAAGTGCTGATTTTCAACAAATTGGTCTTGTTTGGTAATGCTTTTTGCTTTATTTATCTTGGATTTTTGCTAACCTTTCCTTTTGAATTGGCTGTAATCCCGGCTATGCTCATTGGGCTAAGTACGGGCCTAACGGTTGATATTTTCACCAATACTCCGGGTATGCATGCGGCCGCGTCAGTTTTGGTTATGTATGTCAGGCCGCGCCTGCTCGACCTTCTGACTCCTCAAGGAGGTTATCCTGCAGGTGTTATCCCCAAGCCTTCAGTGATGGGGTTTCAATGGTTTGCCAGCTATGCCCTCATTCTTATATTTCTTCACCAATTCGTATTGTTTTTCATAGAATATGGTGGATTTGAGATGTTTTTCCGAACCTTTTTAAAGGTCATTTCATCTTCACTATTTACTTTTATCATGGTTTTATTGGTGCAGTATATGTTTGTGTTTAGAAAGCGAAGGGCATGATAGAGCAAAGGAAATATATTATCCAGATTATCATCATTCTTGTAGGGATTGCCTTCGTAGCCCAGCTATTCTCCATCCAGGTTATTGACAAGAGTTATCGGGAGGCTGCTACCAATAACATCATTCTTGAGGAGGTATCTTATCCGTTTCGAGGTTTGATCACAGACCGCCATGGACAACAAATTGTTCTCAACAAACCAGAGTTTGATTTATTAGTTACGCCTGCCGAGGTAAAGATCCCGGACCTAAAGGCCTTCTGTCGCATGTTGTCTATTACAAAAGAAGAGTTTGATCAAAAATTAGCAAAGGCCAAAAAATATTCGTATGTAAAGCCCTCTATTTTTCTAAAGCAGATCTCACTTGAAGAGTTTGCCCGAATGGAAGACAAGATGGATGAATTCCGTGGATTCAAAATTCAGGCCCGTACAGTCAGATCGTATACTCACCCTGTGATGGCCAATGCTTTGGGCTATATCAGTGAAATCGATAAAGATGAGTTAAAAAAAGATACGGCCCACTACTATCATCAGGGAGATTATATTGGTAAAAGTGGTTTGGAGTTGGCGTATGAAACTTACCTGAGAGGCCAGCGAGGAAAAGAATATAAAATCCGTAATGTGAAAGGAGTAGAAAAAGGTGCGTTTGAACAAGGAAAATATGATACTCTTGCCATTCCCGGCCTTTCTTTGATTTCTACCATCGATTTGCAATTGCAGGAGTATGGGGAAAAGCTGATGAAGGGTAAGGCGGGAAGTATTGTAGCCCTTGAGCCTTCAACCGGCGAGGTTTTATCCATTGTTTCCGCACCAAGCTATGACCCCAATCTTCTTGCAGGAAGAAAGTTTAGCGACAATTTTGAAACAATCAGCGCTGACACCAATAAGCCCTTATTCAACCGTCCTTTAATGGCAGCCTATAGACCAGGTTCCATTTTCAAAGTTATGCAAGCGTTGATCGCTTTGCAGGAAGGCGTAATCACACCCGCTACCCGGTTGAAGTGCAATACAAATCTCATTGGCTGTCATCATTCTGCAAATCATCCCGAAGGAGTTGCCGAAGATCTTCAGGGGGCCATCACAAATTCCTGTAATACCTATTTCTATCAGGTGATGCAAAAAATGATAGTTCAAAACCAGGCCGATAATGCCTATGATGATGCGCGTATTGGACTGGATAAATGGAACAAATATGTACACGACTTTGGGTTTGGGGCTCCCCTTGGAATTGATCTTCCTGGTGAAAAAGGAGGTATGATCCCCAGCGCTGAATATTATGACAAGGCATATGAAGGAAGACCGTGGAAATTCTCGAACATTTATTCGATTGCCATTGGAGAAGGAGAAAATCTTGTGGTTCCTCTTCAGATGGCCAATTTTGCGGCTACTGTAGCCAATCGCGGATACTATTATATCCCTCATTTAATCAAGTCGATTGGCGACACCGGAAAACCTCTTCCAAAATATCGAATCAAGCATGAAACAGGTATTGATCATAAATATTTTGATGTGGCGGTAGCCGCCATGGCGGAAGTGGTCCACTCAGGGACCGGCCAATATCGAGCCAAGCTGGATGGAATCGAAGTTTGTGGTAAAACCGGGACCGTACAGAACGATCCTAACCCGGACCATTCGGTGTTCATCGCATTTGCCCCCAGGGATAATCCGAAAATTGCTCTATCAGTTTATGTAGAAAATGCAGGGCAAGGAGCTCGTGCTGCCGCGGCCATTGCAGGGTTGATGATCGATAAATATATCAAGAAGGACAGTGCCCGGTTGAGAATGGAGCCTTATGTCTTGCGTAACGAGTTTTTGTATTGAGACGGAAGGCAAGCATCATAGAAAACATTGATCTGCTGACAGTCGTGCTGTTTGCAAGTATGGTGGTGCTGGGATGGCTGAACATCTATGCCTCAGTATATGATCCATCAACTGCTTTTGGTTCGCTTTCGCAAGGGCTCTTTGATCTTAGCAACAACGCCGGTAAACAACTTATTTTTGTCGGTATTGCCATCGCGGTAGCCATTGTTATCCTCGTTATCGACGACAAAATGTTTGATAGCCTCGCCTATCCCATCTGGGGATTTTTCGTTTTGTTGCTCATACTGGTCCTTCTTTTTGCACGAGAGGTCAACGGGGCCAGATCCTGGATCGAAATAGGTGCTTTTCGATTTCAACCCGCTGAATTTATGAAGTTTGCCACAGCTCTGGCCTTAGCCAAATATGTAAGCCAGCCCTCGTTTAAAATGAACTCACTGAAAGATATCACTATGGTGGGGTTATTCATAGGTGTTCCCGCTGTGCTGATAATACTTCAGGGTGACACAGGAACTGCATTGGTCTTTACAGTTTTTATCCTTGTCATGTTCAGAGAAGGGATGAGTGCCTTTCCTCTTATTGTCGGAGTTATTACTGCGGTTATTTTTCTATTGGCTCTGCTGGTAAAAGAGCATATCTATCTTTGGGCGGGGGTAGAGATCATTGCCGGCCTGGTTGTGCTGTTTGGTAAGAAGAGCTTTAAGAGAATAGCCTTGGTCCTCATCACATCAGCGCTGGTCATAGGCATGTTTGAAAGCGTAGATTATGCCTTCACAAACTGGCTAAAGCCTCATCAACAAAACAGGATTATGGTATTGCTCAACCCTAATGTGGACCCTCTGGGAGTGGGATGGAATGTTACCCAGTCAAAGATCGCCATTGGCTCAGGAGGTGTATCGGGCAAAGGTTTTCTCCAGGGTACCCAGACCACCTTTGATTTTGTGCCTGAGCAAAGCACAGATTTTATCTTCTGTACCATAGGAGAAGAACATGGATGGGTAGGGAGCCTGATGTTGATCAGTCTTTTTATTACTCTACTACTTCGCTTGATCTATCTGGCTGAACGTCAAAAATGGAAGTTTGTCCGTATCTATGGCTATTCCGTAGTTAGTATTCTTTTTTTTCACTTTAGTGTGAATATTGGCATGATCATCGGCCTTTTCCCGGTGATTGGCATCCCTCTTCCTATGTTCAGTTATGGAGGATCCTCCCTGCTTTCCTTTACGATCCTTCTATTCATCTTTTTGTCATTAGATGCCAACCGGATGATGCGCCTGGAACACTAACTGAAACGTTTATCAATCAATGCCATGAACTCTTTCACTTGTGGGGCCTCTTCCTTCCACCGATTGTGCTTAAAATAGTTATTGCGAATAAAAGCCTCGGCCACATCAAATGATTCACAGCCATCCAGAAAATCAAGCACGGTACTAAAATCATCCTGATTGCCATCAAAAAGATCATTAATAAACATGAACTTCTGATTGATAGTCAGACTTGATTTTATGGATCCTACCGTTTGCTGTTCTCTTAAAGAATCTGCCAGTGTAGTCTGCTCTTTCACAGTATAAGAATCATGAATGGTCAGTGGCTGGCTATCAGTCTCCTCTGATGGGATCTGGGTAGGTTCTCCGGCGGTAGATGTTTCTTGCTCGAGGAACAGCGAGGGATCTAAAGGTGATATAGATGAAAATTTTTCAACAAAATCTTCAATGGCCTGCGGCATTTCAGCGTCAACAAATAGTGTATTAAGCAATGTTTCGGTTGGCTCAGTCGCAAATCCTTGATTTGAAGCCATAGATATCAACCTTTTAAATATCCCTACATTTATCTCAGTAAACTTTTCCCATTCCTCCAATCCCTCCCGATCCAGTTGTCCGGATAACAACTGCTCAACCAACTGCTTATAAAACTGAAAGGGTGAAAAGATGAGAAGCAGTGTGTGGTTTGTAGCAGACAGAAGCAGTGCCTCCGAGGTTTCTTTAGAAAGAGAAATATTCCTTGATAATACATTCATTAATCGATTTAGGCCATCTTTGACGTCAGCAGCATCGTAATTGAAGTAAGGACTTGTTAATTTATCTATTTCCCTACGCCAGGATGAATAGATCTGTCTTAAAGCAAAAAGCCCTACCTGACGAACGGGTATCTTTAACAAGTCATCTCCACTCATGGAGGAATGCTGTTTAAAAAAATCATTGGTCAGTGACTGAACGAATGATTCAGTATATTCATTGATCACCGTACTGTTCAGTTTGCTCTCCATTGTCATATTTAGTTCCTTTGTGCCATACAAATATGCCAAAATTCATGCTATTCGGCCGATTGGTGGAGTAGATTACAACAAAAAAATAGCTTACTATTCCATGCCAAAAGTATCTCTGCAGGATTTTGACCATCAACGATGACCACTGCTTATGTTTGTTGAGCCACAATTAGCATATAATGATTTACAACGCAAAGGATGGATTGAGGTTATCTGTGGCTCTATGTTTTCAGGAAAGACTGAAGAGCTCATTCGTCGATTAAACCGCGCCTCTTTGGCAAAACAAAAAGTTTAGATTTTCAAACCGGCCGTTGATAAGAGATATCATGAATCAGATGTTGTTTCACATGATGAGACCACCATCCGATCTACAGCGGTACAGTTTGCCAATGATATCCTGCTGCTCTCAGGCGAGTGTGATGTTGTTGGCATTGATGAAGGACAGTTTTTTGATATGGCCCTTGTACAGGTCTGCAACCAACTTGCTTCCAGTGGTAAACGTTTAATTGTCGCAGGGTTGGATATGGACTTTGAAGGACACCCCTTCGGCCCCATTCCTGCCCTGATGGCCACTTCAGAGTTTGTTACCAAAGTACACGCAATTTGTATGCAATGTGGAGCCCTGGCCAGTTATTCATTCAGGCTCACTGATCAAAAGCAACAAGTGCTGCTTGGGGAAATGGAAAATTATGAAGCTCGCTGCAGAAGCTGTTTTATCGAAGGAATGAAAGACAACCGTGAGAAAGACTAGTATCCATTATGTTTATGCAATTGTTTTTTGGGTACTCAGTACATCCATTTACGCACAGGATCTAATTCCAGTGGGGACCTGGCGTACCCACCTTTCGTACAACCACCTTGTAGGTATGTCGCTGAATCAGGATAATGTCTATTGTGCTGCTCGCTCTGGTCTGTTCATCTACAACAAGTCTTCTTCAAGCCTTTCGAAACTTACCAGAATTGATGGCCTAAGCAGCTCCAACATATCTGCAATTGGATTCAATACGACAGAAAACACCCTGATAATCACCTATGCTGATGGGCAAATTGACTTTCTTTCTGAGGGAACACTAACTCATACAGATGTTCTTTATGCCTCGGAAATTGTAGGATCAAAGAAGGTCAATGCCATTTTCAATCAAGACAACCTTAGCTACCTATGTACTGATTTTGGAGTAATGGTTTATGATTTGGAGATGAAGGTAGTTCTTGATACATATTTTGAGCTTGGCTTAAATGGAGAGAAAATAGCCATCAGGGATGCTGTGATTTTCAGCGATTCATTATTTGTTGCCAGTGACCAGGGGATCATTTCCGGCTCTCTGAATGACAACTTAAAGGATTTTAATCAATGGCATCATCATGGGCCGAAAGATGGGATACCCATGGTTGCCGCTACTTCTATTGCAATGAATGGGGATACCCTGGTAGCCGGTACCCGCTCAAACGGTTTATATTTTTATATAGGAGGAGTTTGGACTTCAGCGGGAGTGCTTTTAAATGATTCAATTACCTCGGTGAATGAAAATGGGCTTTCGTTTGACATTGCTGCTTCTTCCGGCGTTTATGATTTTACTCCAGGTTTGCTGACTCCAATGTCAAGCGCCAGCATAACTACTCCAATTGACTTCCGGACTGACGGAACTTCGAAGTGGATTGCGGACCAGAATAATGGCCTGATACGTTTGATGGACAACCAGGAGAAGGTAATCTATCCGAACGGACCATTTGACGATGATGCTGTTTTTTTATATGCTAACGGTCAAAAGGTGGTGGCCTTGCCTAAGGCATATTCTCAAAAAATTGCACCATTGAGAGGAACCCATGGGTTCTATTTCTTCTATCAGGGTACGTGGACCAACTACAATAATTCAGGCTATCCTAAGACCAGCTTCATTCCTGAATTCCAGGATATTACCGATGTCATCATCAACCCGGTCAATGGCCAGATGATCTTCTCCTCATTTGGCTATGGCCTTTTGAAATACTCAGATTCGGGTTTCACCGTCGTTGACGAAACTACCAGTGGCAGCAACCTTCAAAACAGCCAACCACCGGGCAGGAATGTGAATGTTACCGGACTGACCAAGGCGGGTGGCAGCGATCTCTGGTTGCTCAATTATGGGTCAAATACCCCTCTCATTCAACTTGATGCTAACAATAACGGTGAGGCCTTTGACCCTGCCGGAAACAGCAAATACGGTCTTCATCTTACTGAAACCCCATGGAATGATATCTGGATTTCCAATGCTAGTTTATTTGGTGGAGGAATTACGGTTTTTAGATCCAGCTCCACTTCACGTCAGTTGACAACCGTTCAGGGAAACGGTGGACTACCCGGATCCCAGGTTAATGATATGGCATTAGACCATGATGAGAAAATGTGGGTGGCTACCAACAAAGGGGTAGTTTACTATCCTTTTCCTCGGTCAGTACTTGACAATATTTCAATAGATCCCGTATTGCCTATTTTTGAATTCAATCCTTTGTTTAGGAATGAAGAAGTGACTTCTCTGGCCATTGATGGGGGTAACCGTGTTTGGATGGGAACCAACAATGGTGTATGGCTCTTCAGTGAGGATGGCTCAAAACTCGTTGACCATTTTACCTCTGAAAATAGTCCTCTTCTATCAAATCGGGTACTTGACATCGCTATTAATCACACCACCGGAGAAGTCTTCTTCGCAACCAAGAACGGTATGGTATCCTATCGGGGAACATCCACCTCATTTGCTAAGGTTCCACCACTTAAAATATTTCCTAATCCCGTGGAGCCTGGCTTTGGAGGTTATATCACTATGGAAGGAACCCCACTGAATGCCTCGGTGACCATTACGGATAGTGCGGGTAGAAGGGTGTTTAGCACCAGGGCAAACGGGAACTCAGCCACCTGGCAAGGGACCGATCTTCAGGGCAAACCTGTGAACACCGGAATTTATTTCGTTTTCATTTCATCGGATGATGGAAGCAATAGTTTAGCCGGCAAAATATCAGTCGTACGTTGATATGCTTCAAAAGACTAAAGGCATCATACTGAAAATAGTGAAATACAGTGAGTCATCGATCATTGTCACGATCTATACCAAAGATTTTGGACGAACTGCTGTGATTGTAAATGGAATCAGATCTAAGAAAGGTAAAGGCGGCATGGCCCTCTACCAGCCGCTTACGTTGGTTTCGCTGGTTTTATATTATAAAGAAGGACGAGAGATCAACAGAATTGCCGAAATACGATGTTCTCATCCCAATGTTTCATATCAGAGTGTTCCTCTCAAAAATACAATAGCATTGTTTCTGGCTGAAGTGCTAATCAAATGCCTTAAAGAAGAGTCTGCCAATCCTCCTATGTTTTCTTTCCTCGAGAATTCCTTGAAAACGTTCACTGAACTGTCCTCCTATTATCAAAATTTTCATGTCCAGTTTTTGATAAAGTTTTCTAAGTATTTGGGATTTGCTCCTGCATCAATGCATCAACTCATGGGTAAGTCTGCGAAGTTGGGCTCATTTCAAGAACAACATTTAAACAACGCTTTTGATCAGTTACGAAACAGCAACTTCAAAACTCCTGTCAAGCTATCACATGAATCACGGATCATCTTGTTGGAACGATTAGTGTACCACTATCAAATCCATGGTGGCATGGACAAACTTAACTCCATTGGAATTTTAAAGACCATCCTTTATGATTGATCTGTGATTAATAAAAATTATGTAGCTTTCACTTGATATTATTCTCTATGACAAGAATTCTATTTGATTCAATTCCGTCTCTTGACCTCGCCGATTTTACGTCAGGGTCCCCCGGCCAGAAACAACAGTTCGTTCATGACCTGGGGTCTGCTTATAGCAATATAGGTTTCGTGTCGATTCGTAATCATGGACTAACGGAAGAGTTAACTACCAAACTCTATAATTCTTTCCAGGCCTTCTTTAATTTGCCGGATGTAGTCAAAGCAACGTATGAAGATCCTCTGATTGCCGGACAACGAGGATATGTTGGCAAAGGCCGTGAACATGCCAAAGGAAGGACAATAGGTGATCTGAAAGAGTACTATCACATTGGGCAAGAGGTATACGATGATGATCCAATCAAAGAAGAATATCCTTCTAACATATGGCCCCATGAAATAAGCGGTTTTAAGCAGGTGTCTCTGCAAGCCTACAGGGTGTTGGAGGACACCGGTAAGCAGGTACTTCGTGCTATTGCTTTATATCTGGAATTGGAAGAAAATTACTTTGATGATAAAATTCATCATGGTAACAGCATTCTTCGACCCATTCATTATTTCCCTATTGAAAATCCTTCGTCATTGCCTGAAGGAGCTGTACGTGCAGCCGAACATGGGGATATCAATTTAATCACCCTGCTTATGGGAGCAAGTGCAGATGGGTTACAGGTGTTGCGTCATGATGGAAAGTGGATACCTATTACTGCCTTACCGGATCACCTTGTTGTCAATGTAGGCGATATGCTGGAACGACTGACAAACGATAGGATGAAATCTACCATTCATAGGGTGGTGAATCCTCCCATGAAGTACATGGGAATGTCCCGATATTCAATTCCATTTTTTATGCATCCAAGATCGGAAATGGATCTAAGCTGTTTGGCAAATTGTATCAACCCCACTCATCCTAAAAAATATGCTGACACAACGGCGGGAGCTTTTCTGGATGAAAGACTGATTGAATTAGGCTTGAAGACTTCTTGATTTGACAATAAGGAAGGTTCGATATTATATTTTTTTAAAAGACATTTTCACGCTTGCCTTTACAGCCTTTGGTGGTCCTCCGGCCCATATCGGCATGTTTATTGATCGGTTGGTGGTAAAACGTGCCTATCTGTCGGAAGCAGAGTTGATGGAGCTTAATGCCCTATGTCAGATTTTACCTGGCCCTACTTCAACACAAACCATTACCGCCATTGGATTCCGTGTTGGGGGCATTCCACTGGCCTACCTGTCATTGCTGGTATGGTGCCTGCCAGCCGTAGTAATTATGATCCTTGTTGCCATGGGATTTACTTATTTCGAAGACCAACAAGCTCTTGTTAACCTGACCACCTATATTCAACCAATGGCCGTGGGGTTTATCGCTTATGGGGGATTTAAGATCACCTTTGCCGTCATTAATTCAAAATCGGGCATCCTGGTGATGGTTTTATCCATTTTATTATCTATCTACATTCGAAATCCTTTTTTATACCCGATTATGCTGTTGTTGGGTGGGCTCACCACGGCTCTGAAATATAAAAGGCAACCAATCATTGAGAAAAACGAGCCCCTGAGGATAAAATGGGATGGTTTTGTTATTTGGGGAGGCGTGCTAATACTGGCCGCTATATTGGGAGCCCTAACACGATTCAGACCCATTTTACTATTTGAAAATTTTTATCGAAATGGTAGTCTGGTCTTTGGTGGTGGGCAGGTGCTAATCCCTCTCCTTTATACTGAATTCGTTGAGTTCAAACGACTCCTTAGTTCTTCGGAGTTCCTTTCCGGATTTGGACTGGTTCAGGCAGTGCCTGGTCCGGTTTTTTCCTTTTGCTCTTATATAGGTGCCCTATCGATGCGGGAATATGGGACCATTGGTAAAATTGTCGGTGGCTTATCGGCTGCTTTGGGTATATTCCTTCCGGGGACTTTTCTTATCTTCTTTGTGTATCGATTTTGGAATAATCTGAAAAGATACCGTATTGTCAGAGCATCTCTTGAGGGAATTACGGCAGCCAGTGCCGGAATGGTCGTGGCCATGGCCATATTGTTGTTTATGCCCCTGGAACATTATTGGTATAACCCGACCATTGTGATTGGGACCTTTGCCTTATTGCAATTTACCAGAATACCCAGTCCATTCATTATTTTATTTGGGCTTTCTTTAGGGCTGATTTTTTAAGTGTTTAGCAAGATTAGTTCTGATTGAGTGGGATTCACTGTTAACCTGTATCTACCCCCATGGACAACAGAATAATTCGATTCTTCGTGCCCTATATTGAAACAAGTGCTGACAGGATAAGTAAATGATGAAGTGAAGTTGGCAATTAATTGTTGCAGAGATGAATTATAGTTTTTATCATCGGTAGGAGTGAACTGGCCAACCACTAGACCATTCAATAGACCTAACTTCCCGGTCCTGAGTAGGTGTGTGAGCATCCGATCTACACGATAAAGAGGTTCGGCGACATCTTCAATCAACAATATCCTCCCCTTGGTTTCAATCTCAGTTCCTGTGCCCAGACTGTCAATAATCATTGATAAATTACCCCCTACAAGTTGGCCATTGCCCGACCCTTCCTTTATTGGAACCCCTACCTGGGTAATATTTGCCTCTCCTTTGAACAAGAGTTTCTTAAGATGATCTACTGAATCAGCGCCTTCGTCTTTGGAAAAGGAATGAGACATTGGGCCATGGATGCTGGCGACATCATGATGAACAAGAAGCAAATGCAGGGCTGTTATATCACTAAAACCAATCAACCATTTAGGGTGAGAAATAAATTTATCAATAGAGAGGCAATCGATATAGCGGGTACTGCCATACCCCCCCCGGACACAAAAGATAGCCTGAGATTCCGGATCGTCCAGGGCATCCTGTAATGATTGTCTTCGGATATCATCGCTTCCGGCAAAGTAGCCTTCTTTTTCGAATATCTTAGGAGATGGTTCGGGAATTAGATGCCAGGAGTCAAGTATGTTGATCGTGGCCCCTACCTTTATTTTATCCACTACACCTGATGGGGCTACCAGGCTAACTTTGTCGTTTGGTCTAAGGAGAGGAGGAACAATCATCAGGTATAAAAATAGTTTATGGAGGGTCCAATTAAAAAGCCCTACTCAGAAGAGAAGGGCCTGTACTTTGATTAATTATTAGAAATAATTAATTTGATACTGGAGGCTCTACACCCAATTTCTTGAGAACCAGGTTGGAGACATCATAGGCCGGGTCCACATAATAGAGAATATCCACTCCCGCCTGAGGTACTCCTACATTGAATACATGAGTGAAATTGTTTTCTTTTACTACAGCCTCCAATGCATCGCTTACCTTCTGATTGATTGGCTTCATCAGTTCGGCCTGCTTATTCTGAAGCTTCTCCTGGGCCGAGTTACCAAAGCTTTTGATATCATCTTCCATGGACGCTAATTCTGTTTCCAATTTCTGACGGTCACCTAAGGTCATATTTGCTCCATCCATTTGGTAGTTGATATATTTTTCTTTGTATTGTTTTTCCTTGGCCGCTCCTTGTTTTTTTAATTGGGTTTGAAGAGTCGCCAATTGTGACTGAATGGCCTTGATCTCCGGCAAGGCTGACAACACATAATCCATGTTGAGCGTGCCGATCTTTTGCGGTTTTTCCTGGGCATATGCACTAAAGGCCCCTGCCATTAAAAACCAAATTGATACTACGTACTTTGCTTTCATAATTATTACCTATTCATTTAACAACATCATTTGGATCGCCTAAACCCAACTCGTCCAACACATAATCCGTGTAGTCATGCACCGGGTTAGTATAGATCATTACCAAATCTCCTGATTTGTCAAAAACCACCTGCAGCTTATGATCATGCGCTACTTTCGCAACAGCATCATATACCATATCCTGCACAGGTTTCATCAGCTCTTTTTTCTTCAGGAAATAGAGTCCTTCATAGCCAAAGACCTTATTTTGATACTCTTTCAACGCTTTTTCTTTTTTGTCAATCAAGTTCAGGCGTTCTTGCTTCATATCAGGTGTCAACAACACCTCTTCAGCCTTCAAAGAACTATACAGCCCGTCTATTTCCTGCTGCATTCCTTCCATTTCTTGCTGCCATCCTTTGGATAGTTTGTCAATCTCGGCCTTAGCTTCCGTGTATTCCGACATTTTGCTAAGGATAAAATTGGTATTTACATAGCCAAATTTTTGAGCTTTTGCAGGAACGAACAACAAATATGCTGCCAAAATCGACAAAGCATATTTTTTGAACGCAAATATAGCCGAATAAGAAAGATCCATAATAGTTCTTATCGTATTTGTTGACCAATAGTGAAATGAAATTGCATTCCACTAGGTGAGGTTTCGTTAGGTAGGGTATCAAAGCCATAACCCCAATTTAGGCCGATGAGTCCGAAGGCCGGCATGAAAAGTCGAGCACCAAATCCGAGAGAACGATAGGTGTCAAAAGGATTAAACTCCCGATAATTATCCCAGCTATTTCCGGCTTCTCCAAATAAGAACAGGTATATAGTAGCTGCTGCCCCTGTAGTAACGGGATACCTGAGCTCCATGGAGTATTTGCTATAAATGGTACCCCCCTGAATGCCGTCAAAACCGGAATTATATTGGTCACGAGGTTTAATGGAAAGATTCTGATATCCTCTAAGACCAATTATATCCGTTCCCAGTATAAAATTCTGTCCAGCCAATCCATCTCCTCCCAATTGGAACCTCTCAAATGGGCTGACCTCAACACGCCCAGGAGAGTACGTATTCATGAAACCAAAATGTATGGAGGATTCAAGGACCAGTTTGCCAATCAGGCTAACATAGTGTTTTGCATCAAACATATACTTCATATATTCCACCCACTTGTACTTGACGCTAGGCTCTGCATTTTCATAATCTATGTTATTCCATTTCGAAAAGGGAGGAGTAAAACTTCCTGACAGTGAAATCTGCGAGCCTGTTGTAGGATACATGGGATTGTCAATACTGTTTCGTGCTAATTGTAACGTGAGAAGTATTGTATTCGCATCTCCGGTAGAAAAATTAATGGTGCTGTTACCATAGGTGAAGTCGTTCAGTTTATAAAGTTTGTAGGACAATGATGTGCTAAGGGTAAAATAGTTATCAGGCCACTTCAATCGTTTACCAAGGCCAACGGTAGCAGCATATACCTTGAACGAACCAGGAGCCTGAAAACGGGTATCATTATTCTGTATGGAAGTATTCAGGCTCACACTAAAAGCATTTGGTTTTTTACCCCCCAACCAAGGCTCAGAGAAAGCTAGTGTATAACTTTGGAACTGCCGGCCATTGGCTTGCATCCTGATGGAAAGCTTTTGTCCATCACCCACAGGAAGAGGATGCCATTTGGAGAAGTCGGGTATATTTTTAATTGAAAAATTGTTGAAAGATAGTCCGACGGTACCTACGAAACCATAAAAGCCTCCCCAGCCTCCGGAAAGTTCTATCTGATCATTGGGACGTTCCACCAGGTTGTATTCAATATCCACGGTATTGTCAATCGCGTTGGGCTTGGGCACAATATCAATTTTCTCAGGATCGAAGTATCCCAACTGAGCTAGCTGCTGGTGGTCTCTTATTATATTGGCCCGGCTAAACTTCTGACCCGGCAAAGTACGCAACTCCCTACGAATAACATGTTCATTGGTTCGGTCATTCCCATTGATAATTATTTTATTAATGGTGGCCTGTGCCCCTTCATAAATTCGCATCTCAATGTCTATCGAATCGCCATCAACTGCTACCTCAATTGGGTTGACATTGAAGAAAAGATAGCCGTTATCCAAATACAGGCCGGAAACATCCGCCCCCTTAGGATTCATCCTCAAGCGGGTATTTAATTCTTCCTTATCGTAGATATCGCCTTTCTTAATACCTAATACCTGACTAAGCTGCTGGTCAGAGTAGATGTAGTTACCCACCCACGTGATATTTCTGAAGTAATACTTTATTCCTTCATGTAAATCCATATCTATAGAAACGGAACTGACCCCTGACTTATACAATGAATCAGATAAGATAACAGCATCTCGATACCCCTGAGAGTTGAGGTAATCAACCAGGGCCACTTTATCTTCTTTGTACTTGCTCACAATGTACTTGGAAGACTTAAAGATGTTCATCTTAACGTGTTCGGATATATAGTCTTTAAATGCCCCATGAGATATGTCCTTGCTATCTTTCACAAAGGAATTGATATTCAAGTGGAAAAGCCTGTGAAAAACATCATTAACGATATCGAACCTTAAATGCTCCTTGGTGTTTTTCATCTTTCTCTTGAGCATTCTGGCACTTACTTCATCAGCCCCATCTATATCAATCCGGTCTATTTTTACCTTTGCATTCTTTTTAACATTTATTTTGAGGCGAACATGGTTGGCCAGTAGGGTATCCGGATATTGCTCAATGTTTACTTCTGTATTCAGATAACCTTTTTGAACAAAGTGTTCCTTCACCGTATTTTCTGTATTCTTGAGGATAGCATCGGTCAGCACTTTTCCCCGGTACAGACTGATGGCATCGGTCAGCTCGGTTTTTTGGGCCCTGTTTACTCCGGAAAAGTCGAATTTTGACATTCTGGGTCGTTCGCGAAGTTCAATGACCAGGTAAACCTTCCCATTCTCTACTTTCTCTTCGATGATTCTTACATTCCCCACAAGCCCATGTTTCCAGAGCTTTTTAATGGCACCGCTAATATCCTCTCCCGGTATCCTGATCCGGTCTCCAACCTTTAATCCTGTAAGCGAAATCAGGGCATTGCCGTCCAGGTATTTGGTTCCCCTGACTTTGATATCTGCAATTTCATATTCCTGCGGTCTGTCATAGTGAATAACACTCTTATCCTGTCCCCAGGCTACGGCACCGAATAATACATAGAGTAGTAGTAATATTATTTGCTTGCCCCTCATTGTTTTATCAAAGTTGTACCTGTTCACTTGTCTTGCCAAACCTCCGTTCCCTATGGCGATAAGATTCAATAGCCTCCTTAAGATGGTGCTTGCGAAAATCAGGCCATAGGACATTGGTGAAATAGAGTTCCGAATAGGCAAGTTGCCACAATAGAAAATTACTGATCCTTAATTCTCCACTCGTTCTTATCAGCAGTTCAGGATCAGGTATGCCGTGAGTTGACAAACTTGATCCAAACAATGACTCATCAATTTCTTCAATTGCCAAAGCGCCGATGGATACTTTTGAAACTATTTTTTTTGTAGCCTCGACAATATCCCAGCGACCACTGTAATTCAAAGCCAGTACCAGAGTGAGTCCTGTATTATCTGCTGTTTCTTCAATGGTATCTGCCAGCTCCAAACGACAACGCTTTGGTAAGTGAGAAGTATCGCCAATGGTTAACAGCCTAACATTATTCTCTTCCAATGTATTTAACTCCTTACGGAGAGAAGAAACCAGAAGCTCCATCAGACCATTGACTTCTTTCCTTGGTCTGCTCCAGTTTTCCGTAGAAAAAGCATAAAGTGTAAGGTAGGAAATACCCATCTCGGCGCAACCTTCGGTCACTTCTCTAACCGCCTTGGTCCCATTCCGATGCCCAATGATCCTGGGAGCTCCTCGTTGCTTGGCCCAGCGTCCATTGCCATACATTATTACGGCAATATGTTGAGGCAAGGTAGACATGTTAGTGATGTTTGTCATAGAACAGGTAATAGCGCAGTTTTCCCCTGCAAAAGTATCTTAATTTACGCAAAGATCGAGATTTTTAACCTTCATTAACGTCGTCCATAGCCCTGTTTTAGGGGGATTGTTGGGCAAATGACTTTATAGAAGGTATAGCTGACGGTAAATCCGGCAAAGTAATAAAGATCATTATCATTTTTATTTCCATATTGGAAATTCTTATTAAAGATATCGCCTTGCGAAATATTGTCCAGGTAGTCAAAAAAGGTTACCCGAGCGCCAAATTCAACACCAAATGCCCATTTTTTATCCATTTGGTAGCGAAAACCTGCCCCCAATGGAACAGTGATTTGGATATCGCTATAGGTGGCATTCTTGTTTTGTTGGCCCAACATACCAAAAATTCCTACTCCTCCGTGGAAATAGGGGGACCAGTTGACCACAGCACGTTCACTTCGGAAATCAAGAAAATAATATTCAAAGCTACCGGCAAACTCAGAAATAAAAATGTTGAAGGATGCATTTCGAGCCGTGGCAAAGGCATCCAGGGGCTTGTTATCATTCCCTACCAGCTTGCCTCCAGTAAATGAGGCTCTCACACTGATATGATCGTTTACATTGTGACGGAGGAACACCGTACCCGCCGGTCTGACATTGGAGATGATTAATTTCCTGGCCAGGTCCCCTGTATAATACATAATCCCCAAACCACCCCCTATTTCATTTTTCTGGGCCATTGCGCAAATGGAGAAAAATCCTAAAAGGAGAACCAGAAAAACCTTGTATGTAGACTGATATTGCCTGAACACTTAACTAATGACTTATTATCTGAATTTAGCCCGCCTGAAGGAAGCGCCTAATATATAGGTAATCCTAAAACTGGTTACAAAATATAAATCATTAACGTTGCTGCCACCCCGTTTGTTGTCCCGAAACTCGCTACCAAACCCATTTACTGTTGTGTAGGTCTGCCCATCCCGACCAACATAGGTGTAGGTGTTAAAATTACTTAAATCACGAGTATCGCCAGTCATTACTGCAGTAGTCTCCAATGTACGATCCGATAATGCCCTTGCAAGGTCACTGCTCAACACACCAAGGTCCACGTAATTTCTGCTTACATCATCCAGGTAGTCAGTAAACAGGAATCGGGCAGATATATCAAAGGAAATATCCAAGGCTTCGGCCAGATTGTACCTTACGCCTAATCCAAATGGGATGGCAATTTGCCAAAGTTTATAAGGTTTAATTCCAAAATTGGCATCTGTAGGTTGAAGATCGGCAAACTGACCTTCTGTTCCCAAAGGTTGTAGGGCTACCCACTGTCCTGCTTCAGGCAGGGGTTGGCCGGTTTGTGTATATGTATCCGGAACTTTGGCTTTTGGATTATGATGAAAAACAGCCACTCCCAACATGGCATAGGGCGTGAATTCCACCCTGTTGAGGTAGGATCCTTCATTTTTAAACCAATCAACGATAGCTACAGCTGCGATTTCATTGATGTCATTACGAAAGCTCGCATTTCGGACATAGCGAAACCTGGAGTCCTGACCGGCCGGGTCGGCTACCTTAAAGTCATCACTTTGCAGGCGACCCAACGAATATGACCCCTGAACAGAAAATCTAGGCCCGAAACGATGACCATAAACAATGCTGAATCCTGGCCGGGTAAAGGATAATTTAGTGCTTCCAAAACTGGATTTAGGGACAATATCTCCCAGATAATTCATCAGGTTCACCGAAACCCCAATATAATCGTATTGTTTTTGCTTGGTGAAGGCATTCTTCCGCCCGTGAAACTTACTCATGTTTCGGTTGTTTCTTTTAATAGCTTTTCTTGACAACTGTCCATAAGATGGAAGAGCTATTGCAGCGACTAACAAAAGGATTAAAAAATGTCGCATAAACCTAATCAAACAAGTGCATTCTATTGGTCAAGATTCACAAATTTAGGCATATCTTGGAAATATAAAAATTTCATTAATTTCTTGCATCCAAGCCCCAGTTAAGTTTTTGGCGGAGCGTTTCAAACGGGTGGTAATCTCGAAATTTGATCAGACAGGCCGAAAACTTCTCTTTGGATATCATTAATGTGGTAGTTGATGGAACGGTAACCGAACGTGAGTCCAAAGAAGTCAGCACTTTTTTGCTTCTGGATTCTATCTTAAAGGTAATCTCAGCATCATCCGAGACAACCATGGGACGGACGTTTAGGTTATGGGGGCTCACAGGTGTTATGACAAAATTATGTGAATGTGGCATGACAAGCGGCCCACCACAACTAAGTGAATAGCCGGTTGATCCTGTGGGTGTAGCAATGATCAAACCATCAGCCCAATAGCCGTTTAAAAACTGCCCGTCAACATAGGTTTGAACTACGATCATGGATGAGGTGTCCCGTTTTAAAATAGTGAAATCATTAAGCGCAAAGTTGACTCCGTAGAAAACTTCCTTGCTTGAATCCAACTTCAGCAAAACTCGGCGATCAATGGAATAGTTATTGTTGACCAACTGATCTACTGCAGGCAAAAGCTCGTCAGGGCTGATCGTAGCCAGGAATCCTAACCGGCCCATATTCACTCCCAAGATAGGAGTCTCATTATTTTTTATAAAGGTTACTGCATGGAGCAAGGTGCCATCTCCTCCCAGAGAAAATACAAAATCTGCTTGATCATGAGCCTTGAATTCACGCATAGTTTTCACCTGCGAATGGCCCTGGCCTTTCATGAATTTCCTAAGCTCCGAGGTTAGAGAAACATCAATATGTTTTTGTTCCAGATAAGTCAATAGAGAGGCAACCAGTTCTACCCCTGAACGACCAAAAGACTTACCATGCAAAGCTATATGCATTGTTCTTTAGATATCGAGAAAGCGAAGAAGGATATCCAACCTGTCCTTATCGGTTTGACTAACTTCATTTTCCTGGAAGCGTGCTATAATTTTATATCCAAATCGCTCGAAGGTTGCCACGACATTCGTCAGATCTTCCTGGTTAATTTTCAGCGTCACCTTTACTTTTTGGACATCCATATCATCGGGTTTCATTGAACTGTTTAGCACCCGGGCATTATTAGACTCTACAAGTCTGGATAGTTCAGCCAATGAATACTCATGGCTATTCATCGAAAGCACAATGATCCCACCTGGTGCCTGGACAGCCGTTGTTTGAGCAAAAGCGGTGATGGTATCCTGGATGGTGATTACACCAGAGAACTGATCATCCTCCTCCAAAACCGACACTAATTCAACCTTGAATTCTGATGCAATTTTAATAACATCATAAAAATGCTGATCCTCATGGACAAAACATTTATCTGCAAATAATTGGATCTGGCTGATTGGCTTAGAATCATCATTTTCTTCCAATATGCGATCCTCCGATATGAGCCCAAGAAACCGGCCTTTTTGCACAACGGGTAACTGTTTACATCTGAATTCCTCCATCCACACAATGGCGTGCTCAGCACTATCAGTAGGCTTCAATGGAGGGATCATATGATTTATCAGTTCCCTAGCTATCATCATGCGGCCACTAGAAATTCATTAAGCAAGATATTGAACTTTTCCGGCTGTTCCATCATTGGAGCATGACAGCAATGATCAATGAACCTTAATGTTGAGTCCGGCAATAGTTTATGAAATTCATGAGCTACCACTGGAGGGGTTATGGTGTCATTCAACCCCCAGACCAATAATGTTTTCACCGGAATGTTTGGTATTTCATGGGCCATATTGTTCCGCTGGGCTGATTTCGCAATAGCCACTATCCTTAAACTCTTTGGAATACTCTTTAGCGTTTCGAAAATCTCCAGTATATAGTCTTCCGTTATGGTGTTAGGATCGTAAAAGGTATATCCAACCCGTTCTTTAATGTAGTTGTAATCTCCTCGTTTAGGATAGGAACCTCCCATAGAATTTTCGAATAAGCCCGAACTACCACTCAGGACAAGCTGCGTTACTTTGGACATGTTGGCCAACGTATACATAATACCAATATGGCCTCCCAATGAATTCCCCATAACAATCATTTGATCCAACTTCAATTCATCAACAAACTCTTCTACATAAGAAGTAAGCCCTTCCAATCCGGCTTGTCGAAGAGGCATCTCATAAATTGGAAGCATGGGGATAATAATCCTGTAGCGATCAGAAAACCCTTTGATCACACCGGACCAATTGCTAAGAGCTCCAAACAGACCATGCAAGAGCAGCATTACTGGTCCCTGCCCTTCATCGATGTAGCTAAACTTGTTTTTCTTCTTGACCTCCATGATTCTCCCCGATAACTGCCAAATTACATAATTCATTAAATATATAGCGCAAGAAAATTAAGAGGCAAACGAACCAACTCGGATAATCGTTCAAATAAATCACTTGTCGCCGGTAAGATTTTGCCAAACAACCCAGCCGCTTCGGGTGCAATAGCCGAGATATATGGATAGAGCCTGGACCCTTCTTTTAGGTGTTCGGGCAGTGGTAAGGAAAAAACTGATATCAGCCACAGAGCTATGGAAAGCATAAATCCCCATTTCAAAAATCCGAATATTGCTCCACCGACCTTATCCACTCCACCAAGAAGCGCCATATGAATGATCTTGCTCACAACCTTTCCGAGGATGTTCACAAGTAAAATGATCCCCACAAAAATCACTACAAAAGACAACAAAGGGATAAATTTTCCTATAAGATGAAAATGCTTGTCCATCATACTGATCCCCCAATGTAAAAGATGGAATCCTCCCAATACTCCAAGGATCAATGCGAGTAGGGAAACAATTTCCAATACAAATCCCCTCCTGAATCCATGATAAGCTCCAATTGCCATTGGAATGATCAGTATGATATCCAGGAGATTCAAACCTTTGTCAGAAGCTTTCTCACTACCCCGGAAATTTGCTTCCCATCCGCCTGACCAGCCAAACGTTTGGTGGCCACGCCCATTACCTTACCCATGTCCGACATCGCGCTTGCCCCCAGTTCCTCGATAATTTCCATTGCGACCTTTGTTATTCCTTCCTCATCCATCATTTCCGGCAGATACCTTGAAATAACTTGTAATTCAGCCAACTCTTTTTCTGCCAGATCCTGCCGGCCTTCACCGGTATAGAGCCCGGCAGATTCCTTGCGTTGCTTTGAAGCCTTCATTAATAGTTTCATTTCGGCCTCTTCGGTCAGGTCATGTGATCCACCTTTTTCAGTTTCTGCCAATAATATGGCCGACTTAATGGACCGCAGTGCCAAAAGCTCTTCCTTATTCTTAGCCAACATGGCCTTCTTTATATCTGTATCTATACGCTCTTTTAAACTCATTAAATTTTTGTAGGATTATCAATAACTTGCGTCAAAATTAAGCATTTCAATATAACCATGACCCGATTAAGTGTGAATGTAAATAAGGTGGCTACCTTACGAAATGCACGAGGTGGTAACAAACCAAACGTAGTACAGGTTGCCAAAGATTGTGAGGCCTTTGGAGCTCAGGGCATTACTGTTCATCCAAGACCCGATCAACGTCATATTACCAGGCAGGATGTTCTGGATCTGAAAGAGTGCGTCTCGACCGAATTTAATATTGAAGGATATCCGGACAAAAGGTATATGGACCTGGTTAAATAGGTCATGCCTTCTCAGGCCACTCTTGTACCGGATCCTCCGGATGCTCTCACTTCAAATGCCGGTTGGGATACCATCGGGAAGAAAGAATTTCTAAAGGAGGTAGTGGGCGAACTCAATCAACTTGGCATTCGGACTTCGATCTTTATTGAGCCGGTAGCCGATAAAATCGAAGCTGCCGCCGACGTGGGGACCAAAAGGATCGAATTATACACCGAACCCTATGCTTTCCATTACTCCGATGATCGTGACCATGCAATTGCCGATTATGTCCATGCAGCCAACATTGCCCATGATTGTGGTCTCGGTATCAATGCCGGGCATGATCTTTCCCTTGAAAACCTGCGTTTTCTAACGCGAAAGATCCCTATTATTGACGAGGTTTCCATAGGCCATGCCCTAATCTGTGATGCGCTGTATTTTGGACTTGAAAACACCATTCAACTCTACCTTAGAGAATTGGAATGAAATTATTTTATCGTAAAACCGGACATGGCCCTCTCATTATTATCCTTCATGGATTATTTGGCTCGTCAGATAACTGGATGTCCATTGCAAAAAAGTTAAGCACCACGTACAGTGTCATTCTACCAGATTTAAGAAATCATGGTCAGTCCCCACATGAGGAGTTGTTTACCTACGATGCCATGGTAGATGATCTTAAAGAGTTAGTTGAAACCGAGGATCTTGGCAACTTCATATTAGCAGGACATTCCATGGGCGGGAAAGTGGCCATGCAGTATGCAGTGCAGTACCCTGGCAACGTCCAAAAGCTCATTGTGGTGGATATTGCGCCAAAAGATTATCCTGTGCACCATCAGTTAATACTTGAAGGGTTGTGCGCACTTCCAATCGACCAAATCAAATCACGGAACGAAGCTGATGCATTGCTATCTAACCAGGTGCCTGATGCCGGTGTACGGCAGTTTTTACTTAAAAATTTAAAAAGAAAAGAAGATGGTTTTTCGTGGAAAATGAATTTGGAAGTGATTGAAGACAACATTGACCAGGTAGGGGTTGGTCTCGACCAGTCAGTCGTTAGCTATGTGCCGGCATTATTTATACGTGGAGCCAACAGTAACTATATCCTTGATGAAGACCGGGTTGGCATTTTCAGGCATTTCCCAAAGGCAAGTATCGAAGATGTAGCAGGGGCAAGTCATTGGGTCCATGCTGAAAAACCGGATGATGTGGTGAACTTATTTCTGAATTTTGGCGCCAATCCATGAAAGAAACACGCCTTTTCTTACTCCCAACTCCTATCTCGTCAGATAGTGAAGATAAGGTGATCACGGAGCAACTTAAATATGTTGTCGCCGGAACACAGAATTTTTTGGCAGAAAATCCGCGTGAAGCCAGACGATTCATTAGCCGTTTGTCCGTGGATATCGATATTTCTACACTCCATTTCAGTCAATTGAATAAACACACACCTGAACAAGAGCTTCCCATGCTGATGAAACCACTTCTGGAAGGTGAAGATATGGGGCTGATGACCGATGCAGGATGTCCGGGTATTGCCGACCCGGGGGCCTTAGCTGTAAAATACGCACATCGCCATGGATGCCAGGTAGTCCCTCTTGTCGGGGCGTCTTCATTGTTTCTTGCACTCATGTCTTCAGGGATGTCCGGTCAACGGTTTAGATTTCATGGCTATTTGCCCGTAGATAAGGTTCAACTACATCAAACCATTCGGGAGCTCGAACGCCAGTCGAGGGAATATAAAGAAACTGAGTTGTTTATAGAGACTCCGTACCGTTCCGATCGGATGATGGAAGCCCTTGTGCGAACTTTGAACAGGTCTACTCTCCTGGGAGTAGCTCGGGATTTAACCGGAGTAAGTGAGTATATCAAAACTTTGCCCGTCGGGCTATGGAAAAAAGACCGGCCTATACTCGGCAAGCTACCCTGTATTTTTTTGATAATGGTTGAATAGCTCCATGGTATTAGTCATTTTTTCTACCTTTGCCGTCCTCTTTAAAATCTTCATTAATCCGATAAATGTCTTATTACTTTACTTCTGAATCAGTATCCGAAGGTCATCCTGACAAAGTCGCTGACCAAATTTCTGATGCCTTAATTGACCACTTTATGGCCTTTGATCCAAACTCAAAGGTTGCATGCGAGACACTTGTTACCACCGGTCTTGTTGTGCTTGCCGGCGAAGTTAAATCGAATGCTTATCTGGACGTTCAGCAAATCGCCAGAAATGTGGTAGAAAAAATAGGTTATACCAAATCTGAATATCAGTTCGATGCCCATTCATGTGCCGTAATCTCTACAATTCATGAGCAGTCAGCAGATATCAACAGGGGGGTTGAGCGAGAAAATCCTATGGACCAGGGGGCGGGAGACCAGGGAATGATGTTTGGCTATGCCACTCGAGAAACAGAGAATTATATGCCACTGGCACTTGATCTTTCCAATAAACTTCTTGAGGAACTGGCATCGATTCGACGAGAAAACAAAGAAATCACTTATCTCCGCCCTGACGCCAAATCGCAGGTCACCATTGAATATGGTGAGGACAATATACCCAGGCGCATTAAAACTATTGTGATCTCAACCCAGCATGATCCTTTCTCGAACAATGATGATGAAATGCTTGAGAAAATCAAATCGGATATGATCAACATTCTTATCCCTCGGGTAAAATCCAAGTTGTCAAATGGCCTTCAAGGACTTTTTGATGACGCCATTGAATATCATGTTAATCCGACTGGTAAGTTTGTGATCGGAGGTCCTCATGGTGATACCGGCTTGACAGGCCGGAAAATTATTGTTGACACCTATGGTGGAAAAGGTGCACATGGAGGAGGTGCTTTCTCAGGAAAAGATCCGTCGAAGGTAGATCGATCTGCAGCATACGCCACCCGACACATTGCAAAAAACATGGTTGCCGCTGGAGTCGCTGATGAAATGCTTGTTCAGGTTTCTTATGCTATTGGTGTTGCCAAGCCCATGGGAATTTTTGTGAATACATTCAACACGTCGCATGTTGACAAAACCGACGATGAAATAGCTGAGATCATTACCAAACTGTTTGATATGCGTCCAGCGGCCATTGAACAGCGGTTAAAGCTACGATCACCCATTTACTCAGAAACTGCTGCCTACGGACATATGGGTCGCCAACCTGAAGAAAAAGTCATCCGATTTGATAATGGAAACAACAGCATTGAGAAGAAGGTCGAAACCTTTACATGGGAAAAACTTGACTATGTAAATAAGATCAAAGAAGCCTTTCATTTGTAAAAAAATCAGGCCATTGATTTCTCGATGGCCCGTTCGCTAGAATGTACTATTGATCTTACCGTGCGATCACCTTTTCCTTTACTTTTATAAGCTGAGATTTCAGTGCCGCAATGGCTTCTTCAGACGCTGACTCAAAGGTGCGCGACCTCCCAATAGAGAACAATTGATCACCAGGAATATTTAATTTTATTTCAACCGTTTTGTTTTTTACTCCCTCATTATTCAATTTGAGGAGCACTTCTCCACTGATAATCCTCTCATAAAAGGTGTCCAGTTTATCCATTTTTTTTTGAATAAAATCAAGCAGTTTAACATCTGCATTGAACTTCAGAGACTGAATTTGAACGTTCATAGTATTATATTTATATTGACTGATCATTTATATTTCTACGCTTTAGGATGTGCTTTTTCAAATACTTCTTTCAATTTTTCCAGAGAATTATGTGTATATACCTGGGTAGCAGCCAAGCTTGAATGCCCTAACAAATCCTTCACGGCATTCAAGTCAGCCCCATGATTCAACAGATGAGTGGCAAAGGTATGTCTTAAAATATGTGGACTCTTCTTCATTGTACTGGCAGCTCCTAAATACTTCACCACTATCCTGTAAACGAAAACCGGATAACAGGTGTTTCCTGCATTTGTTAAAATAAGTGAATTGTCTCCCCTATGAGCAAAAAATTTCTTTTTCTCTTTCAAATAAGTTTCTAATAGAGATGCCAGGACTTGACTGAGGGGGATAATCCTTTCTTTATTGCGTTTCCCCAAAACTTTAATCTGCCTTTTATCAAGGTTCACAGAACTGTCCTTCATGCCAATCAACTCTGCGCGTCGAATCCCTGTTCCGTAAAGCAGTTCCAGAACAACCCGGTCCCTCAGTCCTACGAATCCCTCCGGAAACTCATGCTGATCGAATAACCGGATGAGTTCATTTTCTTGAACGAAATCCGGTAATCGCCTGGGAGTTTTTAGTGCTTGTAAACGCTGGGTTGGATCTTGATCAATTTCTTCCCTTTGAAGGAGAAATCGATAGAAACTACGTAAGGATGCCATTTTGCGATTAACTGAAGTAGGTGAAATCCCATCTTCCACCAAGCTAATGATCCATGCTCGTACATGGCGGTACGTAATTTCTGTGAAGGATATAGGGTCAAAAGAGGTAAGAAAAACCTGGAATTGCCGCAAGTCTGACCGATAGGATTCCACGGTATGTGGACTGTACCTTCGCTCAAATTGTATGTATTTTAAAAAAGACCCAATCATCAAGTCAGAACCGTCCATCTCCGGTGCAGTACTAACTTAACAAAAAAACCGGAACTATCCGGCCTTCTTAGTAGTTTTCTTTAGCATACATTTTTTGTCGGTATGCTGCTTTGAGTTTTACTGTCCGTCTGGAAACAGATGGTTTTTCGAAATAACTCCTGGATCTTAATTCTCTTAGAACGCCGGTCCTTTCAAATTTCTTCTTAAATCGTTTCAGAGCCCTGTCTATTGACTCATTTTCTTTAACGTTGATAACAATCATATCTTTTGTCTCAATACATCTCGTGTTTTCGGCATGCAAATGTACGACATTTACTAAATACAAAAAACATTTTCATGCAAGTATAGATTTTGAAATAACGAGTTTTTGGATCTCGGAAGTCCCTTCACCGATCGTACACAACTTGGAATCTCTATAATATTTTTCTACCGGGAACAATTTGGTATAACCATAGCCACCAAAGATCTGTACAGCCTCATTTGAAACATCTACTGCTACCTCGGAAGCGAAATATTTCGCCATAGCAGATTCTTTATTTACCTTGACGCCTCTGTTTTTCAATTCAGCCGCCTGGCGAATCAGTGCACGCGCAGCCTCAATTTTGGTAGCCATCTCGGCCAGCTTAAAGGATATCCCCTGGAAGTTGGAAATAGGCTGACCAAACTGATGTCGTTCTTTAGAATATTTTATTGAGGCCTCAAGAGCCCCTTCAGCAATACCTAATGAAAGTGCTGCAATTGATATTCGGCCTCCGTCAAGTACTTTCAGCGCCTGGACAAACCCGTCCCCTACCTGACCAAGAATATTGGCCTCCGGTACCTTGCAATCGTCAAGAATGACTTCCGAGGTTTCGGATGCCCTCATGCCCAGTTTGTCTTCTTTTCTTCCTTTCTTCAAACCTGGTGTCCCTCGTTCAATAACAAAAGTGGTCACTCCTTTTTTGTCACCAGGATCTCCAGTTCTTGCCATGATCACTACAAGATCTCCGGAGTTGCCATGAGTAATAAAGTTTTTAGCTCCATTCAAAACCCAATGATCATCTTCTTTTTTAGCAGTGGTTTTCATATTGCCGGCATCGCTTCCTGTATTGGGCTCTGTCAGTCCCCATGCCCCGATCCATTCACCAGTGGCCAGTTTGGGCAACCATCTAAGCTTTTGCTCCTCAGAACCAAAGCCCATTATGTGGCCGGTGCATAATGAATTGTGGGCAGCAACAGATAAGCCAATTGCTGGGTCAAATTTTGATATTTCGGAAATTACCGATACATATTCATGGTAGCCCATACCCGAGCCTGAATAAATTTCAGGTACCAGGACTCCCATTAACCCCAAACCTCCTAATTCTTTAAATAACTCAATAGGAAATATCTGTTCATCATCCCACTCTTTTCTAAAAGGATCAATATGCTTTTTACCCACATCTCTCACCATCTCAACAATCATTTTAGAATTTTCGCTAACCACTATATTCATTAGTAACTGATTTTTAATACATTACGTTTTTTATGAACAAATCGTTCGCTAAAATAATGAATCAAGGACCAATTATCAACGTTAGTCGGAGCTGACTTGCCGCCCAGGCAACTAAAAGTTCACTTTGGCTGCATGGTCAATTCTTTAATTACAATTACTTTTGCCTGCCTAAATTCAACTATATGAGAGTTTCCGTTGTTGGCACAGGCTATGTTGGTTTGGTTACTGGAACATGCCTTGCCGAAACAGGTAATCACGTCGTTTGCATTGACATTGATAAGAAAAAAGTTGAGAGCCTCAGTCGGGGTAACCTTACCATTTATGAACCTGGACTAGATTTACTTTATGAAAGAAATCAGCGACAAGGCAGGCTTAGTTTCACTACTTCTCTCGAAGAAGGAATAAAAGATGCGGAAGTCATCTTCTTGGCATTGCCCACACCACCAGGTGAAAATGGATCTGCTGATTTAAAGTACGTACTTCAGGTCGCAAGTGATCTCGGGCCGTTATTGAAGCAATACACTGTAATAGTAGATAAATCTACTGTACCTGTTGGTACAGCCGAGAAGGTCGCATCAGCGATCGGGCATAAGAGCAAAACAAGTTTTGATGTGGTTTCCAATCCCGAATTCCTGAGAGAAGGAGTTGCTGTTGACGACTTTATGAAACCTGAGAGGGTAATTATTGGAACGTCTTCGGAGAAGGCCCAGACAATCCTCAACAGCCTTTATGCGCCCTTTGTTCGCCAGGGCAATCCAATTCTTTATATGGATGAGCGTTCGGCAGAGCTCACGAAATATGCTGCCAACTCTTTCCTGGCTACTAAAATCACTTTTATGAATGAAGTGGCTAATCTATGCGACCGCCTGGGAGCTAATGTGGATATGGTTCGAAAAGGAATTGGCTCTGATTCTCGTATTGGAAGACGATTTTTATTTTCAGGCATCGGGTATGGCGGAAGTTGCTTTCCAAAAGATGTAAAAGCCCTTGTAAGGTCCTCTCATGAAGCCGACTATCAGTTTGAAATATTACATGCCGTTATGAAGATCAATGAAAAACAAAAAACCCGGTTAATTGGCTCTATGATAGAACATTTCGGCGCTCTTAAGGACAAGACTATAGCCATTTGGGGATTGGCGTTTAAGCCAAATACCGATGATGTTCGTGAAGCCCCTTCATTAGAAAACATCAAGGCTCTCCTGAATGAAGGTGCTATTATCAGGGTGTTTGATCCTGAAGCGATGGACAATGTAAGGGCTGCCCTGGGTGACAAGGTAGAGTACTGTGAAGATGAATACAATGTATTGCAGGGAGCAGATGCCCTGTTGATTGCCACTGAATGGCCGGTGTTTCGAACGCCTGACTTTGTCCGGGTAAAAGATGTTATGAATAATCCTGTAATCTTTGATGGACGAAACCTTTATAAACCGGCCGATATGGAATCTCTTGGTTTTACTTACATTAGCATAGGAAGAAAAGCTATCATACATGCCTCCTAAAACCGTTTTAATTACAGGAGCTGCAGGGTTTCTGGGATCTCATTTATGCGATCGTTTTATGGAAGAGGGATTTAATGTGATTGGAATGGACAATCTGATCACAGGATCGGTTCAAAACATTGAGCACCTCTTTCGCTCGGGTTCATTTGAGTTTGTTGAACATGATGTATCCAACTTTGTTCATTTTCCCGGTAAGCTGGACTATATTTTGCATTTTGCTTCTCCCGCCAGTCCTATTGATTACCTCAAAATACCCATACAAACCCTGAAAGTAGGATCGCTTGGGACCCACAATCTGCTTGGTCTTTGCAAAGACAAGAAGGCCCGCATGTTGATAGCCTCTACCTCGGAAGTATATGGCGATCCAACTATTCACCCGCAACCTGAAGAGTACTATGGAAACGTTAATCCTGTAGGACCTCGCGGCGTCTATGATGAAGCTAAGCGTTTCCAAGAAGCATTGACCATGGCATATCATACTTACCATGGTGTTGAAACCCGGATCGTTCGTATTTTTAATACTTATGGTCCACGCATGCGATTGAATGATGGGCGCGCATTGCCGGCCTTTATAGGTCAGGCGCTTAGGGACGAGGATTTGACCGTCTTTGGAGACGGGAGCCAGACCCGGTCCTTTTGTTATGTTGACGATTTAATTGAAGGCATTTATCGGTTACTTTTCAGTGATTATGTATTGCCATTAAACCTGGGAAATCCGGATGAAATAACCATACTTGAGTTTGCCCGGGAAATTTTGAAATTAACCAATTCAACTCAGAAAATTGTCTTTAAGCCTCTGCCCAAAGACGATCCTCTTCAGCGTCAGCCAGACATTGCGAAGGCTAGAGAGATCCTCGACTGGGAACCTGAGATCAGTCGGCAAGAGGGATTAGCCATCACCTATAAGTACTTCAAAGAACTGTCACAAGAGCAACTCTATAAAAAGGAACATAACAACTTTGAACAGTTCATCAAAAAATAGAACCATCCTGGTCACCGGAGGAGCCGGATATATTGGATCTCATGTGGTTGTTCAACTCGCCCAGCAGGGGCTTGAACCCGTCATAATAGACAACTTCAGCAACTCTTCCTCTAAGGTGGTCTCGCGACTTGAAGAAATTGTTAAGCGACGCATAAAACTATGTGAGGGTGACTGCCGGGACTTTGGCTTTTTGGAAGAGGTGTTCCATGAGAACAAACCAGACGGGGTAATCCATTTTGCCGCGTTTAAGTCGGTGGAAGAGTCCGTTTCTAATCCACTAACTTATTATGAAAATAATGTTGGAGGAACGATAAATCTGCTTAAAGCCATGTCCATACATGGATGCCAACAATTGGTATTCTCATCCTCTTGTACGGTATATGGTAACCCTGATCACCTGCCTGTAGATGAAAACACACCCTGGATGCCCGCCGAATCCCCATATGGTTATACAAAACAAGTGTGCGAGAACATCATACGAGATCAGACCAGGGGGGACCAATCGATATCTGCTGTAAGTTTACGATATTTCAATCCCATAGGTGCACATCCTTCCGGACTTATCGGAGAACTTCCAATCGGCGTTCCAAGCAATCTTGTGCCATTCATTACTCAAACAGCAGCAGGGTTAAGGGATGAGCTTATCGTATTTGGCAATGACTACCCAACCCCAGATGGTTCCTGTATACGTGATTATATCCACGTCGTTGACCTTGCTGAGGCACATATACAATCTCTCGCCTATTTGGATCAAAAAAAATCCAGCTATGATGCCTTTAACATCGGAACAGGAAAAGGAGCTTCGGTACTGGAATTGGTTACCCAATTTATCGAGTCGACAGGTGTTAATCTGCCATACCGAATAGGACCTCGGAGACGAGGTGATGTAGTGAAGATCTATGCAAGTGTAGCCAAAGCGGAGGAGGTACTCCAATGGAAAGCAAAAAAGTCCCTTAAGGAAGCTTTGGTAGATGCATGGAACTGGCAACAGTCTCTTTCTTCAAACAAGATCTGAGTTGGCATTTTCAGGATCCCGGTTTTAAGTTTTAATGCCGGTGATGACCTGCAATAATGTATGAATCCCTCAATGGCGAGTGCTCCCACCCTCATTGAATGATAAATATGGTACAAGCCCCTCTGCTTTTTGGCAGGGATGAACGATCTTAGAATAAAGAATCTTAAAAACATGAGACCATATATCCTAGCAGAAACAAATTGGAAATCGCTGAAGTCCAGGAAAATTGATCTGGCAGTTTTGCCCTGGGGAGCAACCGAGGCACATAATTTACATTTACCTTATGGGACAGATATTTATGAGTCAGCCTCAATCGCACAATGTTCAGGTAAAATCGCCTGGGAAGCCGGAGCCAAAATAATCATTCTACCAGAAGTTCCTTTTGGTGTAAATACGGGTCAGGCAGATATTTTATTGGACCTCAACCTTAATCCTTCCACTCAATACGCTATCATCAATGATCTGGTTACCGTTTTAAATAGGCAGGGAATCAGGAAACTATTAGTACTCAACAGTCATGGAGGTAATGATTTCAAAACCATACTGAGAGAGCTAGGTTTGCAATTCCCAGACATGTTGTTAACCACCTGCAACTGGTTTCAGTCTCTTGATAAGACAAAATATTTCAAAGAAAACGGTGATCATGCCGATGAGATGGAGACCAGCCTGATCATGCACTTGCACCCCGAACTGGTTCTGCCCTTGGATGAAGCAGGTCAGGGCAAAGAGAAAAAACATAAGATCAAGGCATTTCGAGAAAGCTGGGCATGGGCCGAACGACGATGGTCTCAGGTCACCGATGACACCGGGGTTGGCAATCCGTTGCATGCTTCACCTGAAAAAGGTGAAAAATACCTTGAAGACGTTTGTCGGAAAATCAGTCAATTAATGATCGAACTGGCTATGCTTGACCAGAACGACATGTACAGCAGTTAATTAATGCCATTGACTATGCAATACCCGGGATCACCTACAGCTAAACGGCATTCATGATCACTTCCTGACGTCGAATGGAATTCTGATGGACTTGCTCGAAAATAGCCTTAACAAATTCAGGATTTAGGGATTGTCGTTCTCCCTTTTTGATTCGATCATTCAACAATTGCTCATATCGGCTTACCTGCAAGATAGTCACATTATTCCTTTTCTTATCCTCAGCTATTTTTTCCACCAGACCCATGCGCTGAGCAAGAAGGTTTATCATTTGCTCGTCAATCTCATCTATCTCACCTCTTAACTGTTCCAGGGTGGTCGCAAAATTCTTGTTGGGGGCTTCTGGGTGCCTCCATACAATGGTATCCAAAATGGCGCTCAAACGATCGGGGGTTACCTGTTGCCGGGCATCACTTAAGGCATTATCAGGATCAGGGTGTGTTTCTATCATCAGGCCTTCCATCTGTAGGTCAAACGCCTTCTGTCCAATAGGCTCAATCAGCTCACGACTTCCTCCAATATGGCTGGGATCACAAATAATTGGTAACTCCGGGATAAGTCTTTTTAATTCGACAGGAATTTTCCAGGTAGGATCATTTCGATAGATAGATTGACTCAAAGGAGTAAAACCACGATGTATGGCTCCTATTTTTGTGATGCCTGCCTGATTAATTCGTTCAATGGCACCGATCCAAAGCTGTAAATCAGGATTAATTGGATTCTTCACTAAAACAGGTATATCATGACCTCTAAGAGCATCGGCAATTTCCTGAACGGAAAAGGGATTGACGGTTGTCCTGGCCCCAATCCATAGAATATCTACCCCAGCATCAATGGCCTGTCCAACGTGTTCACCTTTAGCGACTTCCGTGGTGGTTAACAATCGTGTTTCCCTTTTTACCCGTGCCAGCCAGTCCAAACCTTCCTTGCCCACTCCTTCAAAATTATTGGGTCTTGTCCTTGGTTTCCATAAGCCGGCTCTGAATATCATGGCTCTGTGATCACGCTCAATCAGGTGAGCGGCTTTCAGTACTTGTTCTTCTGATTCTGCACTACAGGGACCGGCAATCAATAAAGGTAATTCCTTATTGGGCATCCAGTCGGACATGGGGGTTATATTGAGTGATATGTTCATTGAATTTTTTGATTTATAGCTTGTCCTTTTAATACATCTCTTATTTTGTTGACATCCTGCATCTTCTTTCTCAGTCCTTCGGCATCCTTGCCAGCAATTTGAGCTCTTATTTTTCCCAGGTTGCTGATATAGGCATCCAGAACATTAAGAATATTTGGAGCATTTTCGCAAAAAATGGGAGCCCACATGTCAGGTGAACTTTTCGCCAGGCGTACAGTAGATTCAAATCCACTTCCTGCCAGGTCAAAAATATTTTT
>Ga0114931_10000682_pt1 | contig 42161 bp, 31 predicted proteins | sample 2SBtaG_FD_89579 | JGI IMG/M metagenome (GOLD analysis project Ga0114931, IMG submission 89579) | Deep subsurface microbial communities from Kolumbo volcano to uncover new lineages of life (NeLLi) - 2SBTROV14_V59a metaG | ecosystem: Environmental > Aquatic > Marine > Volcanic | place: Kolumbo... | reverse complement strand
CTTCAGGCACCTGAAGCCGGAAGAAATGATCAAAGACGGGCTTTCCGCGCCACTCCACCGCGGTGCGATCAAGTATTACAAGGAAAAGGGCTGGATGTAGCCCGGGCCGGGCGGCGGGAAGGTTCAGCCTTCCCGCCGCGTTGATTGCGACCATTCCGCCGGATGACGGTTGGCGAGCGAGTCACTGCTTCGACCGGGTTTTGCCACCACCGGGATCGGTCGGGTTTTTTCATCGACGGCGGACCACGCGGTTGCGATTGCGGTGAGACGCGTCGCGCGCGGGGTCGCTCATCGGTCGATCTTTAGACGCGCGGTACGCGCGCGTTTCCGCGACCGTACGGGGAAAGCAACGGGAGACGGCTGAATCCGCGCCGTGTCTCCGCGTATGCATGGAGGAGGACAATGGCTGATACCAAGGCGACGACAACCGCGGACGAGCTGGTCGCGCAGGTCGAAACGGGAGCGCGTAATCCACACGGCTGGGCGCGCACCCTGATCCCGGTTATTTGTTTCGTGTGGGCGCTTTACCAGCTTTACATCGCGTCACCGCTACCCTCGATGCTTACCGTTGCCACCCACATCGATTTCTTCCAGTTCATTGGCAATCTGTCGATCTCGCGCAAAATCCATCTGGCGTTTTCTTTGGTGTTGGCGACGCTTGCCTACCCGTTGTGGAAATCCGCTCCCCGCGACCGGATCCCGTGGTATGACTGGATGCTTGTGGGACTCGGCGTGCTCACCATCCTCTACATGATCGTGATGAACTCCAACATCGCGGAGCGGGCCGGGGATTTTGCCCATCCGAATATCAAATACGACATGACCATCGCGCTGATCGGCATGGCGGTGTTGACCCTTTCGGTTTATCGGTCGCTGGGCTTGCCGCTGGTGGTCGTCGCCGGGGTGCTGGCGGCCTATGTCTTCATCGGCGGATTCAACTGGGGCGGCGCGTCTTTCGAAAAGGGCATGTGGCATTTCTGGATGCAGGAAGAGGGCGTGTTCGGCAAGCCGCTCGCGGTTTCGACCCAGATGATTTTCCTGTTCGTATTGTTCGGTGCGATCCTGGAAAAGGCGGGCGCGGGCGGCTATTTCATCAAGATCGCCTTTGCGCTGTTGGGCCATTTCCGTGGCGGACCGGCCAAGGCCGCGGTGATCGCCTCGGCGCTGAGCGGTCTCTACTCGGGCTCCTCGATCGCCAACGTGGTGATGACGGGAACCTTTACCATCCCGTTGATGAAGCGTACCGGCTTCACCCCGGAGAAAGCGGGTGCGGTTGAAGTGGCGTCGTCGACCAACGGCCAGTTGACCCCGCCGGTAATGGGGGCGGCGGCATTTCTGATCGCCGAGTTCACCGGCGTCGAGTACACCACCTTGATGAAACACGCGCTGGTCCCGGCGCTGGTCTCTTACATCGCGTTGGTCTACATCGTTCACCTGGAGGCCTGCAAGCTGGACCTGAAAGGCCTTCCCAAGCCGCCTTCGAGCATGACCCTGGCGCGCAAGCTGATCGGTTTTCTGACCGGCTTCATCGGTATCTCGGTATTGTTCCTGATCGTCTATTTCACCCTGGGCTGGGTGAAAACGGCCTTTCCCGGATTGGCCATGTACACCGTATTGGCGATTGCGGGACTCGCCTATCTGGTGTTGATTTACGTGGCCTCCAAACGACCCGACCTCGAGCGGGACGATCCCGACGCACCGATCACGGAATTGCCCAGGGCCGGCGAGGTCGCGATAACCGGGCTCTATTACCTGTTGCCGATCGTGATCCTGTTGTGGTGCATCCTGCCCACCCCGGATCGCCTGTCACCACCCTTGGCGGCCTTTTATGCGAGTCTCGCGATGGTTTTCGTCGCCTTGACCCAACACCCGCTCAAGGCATTTTTTCGTGGTGAAAGCGACTTCGGGCCGAAATTCGCCCGAGGGGTTTCGGAGTGGATCGACGGCATGATTTCCGGCTCCCGCAACATGATTTCGATCGGTATCGCTACGGGGGCGGCCGGCGTCATCGTCGGGTCGATTTCACTCACCGGGGCCCACGCCGTGGTCGGCGCATTCGTCGAATTCCTGTCCGGCGGCAACTTGCTGCTGATGCTGATCCTGGTTGCGATCATGAGCCTCATCCTCGGCATGGGCCTACCCACCACCGCCAATTATCTGGTGGTTTCGAGCCTCATGGCGCCGGTGATCGTCGCGCTCGGCGCCAAGTCCGGCCTGATCGTTCCGTTGGTGGCGGTACACATGTTCGTGTTCTATTTCGGCATACTGGCGGACGACACGCCGCCGGTGGGTCTGGCGGCCTACGCGGCCGCGGCCATCTCCAAGGGCGATCCGATCAAGACCGGTCTGCAGGGCTTCGCCTATGACATTCGCACCGCGTTGCTGCCGTTCCTGTTCTTGTTCAACACCGATCTGTTGTTGATCGATGTCGGACCGCTGAAGGCGATTTTCGTCTTCATCGTCGCGGTGATTGCCATGTTGCTGTTCGCGTCGGCGACCCAGGGTTGGTTTCTTACGAGGAACCGGCTCTGGGAGTCGGCGGCGCTGCTGCTGATTGCGTTCACCTTGTTCCGGCCGGGGTTTTGGCTCGACCGGGTTTCCCCTCCGTTTGCGGCCAGTCCGGGTACCGAGGCATTGAAGATCGCGGCCCGATTGCCGGACGGTGCACAGCTTCGCGTCAAGCTGGTCGGATCCGATTTCGATGATCCGGACAAACCGAATCACACCAACATCATTTTGAATCTCGGCAAGAAGGGGGACGGTGTATCGCGTTTCGAGAACGCCGGTTTGACGGTGCTCGACGAGGACGGCAAGGTGGTAATCGACGCGTTGACCTGGAACTCCAAACTCAAACGACTCGACAAGCTGTTTACCATGGGCGATCCGGACAACCCGTTGGTTGTCGATACGGTATTCGAGAAGCGCGAGCGGATGCCCAAGGAGGTATTCTACTTGCCGGCGCTGGCGCTGCTCGCGATCATCATCTTGTTGCAGCGCGGCCGCGGGCGAAGAAAAATGAACGTTGAAGCGGCGACGGCATAATCAAGGGATATCGAAGATGTACAAATCCATACTCTTGCCGGTCGATTTGGGGCATCGAAGTTCATGGGAGAAAGCGGCGCCCATGGCGGTGCAGCTTGCCACTCAGAACGGCGCCGAGATCCACGTGTTGACGGTGATCCCGGATTACGGGATGCCGGTGGTGGGCAGCTTTTTTCCCAAGGACTTCGCGGAGCAGGCGCTGGCGTCCTCGGGCGAGGAACTGAAAAAACTCGTGGCCGAACAGATCCCCGATAATTTATTGGCCGAAGCTCAAGCGGTACAGGGATCGATATACAAGGAAATCATTGCTTACGCCAACGCTCGGGGGTGCGACCTGATCGTGCTCGCCTCGCACCGACCCGAGATGTCCGACTATCTGCTCGGTCCGAACGCGGCGCGGGTCGTCCGGCATGCGAGCCAGTCGGTGTTCGTAGTTCGCTGACGGGACGAAATCCGGAGCCGAGCCGAGGGATCGGGGTGCCCCGTGACGCGCGGGCGGGTTGACCGGTGCGGTGATATCGTACCGGCCGTTGCGATTGTCGGGGAGACCGGCGGGGGCCGATCGGACGATCGATGAGTGGACCAGGTTGCGGATTCGAAACGCGAATCGTCGGGCGAAGTCGATTCGTGCCGCCACCGTGGACAGGGTTGTCGGAGGACGACGATAAACTGGTTCCCGGGTATTCAACAGTAGTCACACGGTGCATGACGAGGGGTCGATAGGAGATTGGCAAGCCGGGCGTTACGGGTCTCTCACGGGGCTCATGAATTCCTATAACGGCCAGCGCGCAGGGGCCGCGAGCGGGGCGTCGGAGAAGGCGTGACCGGCCCTGCGGACGATTTCGCGAATGTTGATTTCAGCCTGTCGGTGGCCAAGGCCGGGCAACTTCGCGCGGCCGCGAAGGAAGGGCTGATCGAACGCCATCCGGCGTTTTCGATCATCGATTTCGATGCCCTTGAAAAGACCGTCGCAAGACTGCGTGACGCATTCCCCGCTCACTTCCTGCACGCATTCGCGATCAAGGCCAACCAGTATCCGGCGGTGCTCGAAACGCTTGCCTCGCTGGGTCTCGGTGGCGAAGCGGCCGCGCCCGGCGAACTCGAACTCGCGGTTCGGGCCGGATTCGACGCGACCCGGATGGTGCTGGACTCGCCGGTAAAAACCGCGGATGAAATTGCGCGGGCGTTGCGACTCGGGATCGTCATCAACATCGACAATTTCCAGGAATTCGAGCAGATCCGAGGGCGCGGCGATTTGCGCCAGACAGGGGCTCGAATCGGTTTTCGGATCAACCCCCAGGTCGGCGCGGGAACCGTCGGCCTTTCCAGTACCGCGACACTGACATCCAAATTCGGGGTTGGTCTGCGGGATCCGGGGAATCGCGCCCGGCTGGTCGACACCTATCTCGAACACGAATGGCTGAACGCCCTTCACGTTCACGTGGGCTCGGTCGGCTGCCCGCTCGAACTCATGGCGCAAGGCGTATCGGCGGTGGTGGCGCTGGCTACGGAGATCAATGGCCGCGCGGATTGCAGGAAGATCCGGACGATCGACATCGGTGGCGGGTTGCCGGTTAGTTTCGTTTCCGACGCGGACACGCCGGAGTTCGCGGACTATGCGAGGCTACTCGAAGCGCGGGTCCCGGAGTTGTTCACCGGCGAATTCGACGTCATCACCGAGTTTGGTCGTGCGATAGTCGCCAAGTCCGCTTTCACGGTTGCTCGCGTCGAATACACCAAGACCATGGGCGGGCGCCATATCGCGTTGACCCACGCCGGTGCCCACAACATGATGCGTATCGTCTTTCAGCCCGCGGTGTGGGCGCGCAGGGTCACCGCGTTGAACGCGAAGGGTGAGGTCAAGAGCGGCACACCGGTGGAGCAGGATATCGCCGGTCCCTGCTGCTTCGCCGGCGATGTGATCGCCCACCGCCGCGGTCTGCCGCTGCTCGAGCGCGGTGACCTGGTCATGGTGCACGACACCGGCGCCTACTGTTTCTCGAACCATTTCTACTACAACGCGCTGTCCCCCGATCCCGTCTACGCCTGCCGGAGGAGCGATGCCGGTGACCGCTATCGGTTCTCGCGCATCAGCGCGGCCGACTTCCGAACGTAGGCGTGGACTTCGATGCAAGCGATTTTGTCGCGGCGGCAAACGCGTTCGGTGGCTAACGTGCCCGGTTTGACGATGTTGACGCACTGGACTCGGACCGGTTACTCACCTGCAGGTCCGAAATCATTTCGCCGCTTGCCTGTCGGGTCGAAATGTCACGCCAAGATGTGGCGTGCAGACCGGAATTCGGAAACAGTGGCGGGTAAATTCTCGATTGCCGCGGGCGACACCGCAGCTTCGGAAGGGTGGGGCGTGCGTTACAGGACACGCGGTGAGTGCATCCGGGTACGCTCGAGAGGGCAGCCCGCGGCGCTGCGCATTCCCGCTGCGCTTGCAGGTCCGGGGTTCGCGTCCATGCGAACCCGCTCAGCGGCAGAAATGTTCACCGAACATTCCTTATCCATCGCTTCGCCCCTGCTGCTTACGGTTCCGTAATGCACTACCTCACCCCAACACCCGGTCTCACTGGAGACGTTGCAGTGGCGGCTCGTAAGTTGATGATTCGTATGCCTCTTGACGGGGCGCATCGTGTTGCTCTTTGCGGGTATCGTGCAGGGTCGGATGGCGTATCCGCCACCGGTGATCGTTTCGAGACGGCGATTGGCGGCGCCCGCCCCGCCGCCCGCCGTAGACCGCGCGGATACATGTAACTAAGCTGTCCTCCGGTGATGGCGGCTGCGGGCAGTGTCCGCCCGTAAAGACGGACACTCGGTCCGGTGCGCGGATGCATCGGCATTTTCGACGGCCGAAAGTCGTTGCAAATGGGAAGGATCGGGAAATGAGCCGGACTCCGGCAGGTCCCGGTTCCGAATCCCGGAACTGGCCAGGATGGCCGTTTCCGGATGAATAATAGGTAGGAGCATCGACGATGGCGTATGCAACCGTAGAGCAGGACACGACGGAACTGATCGAAGAAATTCTCGCGTTGGTACGCGAGCGTCTGCCAGCGGAGCAGGTCGAGACGGCGGCGCGGTTCGTCAAACACTACTACGCCGACACCCCGGGAGGGGACCTCGCCGAGCTGGACGCGGCGACACTTTACGGTGCGGCCCTGGCCCATTGGGGGCTCGCACGCGAGCGTCCCCCCGGGGTACCCAAGGTCCATGTGTACAACCCCGGAATCGAGCAACACGGGTGGCAGTGTCCGCACACCGTGATCGAGGTGGTCACCGACGACATGCCGTTTCTGGTCGATTCGCTGCGCATGGCGATCACCCGGCAGGGCCTGACTTGCCATCGCATCATTCACCCGGTGATGAGCGTGCGCCGCGACCCGGACGGGCACCTGCTCGCCGTGGTGGAGGGTAATGCCGCGGACGCGGATTGCATCACCGAGTCGGTGATGCATTTCGAGGTCGATCGCCAGACCGAAGAAGAAACGCTGGAGGCATTGCTCAAAGACTTTCGCGCGGTGCTCGGTGACGTGCGCGCGGCGGTGGAGGATTGGCAGGCGACCCGGGATCGACTGAGCGTGATACTCGAAGAGTTTCAGACCGCCCCCCCGCCCTTGGATGCCGAGGACCTTGCCGAAGTGCGCGCCTTTCTGGAATGGATGCGTGACGACCACTTCACCTTTCTCGGCTATCGCGCGTATGACTTGTTCGAAGAGGAAGAGGGATTGCAACTCGGTGCGGTCGCGGGCTCCGGGCTCGGCTTGCTGCGCGACGGCTCGGGCAGTCGCTCGCGCAGCTTCGCGGAGATGCCGGAGACCCTGCGGGCGCTGGCGCGCGAACCCGATCCGTTGATCCTGACCAAGGCCGCCGCGCGCGCCACCGTGCATCGACCGAGCCACATGGACTACATCGGCATCAAGCGCTTCGATGCCACCGGCAAGGTGATCGGCGAACACCGCTTTCTCGGCCTCTACACTGCGACCGCGTATAACCGCAGACCGCGCGGCATTCCGATCCTGCGGCGCAAGGAGGCGCGGGTGCTCGAGCGGGCCGGCTTTCCGCGCAACAGCCATGGCGCCAAGGCGCTGATCCAGGTGATCGAGACGTTTCCGCGCGACCTGTTGTTTCAGATCGACGACGACGCCCTGTATCCGATCGCGCGCGGAATGCTGCAGCTCCAGGAGCGCGAGCGGATACGCGTGTTCATTCATCGCGATCGTTATTGTCGTTTCTTCTCTTGCATCGTGTACGTACCGCGCGACGCCTTCGACACCAGCGTGCGGCGCTCGATCCAGCAATTGCTCGAGGACACCCTGGGTGGTACCGATACCGAATTGAACGTCGAGCTGTCGGAGTCCACGCTGGCGCGTCTGTACCTGGTGCTGCGGGTGGCACCCGACGCGCAGCCAGAATACGACGTGGCGGCGATCGAGGCCGCCATCGCGCGCCTGATGCGGAGTTGGGGCGACGATTTGCGCGACGCCTTGCTCGAACACTTCGGCGAGGAACGGGGAGCGCGGCTGCTGCGGCGTTACGGCGATGCCTTTCGCGCCGGTTATCGCGAGGCTTACCCGGCGAGAGTGGCGGTTTACGACGTCGAACGCATGGAGGCGCTCGATACCCACAGCGGCATCGAAATGAGCCTCTATCGGCCGCTCGAGGCGGACGAGAACGTGCTGCGGTTCAAGCTTTACCACCCCGAGCGGCCCGCCTCTCTGTCCGATGCGCTGCCGATGCTCAAGAACATGGGCCTCCGGGTCGAGGACGAACGCCCTTACAAGATCAAGCGGGCCAGCGGCGGGCGGGTGTGGATGCACGACTTCGGCATGCAGCATGGCTTTGGCCCCGATCTCGATATCGATCGCGCCAAGGACGCGTTTCAACAGAGCTTCGCGCGAGTCTGGGCGGGCGAGGTCGAGAACGACGGATTCAACCGCCTGGTGTTGGGTGCCGGACTCGAGTGGCGCGAGATCGTGGTGCTGCGCGCCTACTGCAAATGCATGCGCCAGGCCGGGGTCACCTTCAGTCAGGTCTACATGGAGGAGACGCTGGCGGCCAATCCGTCGATAGCACGGATGCTGGTCGAATTGTTCGAGGCCCGCTTCGACCCTGCGAAACATGATGAAGCGCGTGCCGAGCGCGTCGTCGAGGCGATCTTCGAGGCCCTCGATCAGGTCGCCAAGCTCGACCAGGATCGCATCCTGCGTGGCTTCCTGGCGATGATCCGTGCGACCTTGCGGACCAATTACTATCAACGCGACGTGCATGGCGCGGCGAAGCGCCATCTCAGCTTCAAGCTCGACCCGCGTGCGATTCCGGAGCTGCCGGAGCCGCGGCCGATGTACGAGATCTTCGTCTATTCGCCGCGCATGGAAGGCCTCCATTTGCGCGGCGGCCCGGTGGCGCATGGCGGGATCCGCTGGTCGGACCGCCCCGAGGATTTCCGCACCGAAATATTGGGCTTGATGAAGGCGCAGATGGTCAAGAACGCGGTCATCGTGCCGGTAGGTTCGAAGGGCGGTTTCGTGCCCAAGCATTTGCCGGTCGGGGACCGCGAAGCGTTCATGGAAGAGGGTCGGGAATGTTACCGGATCCTGATGCGCGGACTCCTCGATCTGACCGACAACATCGTTGATGGGGAGATTGTGCCGCCGGCCGATACGGTACGCTGCGACGGTGACGATCCTTACTTGGTGGTGGCCGCCGACAAAGGCACGGCGACCTTTTCGGACATCGCCAATCAGATCTCCGCGGATTATGGTTTCTGGCTCGGCGACGCCTTTGCCTCCGGTGGCTCGCAGGGCTATGACCACAAAGAGATGGGAATCACCGCGCGCGGTGCCTGGGAGTCGGTGAAGCGCCATTTCCGGGGGCTGGGGGTGAATATACAGGCGCAGGACTTCACCGCGGTCGGGATCGGTGACATGGCCGGTGACGTGTTCGGGAATGGTATGTTGCGTTCGCGGCACACGCGCTTGATCGGCGCGTTCAACCACATGCACGTGTTTCTCGATCCCAGCCCCGACCCGGAACGCAGCTTCGCCGAACGCGAACGGTTGTTCGCTCTGCCGCGGTCATCGTGGGACGACTACGACCGCGAGGCCATCTCGAAGGGCGGTGGCGTGTATCCACGCTCGCTCAAGTCGATCCCCTTGTCGCCGGAAGTTCGCGCCGTGCTGGGTGTCGAAGAAGAGGCGATGCCGCCCAATGCGTTGATCCGTGCACTGCTCTCCGCACCGGTCGATCTGCTCTGGAACGGTGGTATCGGTACCTACGTGAAGGCCGCCGGCGAGCGCGATACCGACGTCGGCGATCACGCCAACGACGGGGTACGGATCGATGCCACGGCGCTGCGTTGCCGAGTGGTGGGTGAGGGCGGCAACCTCGGATTCACCCAGCTTGGCCGCATCGAAGCCGCGCGCCGCGGGACGCTGATCAATACCGACGCGATCGACAACTCGGCGGGCGTCGATTGCTCGGATCACGAGGTCAACATCAAGATCCTGCTCAATGCGGTGGTGGCGTCGGGCGATATGACCGAAAAGCAGCGCAACACGTTGCTCGCCGGCATGACCGACGAGATAGCCAGCCTGGTGCTCCGCGACAATTATCTGCAGACCAAGGCGCTCGCGCTCGCCGTGACCGAGGCGCCGGCGATGCTCGAGGTGCACTCGCGCCAAATCCGCGCGCTGGAACGGGCGGGGCATATCGATCGGGCGGTGGAATTCCTGCCCGACGCGGAAATGATCAGTGAGCGCTCCGCCGCCGGTGAGGGGCTTGCTTCACCGGAACTCGCGGTACTGATCGCCTACTGCAAGATTACCTTGTTTCATGAGTTGGTGAATTCGGAGCTCCCGCAGGACCGGTATCTCGCCGCCGATCTCGAGGCCTATTTCCCGACCGCGCTGCGCGAGCGGTTTCGCGAGCGAATGCCCGACCATCGCCTGTCACGCGAGATCATCGCGACCGTGGTTGCCAACGAACTGGTGAATCGGTCCGGAACCACGTTTGAGTTCAGGCTGACGGAGGAAACCGGCGCGACGCCGGCCGATATCGTTCGGGCGCATATCATCGCCCGGGAGGTGTTCGATCTGCGCGACGTGTGGTCGGAGATTGAGGCGCTGGACAACAGTGTCCGCGAAGCGGTGCTTATTCGGATGCTGTTCGAGGGGCGCAAACTGCTCGAGCGGGCCTCGCGCTGGTTACTGCGCAATCGCCCGCGGCCACTGGATATCGGCGCGGAAATTGCCTATTTCCGGGCGGGTGCGCTGGAACTCGCCGCGAGCTTTCCCGCGTTGCTGAGCGGGCAAACAGGCGCGACCACCGATGTCCTGGCGCGCGAACTGGTTAAAGCCGGTGTTTCCAAGGCGCTCGCAACGCGGGTGGCCGGTTTCACCGATCTCTATGCGGCGCTCGACCTGGTGGAGGTGGGGCAGACCATCGGTCGTCCGGTCGCTGAGGTGGCTGAGGTTTACCTGCGCCTTGGCGGCGAACTCGACATGCACTGGCTACGTGACCGGATCAACGCCCTGCCGCGCGAGAATCGCTGGCAGACCTTGTCGCGCGGGGCCCTGCGTGACGATCTCTATGCACAGGAGCGCAATCTGGCGGCCAACGTGCTCGCCTCGTCGCCAGCGGGTATGGACGCGCGCAAACAGGTTTCCGCGTGGCTCAAACGCCATGCCGACGGCGCCGGTCGCGTACGTGCGGTGATGGCGGAACTCAAGGCTGCCGGAGAGGTGGATTTCACGATGCTCTCGGTCGCAATCCGCGAGATCCGCGGTTTGTATCAGATCGCCGGTGGCGCGGCGCCCGTGGCACCGGTCGCGCTCAAAAGCAAACGACGTAAAACGAAGGCCGGTTGAACCCGGGTTCCGGGCCCGAGGTTGGAGGCCGTGTGTTCTTCTCTTGAACAGAAAACGTGGAACACGGACCCCTGACTTCTACAGTGTTTCCGTGGCGTAGTCCGCGAGTCGCGAGCGCTCGCCGCGTAGCAACGTGATGTGGCCACTGTGTTCCCAGGTCTTGAAACGGTCGACCACATAGGTCAGGCCGGAAGTGGTTTCGGTCAGATACGGCGTATCGATCTGGCCGACGTTGCCGATACACACCACTTTGGTCCCGGGCCCGGCACGAGTGACCAGGGTTTTCATCTGCTTGCGCGTAAGATTCTGGGCCTCGTCGATGATCAGGTAGCGGTTGAGGAAGGTGCGGCCACGCATGAAGTTGAGTGAACGGATCTGCACCCTGCTCTGAACCACGTCGATGGTCGCCGCACGGGCCCAGTCACCACCGCTCTCCGACTGGGTGAGGACCTCGAGGTTATCCATCAACGCGCCCATCCACGGGGTCATCTTTTCTTCTTCGGTACCGGGAAGGAAGCCGATGTCATCGCCCACCGGAACGGTCACCCGGGTCATCACGATTTCGCGATAACGCTTGTCTTCCAAGGTCTGGGTGAGTCCCGCCGCCAGTGCCAGCAAGGTCTTGCCGGTGCCGGCGGCGCCGAGGATGGTCACGAAATCGACCTCCGGATCCATCAGTAGATTGAGCGCGAAGTTCTGCTCGCGGTTGCGCGCGGTTATACCCCACATCGGGTGATGGCGGGAACGGTGATTGCGCGCCAGGGTAATCGTCGCGTGTTGATCGGTGATCTCGTGCACGATCGCGTCAAGGCGGGGATCGTCTTCCGCGAACAGGCATAGATTCGGGAACCATTCGGCGACATCGGGTGCATCGACGCTGTAGCGGGTGCGTTCTCCCTCGCGACGGGTGTCCTGCACCACCGCGCCGCTTTCCCAAAACCCCGGTCGGTAGGAACGGGTGCCGCCGTAGAGCAGATTGACGTCTTCGAGCACCATGTCATCGCGGTAGTCCTCGGCCGGGATCCCGAGTACGTGCGCCTTGATACGCAGGTTGATGTCCTTCGAGACCAGCGTTACGCAGGTTCGCGGGTGCAACTCGCGCAACGCCAGCGCGGCGTTGAGGATGCTGTTGTCGGGGACCGTGCCCGGCAACGATTCATGCAGCGTGTCGGGCGTCGCACGGGTCTGGAAGAACAGGCGACCGCTGATCGTCGTCGAGGGTAGCGGGATGCCTTTTTCGATGCTCTGCTTGTCGGCCGTGCCGATAAGTTGGTCGAGGCTACGACTCACCTGGCGCACGTTGCGCGCGACTTCGGAGACCCCCTTTTTGGCCGCGTCGAGTTCTTCCAGGACCACCATCGGCAAATAGACGTCATGCTCCTGAAATCGAAACAGGGCACCGGGATCGTGCATCAATACATTGGTATCGAGTATGTATATCGAGCGTGGTGTCGGAGGATTCATGTAACGCTTCCTTGCGGATCCGCCACCAGCGCAACGCGGTGGCGGCGGGCATTTTCGACGACTGCAAATCGATGGAAACGGGAGGGACCGGGAAATCGACTTGTCCCGGTTCCGTCTCCGCAAATGGCCGAGATGGTCGTTTCCGGATGAAGTTTATCCATAGAGCCTCTTGCAAAACTCATGAGCGGCGATTGGCTGCCCCGTTTCGGCCCCTTTCCGAGCTGGAATTCGCTCCATGGAACAACCATGCAGCTCATCCCAGCTCGAAAACGGACGCGAACCGGGATTGCCACTCATCCGCTCAGAGTATTGCAAGAGGCTACATAGTTTCCCAAGCTGCCCGCTTCACCGTGAACCGCGTACCTTCGGAGCAGGAACTTGAGCCGCCGCCACTATTTGATTGGTGCGAGCATGGCGTCGAGATTGAGATCGTCACAGAAATCCATGAACTCGCCGCGCACGGTGGCGAGTGAGGCGCTCGCCGGGATACCGACGGTGAGGTGCAGCGAATACAGTGGTGCGCCGGTTTGTGGCGCCGCGTAGCTGGCCGAGTAGAGGTCGTCGACATCGATTTCGCGGCGCGCGAAGAAATCGGCGACATCCTGTACGATGCCGGGGCGGTCCAGGCCCATGACCTCGACGCCGTAGGGGATGCGATCGTCGGCCGCGCGACGCGCGTCGGTACGGCGATGCCGCAGCGCCAGGTCGAGACGCTGCTCGAGTCGTGCCAGTGCCTGTTCCAGCTTGGCGATGGCGTTCCAGTTCCCCGAGGCCATCAACACCATCGCAAACTCGCTGCCGAGCACCACCATGCGGCTATCGCCGATGCTGCACCCGCAATCACGCACGGTGCGCGAGAGTTGGTCGAGCAATCCGGTGCGATTCTTGCCGAGCACCGAGATGGCAAGGTGATTTTCCATGGATCCGGGAGGCATTCTCGGGCCAGTATAGCGCACACTCGGTGCCAGTCGGGCGCTTGTTCGTGTGTATCGAGCGCGGCGCTACGAAGTAGTCGCGATCGGGAACTATAGGTTATTGCGCGGTGTCAATGCGGGCAGTACGATGGAATGTTGAAGAGTGGCAAGAATCACTGTGCCCGGTGTGGCGAGGTCTGGATCCGGTCGCCGGGAATCATCTCGGTTAGCCTTCCGTCGAGTGTGACGCAGGGGGGAAAGAATGTTTCAAGGTAGCATCGTAGCGCTGGTCACGCCCATGCGGACGGATGGGTCGGTGGATGACGCGGCGCTCGCTCGGTTGGTGGATTTTCACGTCGAGCAAGGTAGTGACGGGATCGTCGCGGTCGGAACGACCGGGGAGTCGGCGACCCTTGATGCGCGCGAGCATGTCGGGGTCATCGCGCGGGTGGTCGAACTGGCGGCCGGACGGATCCCGGTGATCGGGGGCACCGGGGCGAACGCTACCAGCGAGGCGATTCACCTCACGCGCGGCGCCAGGGACGCGGGCGTGGACGGCTGCCTGTTGGTCACTCCTTACTACAACAAGCCGACCCAGGAGGGCTTGTTTCAGCATTTCAAGGCGATCGCCGAAGCGGTGGATATACCCCAGATACTTTATAATGTTCCCGGTCGAACCGCCTGCGACATGCTGCCTGAAACGGTGCGCCGCCTTGCACCACTGCCGCAAATCGTGGGGATCAAGGAGGCGAGCGGCGATTTGGGCCGCATCGGGCAACTGATCGACTGCTGTGGTCCCGATTTCATCGTGCTCAGCGGCGAGGACGGCTTGGCCTTTGAAACCCTGATGCATGGCGGTCGCGGCGTGATCTCCGTGAGCGCCAACGTGGCGCCGGCCGCGATGCACCGGATGTGTCGTTTGGGGCTCGACGGGGACGCCGAAGGCGCGCGCACGATCGACGCTCGGTTGCGTGAGTTGCACGAGGCGCTGTTTCTCGAGTCGAATCCGATTCCGGTCAAATGGGCGGTCAGCGAACTCGGGCTCATCCCGGACGGGCTCAGACTGCCGTTAACCCCCCTCAGCCCGCAGCACCATGAGCCGGTGCGTCACGCCATGCGGGTCGCGGGCGTGCTCGAGGAAGCCGTATGATGGATGGCGTTTATCGGATCGGGAGGTGGCTCCTGAGTGGCGTCCTGGTTGCGAGCATCGCGGGCTGTGGCGGGACGCTGGGCAAGGCGATCGACAAGGTCATACCAGGCTCGGAGCCGGTCTATAAGTCGAGCAAGAGTGCGGCTCCGCTGGAGGTGCCGCCCGATCTGCAAAGCTCGACCATCAGTGACAGCCACGTCATTCCTGGTGCCTCGATAGACGGAACCACCTACTCGGAGTATACGCGTGAGCGTTCCGGCACGGCGCGCAAGACGGTTGCCGGCGTCTTGCCGAAGATTCCCAATGTCCATATGGAGCGTTCGGGAGATGAGCGCTGGCTGGTGGTCAAGGCGCCACCCGCGCAGATCTGGCCGCGGGTACGCGATTTCTGGCTTGCCCAGGGCTTCCTGATCAAACTGGAAGATCCGAGTATCGGGATCATGGAAACCGATTGGGCGGAAAAGCGCACCAATCTCGACCGCGGGGTGGTGGGTTCGCTGATGAGCAAACTCTCCAGTACGTTTGCCGGTGCCGCGGTTCGTGACAAGTTTCGCACCCGCCTGGAGCGCGGTAGCGCGCCGGACACCACCGAAATCTATATTTCCCATCGCGGCGCAAAGCTGGTCACCACCGTGATTGACAAGAAGCGCGGCGACGAATCGCGGACCTGGGAACCGACCCCCGCAAACCCGGAACTCGAGGCCGAGATGCTTCAACGAATGCTGGTGTCGTTCGGAATCGAGCAGCAGCGCGCGCGTGCGGTGGTCGCTAAGGCGAAGCCGCGTGAGCAGCGGGCGCGGATGGTTCGCGACAACCAGGGGGCCGCGGTCCTGTCGGTACGCGAACGGTTTGCACGGGCTTGGCGCCGCACCGGTCTGGCGCTCGATCGGGTCGGATTCACCGTGCAGGACCGCGATCGCTCACGTGGCTTGTACTACGTTCGCTATCTGGATCCGGATCGCGCGGGCGCCAAGAAGGACCAGGGCTTTTTCTCCAAGCTCAAATTCTGGGGGAATTCCAAGCCGGCCAAGAATGGTGACGAGTACCTGATCAGTCTGACCGACTCGCAGGGCACCACCCAGATAGTGGTTCTGAACAAGCAGGGCAAACGTGAAACGAGTTCCACGGCGGACCGGATCCTCGGGTTGTTGGAAAAGCAACTCCGCTGAGCCATGGTCGCGCTCGGGAGTCTGAAATAGGGGTTCGGTTCAACATTCGGATGAAGAGATCTTCCCGCCAACGGGCCAAGGCGCCAAGAAGATGAAGAGATTATTTCTTTTTATGTTCTTTCATTGCGGGTAAGTTTCGGTAGCGCTGGCGACCGGTTTCTCCTTGCGTCCGAAATGACCGGAGCAGTATTCAAGACTCGATCCGCATTTCCCAATAAACCATTCTGCCTATGCTTCTTTGCGTCTTGGCGCCTTTGCGCGATAAATCTTGAAAACGAAGAGATCTTCGCGCCAAGACGCCAAGACGCCAAGACGCCAAGGCGCCAAGAAGAGGAATATGACCTCTTTTCATTTTTTTATCGTGGATAAGTTTCGGTAGCGCTGGCTACCGGGTTGCGCCGAATCGGTGAACCACCAAGAATCGGTCTGACTGAGGGCTCAGCGTTTTTTTACGTGGCGAATCAGGCGCTTGCGCTGGCGATGCTGGCGCGGCGACAAGACGTTGGTGCGATCCTTGTAAGGATTTTCCCCGCTGCGTAGTTCCACCTGCACCGTCGTGCCGATCAGATCGAAAACCTCCCGCAGTGCGTGCTCGAGGTAGCGGCGGTAGTGCGCCGGCGCCTTTTCGGCCTGGGTGCCGTGGATGATGATGCGAGGTGGATTGCTGCCACCCTGATGGGCATAGCGGAGCTTGATGCGCCGCCCCCGCACCATCGGCGGCGGGGTGCGCTCCACTGCCGCCCGTACTACCCGGGTGAGTTCGGTGGTGGAAAATTTGCGGGTCGCCGAACTCCAGGCGGTATGGATCATCGTGAGCAACTCGCCCAGGCCGCTGCCGTGCAGGGCGGACAGATAGCACCGGCCGGCGTAATCGGCAAAGCGGATCCGCCGTTCGATCGCGGTACGCACCGCGCCGCGCTGCTCGGATCCCAGCCCGTCCCATTTGTTGACGGCGAGTACCAGCGCACGACCCTGATCGACGACCTCACCGAGCAAGTGCAAATCCTGATCCGTCACGCCCTCGCGCGCGTCGAGCATAACGACCGCCACGTTGCACGCGGCGATCGCTTGTAGCGACTTGATGACGCTGAATTTCTCAACCACCTCGGCGATCCGTCCACGACGCCGAATGCCGGCCGTGTCGAGTAGCGTATAGCGCATCCCGGCGTGGCTGAACGGTACTTCTATGGTGTCGCGGGTGGTCCCCGGTTGATCGTGGGCAACGACCCGCTGTTCACCCGTGAGGCGATTGATCAAGGTCGATTTGCCGACATTCGGACGGCCGACGATGGCCACCGCGACCGGAGCGGTGACGTCTTCGTCCGGTGTTTCGACCGGCGCCGGGAGCCGCCTCGTGATCGCCTCCACCAATTCATGGAGCCCACGTCGATGGGCGGCGGCTATCGCCAGCGGTTGGCCGAGACCATAGGCGTGAAATTCGCCGCAGGCAACGTCCTCGTCGAGTGCCTCGGTCTTGTTGACCACCACCAAACAGGGGGTGTCGCGGGACCGGAGTAACGCCGCGAGCTCGGCGTCCGCCGCCCCCGCGCCATGCCGCCCGTCGACCACGAACAGGCTCAGATCGGCCTCGTCCAGCGCGTGTAGCGCTTGTTCGCCAACGTGCCGAGCCAACGCATCCCGGGCATCGCCAAGGCCACCCGTATCGATCAGCAACACGCGGCGATCACCGATCCGGGCGGTACCGTAATGGCGATCCCGGGTCAGGCCCGGCAAATCCGCGACCAGTGCCGCGCGAGTGCCGGTCAGGGCGTTGAAAAGCGTCGACTTGCCGACATTCGGACACCCGAGGATGGCGACCACCGGCAACAGTTTTTGCGCGGCTGACGCGGGCTTGATGAGGGTGTCGGGCATTGTCAAATCCGAGCGTTGGACGGGGTCGCGCCGGCGGCGCAATGCGCGGCCGGCGCATGAGCGTTATCCGCGTGTGGAGGCCCGCCTAGTGCCCGTCTTTCCGGACGGGGACTAGTTCGCTATGGTGAGCGCCGCCAGTTCGCCGCCCGCGCCGTATATGTAGACCGCATCCCTGGTCGCGATGGGGGCAGCGATGATGCCACTGCTGTCGACCCGGAGGCGTGCGGCGAAGGCGCCGTCCTCGCGGCGTAGCCAGTGCACATAACCTTGCGCGTCTCCGACCACGAGGTAGTCGCCGAATCCGACCGGGGCGGTCACGCCGCGCGCCTCAAGCTTGCTTTGTTTCCACATCGAGGCGCTGTCCGCTCGATCGAGCGCCCACACATGGCTCATCTCGTCGGTGACGTAGACCTGCCGTTCCCCGACCCAAAGTCCCACGTTGGACGACATGTCGCGACGCCAAATCACGCTGCCGGTATCCAGATCGAAGGCCGCGATCCGGCCATGATAGGTCACCGCATAGACCGTGTTGCCGGCGATCACCGGATCGGCGTCGATGTCGACCAGGCGCTGCAACTCCGAGCGACCCTTGGGCAGGCTGACGCGGGCTTCCCAGAGTAGTTGCGCATCGTTGAGCGAGAGGGCCACGAGGCGTCCGCTGTCGAAGCCGGCCACCAGGGTATCGCCCGCGATGGCGGGGCTGCTGGTCCCACGCAGGGTTAACAACGGTACCGTTCGATCATAGACCCATACCCGCTTTCCGGAGTCTGCATCGAGTCCGTGGATCTTGCCGTCCACGGTGCGCACGACCACGATGTTGTTGGCAATCCGAGGTTGCGATAGAACCTCGCTGGACACCCGTACCCGCCAGCGGACCTTCCCGGTCCCGGCGTCGAGCGCGATGACCTCTCCATCGCTGCTCCCGACCACCGCCAGGCCGTCGCCGACGCCCGGCCCGCCCGCCAGCGGCGCCTCGGTCGACGTTTCCCACAGCGGCTTGCCGCTAAGCGCGTCGAAGGCCCGCACCCGCCCCTTTCTTTCCGCCGCATAAACCCGGCTGTCGGCGATCGCCGGGCGTAACTTCAGGTACTGGCCGTCGAAGCCCGAGCCGACCCGGCGGCTCCACAGCGTGCGGATCTTCACCGTGGGCGTGAACTTCACCAACTCCGCGGGCGGCTCGGTATTATCGGTTCCGGCGAGGTACTCGCTGACCGTGCTGCAGCCGGTCGCCAGCGAGCCAAGCGCGGCGAATACCGCGTAGCGAAATAACTTGTGCATCAACCGGTACTCGACTGAGGTCCTTTCCAGAGCTTCCGAACTCCGATGTCATCGAGTTTCATGCGGATCCGCGCCCGGCTGGCCGCCGGCAGGTCGGTGCTTTTCAAGGCGTCGGCGTATGCGGCGCGTGCTTTTTCGGATTCGCCCGAGGCGACCAGCGCGTCACCCTTGAGCTCGGCGCCCAGTCCGCGAAAGCTCGGCGTTTCGATCTTGTTCGCCAACGCCAAGGCACTCGCATTATCCTGAAGTTGAATCAGCAATCGACCGAGGCGCAACCGGGCGAGGTCACGCACCGCCAGATCCTTACCGTGCGCGATCGCCCAGCGCAACTCTTTGCGCGCCTCCTCGGCGTTGCCGTCCGCCAGCGCGCCGCGCGCCGCCAGCAACGCGGCGAGCGGCGCGTAGCCGCTGCGCGGAAAGTCTTCGATCAGGCTCTTGGCGTGGACCACCGCCTGTGCGTGGTTGCCGTCCTTGACCTCGGCCAGGAGCTGCTCGTAGCGTACCGACGCCATTTCTTGCTGGCCCTGCTGGTAACGTTGCCAGCCGTTCCAGCCAGCCACCGCGCCCAAGCCGAGAATCACACCGATAACCGCGGTGCGGCCGTTTTCTTTCCACCACCTGCGCAGTTCCTCGATCTGTTCGCGTTCGTTCTCCAATTTCCAGTCCTCGAGATGTCGTCGGGCGTGAGCTAACGCTACGCCCCGGTCACTACCGCGGCGAGCGCTTCAGCCGCGCTGCTCAGATCGACCGTGCGCTGTGGTTGATCACGTAGCAATGGCTTCAGGGTGACGATTTCAGCGGCAAGTTCATCATCGCCGATCAGCACGGCGTAGCCCGCGCCGCTACGGTGCGCGCGCCGTAGTTTGGCCTTCAGGCTCCCTTCTCCCGCATCCACCAGCATGCGCAACCCGGTGGCGCGGTCGCGTAATCGTTCAGCGATGCCGGGTGCGGCCTGTCGGGCGTGCTCGCCAACCGCCGCAAGGTAGGCATGCGGCGCATTGCCGGGTGGCTCCAGGCCTTGGCCACGCAACAGTTCAATAATTCGCTCGACGCCTATCGAGAAGCCAATCGCGGGCGTCGCCGGGCCGCCAATCTCGGCCACCAACGTATCGTAGCGGCCTCCTCCGCAGGCTGCATTTTGCGCTCCGAGCCCGGAACCGACCCATTCGAATACGGTCCGCGTATAGTAATCCAGGCCTCGCACCAAGCGCGGATTGAGCGTCGCCTCGACGCCGGCGTCAGCGAGTATCGAGACGAGGGTGGCGAGATGCGCGCGCGACTCCGCGCCCAGACACTCGCCGAGCGCCGGCGCCGCGTCAAGGAGTTCCCGCATTTCCGGGTTCTTGCTGTCGAGCACCCGCAGGGGGTTGGTCTCCAGGCGCCTCTCGCAGTCCTCATCGAGCGATTCGCGATGTGCCCGCAGGTAGGCGACCAGGCGCTCGCGGTAAGCGGCCTGCTCTTCGCGCGTGCCGAGCGAGTTCAATTCCAGGCGCATGCCGTCGAGGCCGAGCGCGCGCCACAGCCGTGCCGCGAGCAGGATCAACTCGGCGTCGATTTCCGGGTTCGCGTAACCGAATGCCTCGGCACCGATCTGGAAAAACTGTCGAAAGCGACCGCGTTGCGGCCGTTCGTGGCGGAACATCGGGCCCAGATACCAGAGGCGTTGTCCCGGTTGGCGCAACATCCCGTGCTCGATGAGCGCACGCACGCAACTCGCCGTACACTCCGGGCGCAAGGTGAGGCTTTCGCCGTTGCGATCCGTGAAGGTATACATCTCCTTCTCGACGATGTCGGTGACCTCGCCGATAGAGCGCCGGAACAATTCGGTGCGTTCCAGCAGCGGCGTACGAATTTCCGCGTAGCCATAGCTGTCGAGCACGGCTCGGGCCGTGCCTTCCACACGACGCCACAGGGGCGTGTCCGCGGGAAGCAGATCGTTCATTCCGCGGATCGCGTTGATTGCTTGCATCAGGGTAGGGATTTGGTCAGTGTTTGCCGTCTACCGGCCGAGGTCTTTCGGCCGGCGCGGATTCTAGCAGTATTTCGGGTTGAAGGGCCGGATTTCACCGGCCTTCGTCGCCTTTTCGGGATCGCGATCAACTGGCGAACGGACCCACGACCGTCGAGCGGTGCAGCGCAGACGCGTCAATTACTTTTCGGTGGTGGTGGGGTGGCCACCAAGTCTTGCGGTCCGCTCGGGGTCGCCGGGCCGCTGAGCACAAAACGGGCGACGCCGCGCACCGCGAATGGTGTGGGATCGAAAGGCACCCCGTTGAATCGGACGCTGGTGCTACCGGCGTAGCCGAACAATACGTGGAACGGGCTCTTTCCGGTCAACTCCAACTTGCTGCCGGCCTTGGCGAGATTGTAGTAAAGGCGCTTGCCGTCGCGGTCATAGACTTCAATCCAGGATTCATGCGCGAGACTCAGGTTCAGGCGATCGCCCGTCGGCGTCGGGGCCGCGGTCGGTGTCGAATTCGCGTCATCCACGGCTGATTTCTTGGCCGGCGTCAGCGGCTCGGCGGGCGTTTGCGGTTCGGCCGACGCCTCGGTCGGGCCCGGTTCGGTGCCCTCCGGGGGTGTCGTCGCGGCGGTTTCGGAGTGCCCCGCGCCAAGCGGCGCGGGTCCCGTCTCGCGGGTGGCGGAGGAAGCGTTTTGCGATGATCCGGTGGCGGGAGCGACGGACTCCCCGGCGGCCGCCGCCGCGGGCACCGGAGATTGCGCCGCGAGGGCCGCCGCGGGAGGCTCGACCGCCGCCGATGGCTGGTTCGGCGGAGACGAGGGCGCGACCGTTACCGCGGACGGCGGCGCGGTCGGGGTCGGCGCCGCCGCCGGAGCCACCAGGGGGGTAGGCGGCAGAGCGCCATCGGTCGCCGGTGCGGGCGCCAGCGTGCCGTCGGTGCCAAGCAAAGAGGAAATCGTGCTCGGCTGCCTGTTTTGCCACCACAGTCCGACCAGCACCGCGAGCCCGATGATGATGGCGTAGGTAACGAGGCGAACCGCGAGATCGGAGGTGCGACTTTGTGGTGGCGTGGCGATATCGGCGACCAGGGAAGGTGGCGCGAGCCCGTGCTGATCGAAGGCCTGCACCAGCGGTTCCGGAGGGAGATCGAGCAGTCGCGCGTAGCTGCGTAGATAGCCGCGTACGAAGATGGGCGCCGGGAGTGCTTCATAGCGATCAGCCTCCAGGGCGTTCAGCGTGCGGATATCAAGGCGCAGGTGCGCGGCAACCTGTCCAATCGACAACTGTGCCGCCTCACGCGCGGCGCGCAGCCGTCGCCCCGGACCCTCCTGAGCCGTACCGGGATCCGCAAGCGAGATATTCGGTTCCTGAGCGTGGTGGCCGCTCATTGCTCTGATCCCTGGCGCAATGCCTGCGCCTCACGCGAATTCGGGTATTTAGAGCGCAACAGCAACGCATAACTCGCCGCGGTGTCCCGGTCGTGCAGCGCCCGCTCGATACGTACCCCGAGCCATAGCGAGCGAGGCGTATGGGGCGCGATTTCCAGGTAACGCTCGAGGTAGCCGCGGGCCGAAAGGTATTGGCGATTGGCAAGACTCACCTCCGCCATCGCGATCAAGGCCGGGGCGAGCTTGGGCGAACGCTTGAGCGCGGTGCGCAGATATTGTTCCGCCTTGGTGAGGTTGCCGGCGCTCTTCATGCACAGGCCGGCGTTGGTGTAGGCCGCCCCGGGGTCTCGATACAGGGGGTTTTTCACCGCTTGGAGAAAGCGCTGCTCCGCTTCCGCGTAGCGCCGTTGCTGGCACAGGAAGCTGCCGTAATTATTCTGTGCCGCCGAGTTGGTCGGATCAAGCTTGACGGCCAGTTGGAAATGCTCTTCCGCCTTGGCGGGTTCTTTCATACTGGTGTAAAGCAGGGCCATGGCGTGCTGTGCGGCCGAGTAGCCGGGGTCCGCTTCGATCGCTTTGTGGAGGCGCTTCCAGGCCAATTCGATTTTGCCGGCGCGCAGGTATCCCACGCCGAGTTGGGTGTTAATTTCGGCGACCTTGTTGTTGGTGCCTTGCGGGGCGCCGATCTCGCGGTTCGGCGTGGTCTGACAGGCGCTCGAGAAGGCTGCGAAAAGCACGGCCACAAGGGCGAGACGAGGCATCATTCAAACGAGTCCGTTGCCGCTGAAAACGTCAACCATCGTCACCCTGCGGCGACTTGTCAAGGCCTGTCGGATCCTGGCGTTCGTCGGCCCCTCGCCTGCACGCGGCCGGCGAGTTGCCCGTAGGCGGCGTCGATATCGTCACCCCGCGTTTTGCGGGTGATGGTCATGAGGTCGGCGCCGAGCAGGATGTCCCGGAAGGCGTCGATGGCGGTCGCGCTCGAGCGGCGGAAGGGCGCGCCGGGGAAGGGATTGAAGGGGATCAGATTGACTTTGGCCGGGGTCCCGCGCAGTAAGCCGGCGAGGCGTCGCGCGTGCTCCGGGGTGTCATTCAGGCCGTCGATCATCACGTATTCAAAGGTGATCCGTTGGTGGGGGTTGTCCACCAGATACTCGTTGCAGGCGGCGAGCAACTCGGCAATCGGATACTTGCGGTTGATGGGTACCAGGATGTCCCGCAACGCGTCGTCGGGGGCGTGCAGGGATACCGCGAGACTCACCGGGCAGCGCTCCCGCAGGGCGCGTATCCCGGGAACCAATCCCGCGGTGCTCAAGGTGATCCGCCGCCGCGCCAGTCCGTAGGCATTATCCTCGAGCATGACGCCTATCGCTTCGACTACCGCGTCGAGATTCAATAGCGGTTCACCCATACCCATCAGTACGACGTTGGTGATCGCCCGCGGTCCCGATCGCGGCTGCGATCCGAGCGCCGCGGTAGCGATGTGAAGCTGGCCGACGATCTCGGCGCTGGTGAGGTTGCGGTTGAATCCCTGACGCGCGGTGGAGCAAAAGGTGCAGCCGAGCGCGCAGCCGACCTGCGACGAAATGCACAGGGTTGCGCGCCGCCCGTCGGGGATGAACACCGATTCCACGCAATTCCCCTGGTCGACCTGCACCAGCCATTTGCGCGTACCGTCCACGGAAATCTGTTCGTTCACCACCCGCGGCGGCCGTATTTCCGCCATCGCGGGCAAACGCTCGCGCAGGGCGCGACTGAGATTGGTCATCCCGTGGAATTCGGTGAGTCCGGTCTGGTGCATCCATTTGAGCGTCTGCACCGCCCGATAGGGTTTCTCGCCGACTCCCTGAAAAAAACGTTCCAGCGACGGCCGGCTCATGCCGAGCAGGTTGACGGGGGCGGGGTTGGCCGCGCCCGTCGCAGGGTCCGAGCGTCGTGCCGCGGTTGGCATGTCCCTCATCGGGTACGGGCGCAGATGTCCAGGGGTTGGAAAAAGAAGCCGATTTCTTGGGCGGCGGTATCCGGCGCGTCGGAGCCGTGGACCGCGTTTTCGGTGACCTCCTGAGCGAAATCGGCGCGAATGGTACCGGCTGCCGCGTCTTTCGGATTGGTTGCGCCCATCACCTCGCGGTTGCGGGCAATCGCGTCTTCCCCCTCCAGAACTTGCACCAGACACGGTCCCGAGGTCATGAAATCGACCAGTTCAGCGAAGAACGGGCGCTCGCGATGGACGGCGTAAAAGCCTTCCGCCTGCGCGCGGCTGAGGTGCAGCATGCGCGCGGCGATTACCCGTAGCCCGGCCTGCTCGAAGCGATCGATGATTGCGCCGATATGATTCGCCGCGACGGCATCGGGTTTAATGATCGACAGGGTACGTTCAACGCTCATCGAGTTTGCTCCAAAAGGCCAAAAAGGAGCAATTATAAGCCGTGTGCGTTACCGCGACACCCTCGCGTGTTTCAAGGCGCGAAGTAGTCCGCCGCCCGGCTCACACGCTCACGCTCTCGCCGCAGCCACACAGGCTTTTTACATTCGGATTGTCGTAACGGAAGGCTTCATTGAGACCGGAGCGAGTGAAATCGATGCGGGTGCCATCGAGGCGCGGAAGATCCCCGCGATCAATAATCAACTTGACCCCGTTGCTTTCGAACACCGTATCGTCCGCGGTGAGCGAGTCGGTGAGTTCGACGACGTACTTGAATCCCGAACAGCCGCTCGGTTTGAGCGCGACCCGCAGCCCGATCGCAGCGGGGCGCTGCGCCATATAGTGTCGTACCCGGCCCGCGGCCGCTTCGGTCAATTCCACTGCCATCGACTTGACTCTGATGAACTCAGGCGAGTTCCGCTTCGTTAACCCGTGATCCGGCGACGCTCGCCGCTTCCTGGCGACGCGCGACTTCGCGTACGCTGCGCCGCTCGACGAGTTGCGCGAGATCGATCCCGCTGAGGAACTGATGGATCTGGTTGCTCAGATCCTCCCACAGATCGTGGGTAAGGCAGCGTTCATCGCCCTGGCAGTTTCGCCGCCCCCCGCAACGGGTCGCATCCACCGTTTCGTCGACCGCCACGATCACGTCAGCGACCGCGATCTCGCTGGCCGCGCGAGCCAGCCGGTAGCCGCCGCCCGGCCCCCGGGTGCTGCGCACCAGTTCGCGCCGCCGCAGGCGCGCAAAGAGTTGCTCCAGGTAGGACAGCGAGATCCCTTGGCGTTTGGCGATTTCGCCCAACGCTACCGGACCTTGCCCGTGATGCAAGGCAAGATCCAGCATTGCGGTAATCGCGTATCGGCCTTTGGTTGTGAGTCGCATGGCATCAATCCTGTGGCGAGAGTAGGGCTAAGCTTACATTGTTGAGTAAGACAGTCAAGTAAATCCGATGGCTGCGCGCGGCCCGCATCCAGCGCTCAAGGCGCCGCTGAACCCGGCCTTCATGCAGCCTGTCCGCGCCGATCGTGGAGGGGCATCGAGATCCGCGCCGGGACCCGCTTTTCGCGGGTCGCGACGCGCCCGACGGGGCAGGATTCGGCGCCCGAGGGACGCTGTTCGTCGGGTTGGTGGCTCCGCGTCACAGGCGTTGCAGGGTCTGGAGTTGTTCGCGCAGCCTGGCCAGTTCGGACTCGAATCGGGCGACGCGTTGGCGTTCACGCGCCACCACCTCCGGCGGCGCGCGCTCGGTGAATTTCGGGTTGTCAAGCTTCACGGTGCAGCGATCGAGGTCTCTTGCGCGTTTTTCTATTTCGCGCTCCAAACGGGCGGTTTCCGCCGTCTTGTCGATCAGATCCGCGAGCGGGATCAAAAGCTTCAGTTCTCCCACCAGTGCGACGGCGGACTCCGGCGCCGATTCGTTTGCGGCGAGCCGGGTGATCGATTCGATTCCAGCGAGCGCAACCAGATAGGGTCGGGTGCTTTCCAGCAGGGTGTAGTCGCGGGGGTCGCCGTTGGTGACCAGCAACGGCACCCGGCGGCTCGGGGCGACATTCATCTCGCCGCGGATGCGGCGTACGGCGAGCACCACGTTCTTGAGCCATTCAACGTCACGCAAACTGTCGGTATCGATCCGATCGGGTGCCGCCCGTGGAAACGGTTGGTGCATGATCGTGGGGCCCTGTTTGCTCGCCAGCGGCGCGACGCGCTGCCACAACTCCTCGGTGATGAACGGCATCAGCGGATGGGCGAGTCGCAGCAGTGCCTCGAGGACACGGAGCAGCGTTCTCCGCGTGGCGCGCCGCCGCGCCTCGCCGACCTCCGGCGCGAGCAGCACCGGCTTGGAGAATTCCAGGTACCAGTCACAGTATTCGTTCCAGGCGAATTCATAGATCGCCTGGGCGGCGAGATCGAGACGGTAGCCGTCGAGGCCCTCCGCGACCGCGGCCTCCGCTTGCTGCAAACGGGACACGATCCAGCGTTCCGGTAGACCCGGCTCCAGTTCGGCGTCACCCTCGGTTCCGAGATCCTGGCCCTCGGTATGCATCAACACGAAACGGCTGGCGTTCCAGAGCTTGTTGCAGAAGTTGCGAAAACCTCCGATGCGCCCGAGATCGAAACGAACATCGCGCCCCTGGGTCGCCAGCGAGCAAAAGGTGAAGCGCAGCGCGTCGGTGCCGTAGGCTGGGATCCCGTGCGCGAACTGACGCCGTGTCGCGGCCTCGATCTCGGGGGCGAGATGGGGTTGCATCAGCCCGCTGGTACGCTTGGCCACCAGGGACTCGAGATCGATGCCGTCAATCAGGTCGAGCGGATCGAGGATGTTGCCCTTGGATTTGGACATCTTGTTGCCGTCGGCGTCACGCACCAAGCCGTGAATGTAGACCTCGCGGAACGGCACATCGCCCATGAACTTGAGGCCCATCACGATCATTCGTGCGACCCAGAAGAAGATGATGTCGAAACCCGTGACCAGTACGCTGGTCGGGTAGAAGGTTTGCAGGCGGGCGCTCGGCGCGGGCCAGCCCAGGGTCGAAAAGGGCCACAGCGCCGACGAGTACCAGGTGTCGAGGACGTCCGCGTCGCGGGTGAGTTCACACTCCGCCCCCAGCGCGTGGCGCTCGCGGACCTCCGCTTCGCTACGCCCCACGTACACCGTGCCGGCGGCGTCGTACCACGCCGGGATCCGGTGACCCCACCAGATCTGGCGGCTGATGCACCAGTCCTCGATGTTGTTCATCCATTCGAAATAGGTCTTGGCCCACTGTTCGGGCACGAAGCGTATGCGGCCGCTGGTGACCGCTTCGACGGCCGGCGCCGCGAGCGGCTGCATGCGCACGAACCATTGGTCGGTAAGGTAGGGTTCGATGACACTGTGCGAGCGATCGCCGCGCGGCACCTTGAGACGGTGCGCCTCGACCCGTTCCAGCAGTCCCGCGGACTCGAGGTCCGCGACCACCCGCTCGCGCGCGACGTAGCGGTCGAGGCCGCGGTAGGCTTCGGGCGCATTGTCGTTGATTCGTGCGTCGGGCGTCAGCACGTTGATCACTGGCAAATCGTGACGCTTGCCGATCTCGTAGTCGTTGAAGTCATGGGCGGGGGTAATCTTGACGCAACCGGTGCCGAACTCCGGGTCGACGTGGGAGTCGGCGATTACCGGGATGCGACGCGCGCACAGCGGCAGCTCCAGTTCCTGCCCCACCAGGTCACGGTAGCGATCGTCGTCGGGGTGGACCGCCACCGCGGTGTCCCCGAGCAGGGTCTCGGGGCGGGTGGTGGCCACCACCATCCAACCCTTACCATCGGGTCGCGGGTAGCGTATATGCCAAAGATACCCGTCTTCCTCCTCGGCCAGGACCTCCAGGTCCGAGACCGCGGTGCCGAGCACCGGGTCCCAGTTCACGAGCCGCTTGCCGCGGTAGATGAGCCCTTCGTCATAGAGCTTCACGAAGGTCTCGCGCACCGCCTCCGAGAGCCCGTCATCCATGGTGAAGCGCTCGCGCGCCCAGTCGACGGATGCGCCCATGCGCCGCAGTTGACGGGTGATCGTACCGCCCGAAACCTGCCGCCATTGCCAAACCTTTTCAACGAACTGCTCGCGCCCGAGGTCGTGGCGGGTGAGTCCTTGCGCGTTGAGTTGGCGCTCGACCACCATTTAGGTCGCAATTCCGGGATGGTCGGTCCCCGGCTGCCACAGGGTGTTGCGTCCCAGCATCCGGTGATAGCGAATCAACGCATCCATGATCGTGTCTTGGAAAGCGTGACCCATGTGCAGCGTGCCGGTGACGTTGGGGGGCGGGATCATGATGCAGTAGGGATCGCCCTTGCCGGTCGGCGCAAAGTGCCCGTTGTCCTCCCAGTGTGCGTACCAACGGGCCTCGATTTCGTGCGGATCGTAGGGGCGGTCCATCGCCGATCGATCGGTCGCGTCGGCGGTATCGGTCGCATCGGTCGCGGGTCGTACCCCGCCCCGGGTGGCAATGCTTGTCACTGTTTCAATTCCATGGCGGCAGGGATCGGGTCCCGGCCGTTGTTCGAGAATCGGACGGCTCCATCAGTCCGGGTCACCGTCCAGTTGTTCGGCCGCATCCTGAATCAGTTCAGGAAGCGTGATCGCAATGTGTTTCCTTACTTCCTTGCGAATCTCATGACGCGCCGTTTCCAGCGTTCGCTCCAAACGCGCCTGGACGATGACGTCGATTTCGCTCGCCAGGCGTGCTGCGACCCTCCGACACAAGGCCGCCTCTTCGGGGGAAAGATCGGGGCTGGGCCGCACGGCGCTTGCCAATACGGCCGGTGGTACACCACGCGCAACCACTTCATCGAGCAACGGCAGCTCCGCTTGGCGGTCGTCGCGGTCCGCGTCGGCGCCGGACGCGGGGACCTTCGGGGCGCTGTTCGCGCCGCTCTGGCCGAGCATCTGCTCGAGGTCGTCGAGCGCGCGACTGAGCGACGCATCGGGCGCCGGGGGGTCCTGATTTCGGTCGCTGTGCTTGGTCACGGCGGGCTACACGGAGTGGGTGCGCAACGGCCATTCCCGCTCCCGATAAACGCGGTAGCGCAGGCGTCCTGCGTCCTTGGCGGTGGTCTCCACCACCTCGGCAATTCGTTGAAAGCGTGCGGCTCCCTCGGGTACATCGGAGCCAAGATTGATCAACAAGCCGTCGCTGTCCAGTGGTGGATCGCCATGCGCGATGACCACCGGCGCGTCGGGATCCTCGTCGTGCAAGCCATGGGGGACGAAACTTTCCTGGCGGAAGGTCCAGAGCAGATCGTCGAGGGTCCTCGCCCGGTCGGCGTCGGCGGTACGCAACAGCACCCGATAACCTTGTTGCCAGGCCTTTTCAGCCAGCCTGCAGGCGACGCGCCGGGCCTCCTCGTCGGCACCCCGCTCGAGGACATAAAAATCCACCGTTGGCAGTCCCGGTGCTTCGCTCGATTCGGACACGGTCTCCGCGACTTCTCTCAGGCGTGCCGCGCACGGTCGAGCAGATACTGGGTCAGCAACGCCACCGGTCGCCCGGTGGCACCTTTGTGCCGCCCGCTCCGCCACGCGGTGCCGGCGATATCGAGGTGCGCCCAGCGGTATTTTTTCGCGAATCGTCCGAGGAAACACGCCGCCGTGATCGCTCCCGCCTGGCGACCGCCGACATTCGCCAGATCCGCGAAATTGCTCTTGAGCTGGTCCTTGTATTCGTCCCACGCGGGTAGTCGCCAAGCGCGATCCCCGCTGTACTCGCCGGCCGCCAGCAGCGCGCCGGCAAGGGCTTCGTCATTGCTGAACAGACCGCTCGCGTGGGCGCCGAGGGCCACCACGCAGGCCCCGGTCAAGGTCGCCACGTCGATTACCTCCGCCGGTTTGTATCGCTGCGCGTAGGTCAGCGCGTCACACAGAATCAGGCGTCCTTCCGCGTCGGTATTGAGGATCTCGACGCTCAAACCCGAGAGGGTGCGGACGATGTCGCCGGGGCGGGTCGCGTTCCCCCCGGGTAGATTCTCGGTGGCCGGAATGATCCCGAGCAGGTTGAGACGCAAGCCCAGGGTGGCGACCGCGCGCAGCGTACCGAGTACCGCGGCGGCACCGCACATGTCGTATTTCATTTCGTCCATGGACGCCGACGGTTTGATCGAGATCCCGCCGGAGTCGAAGGTGACGCCCTTGCCGACCAGTACGATCGGCGCCGCGCCCTTGGGCGCCCCCTCATAGCGGAGCGTGATCAGTCGCGCCGGCTCGCGGCTACCCTGACTCACGGCCAGCAGGGCACCCATCTTGAGCGCTTTGATGTCGGCTTCGCCGCGGATCTCCGCATGCAGCGCCGGATTGTTCCGAGCGAGCTTTCGGGCCTGGCCAGCGAGGTGACCGGGGGTGCAGATATTGGCGGGCAGATCACCGAGTTCGCGCGCCAGATCCATGCCGTCGGCCACCGCCATCGCGTCGCGCACCGCCTGTTTCACCGGGCTCAGATCGGCGCGCGACGCCACCACGACGGCAAGTGCCCGCAAGCGGGCCGGGGGCCGATCTTCCGCACTGGACTTGAGCCGGTCGCAGCGATAAAGCTTGGCGCGTACCATCTCCACCGCCTGGCGCACCTTCCAGTACAGGTCGCGATCCTCGACCGGTACCGCGCTGAGCAGCAGCGTCGCCGTACGCGCGCCGTTACTCGCCAGCGCGGCGGCGCAGTTTTCCATTACCCTCCGGTAGGCGGACGGCGTCAAGTCCTCGAGGGCGCCGAGTCCGACCGCCATCACCGACTTTGCCGCCAACCCGGGCACCTCGTGCAGGGTGAGGGTGGTTCCGATCCGACCCGCGTAGTCAACGCGCCGCAACGCCCGCGACAGGAATTTGTCCGCCGCCCGATCGAGTGCCGCCGCGGTGTCGTCCAGACGACGCCCCTCGGCCACCCCCACCACCAAGCAATCGCCCGTCGTGCGTTTCGCCGCAACCGTGTGTACGCTAACCTTCATGAATGCCTCGTGTGCGCCGCACGAATCGACCATCGGATCCGGGTGCGGTGTTGATTGTGAAATCGGACCCGGGATGCCTCCATCGCGGACGCCGGCGGTTGAGCCATGGCGCTGCGGCGCGCGAATACATCATCAACCCTCCCGCCGCCGGTGGCGCCGTCCGCCGCCTGGCTTGCGCCGGCGACTTGAATCGCATGCGACCGGACTCCGTGGCGCGACTCCCTCACCACGATCCCTTCATGGTCGGGCGCTCGGCCAGCGCGTCGGCCAGTGCGGCAACGCAAAGCGGCGCGAGTTTAGTCCTTTTGCGGACGGCCGCGCAAAGGGGCGGCGCTGCCGTTAGAATCCGCGCTACGGTTCGGCTTCGTCTCGCCCGCGCCTCGAGCAAGGAAATGTCAGGGCATTGATCGTTCAACGGTATCTGTTTCGGGAGCTCGCCGTGTCGCTGGCCGCGGTGCTCGGGGTACTGGTGCTGATTTACGTCAGCAATCGCCTGGTACGTTTTCTGGCCGAAGCGGCGGCCGGGCAACTCGCGAGCGACGCGATCCTCCAATTGTTGGCGCTCAAGGCGATCGGGCACATCACCTTGCTCATGCCGCTCGCGCTCTACCTCGCGGTGCTGCTCGGTCTCGGCCGCCTGTATCGCGACAGCGAGGTGGTGGCAATGAGCGCCGGCGGGATTGGCGTGCGCCGACTGGCGCAAACCATCGTTGGCTTTTCGTTCCTTTTCGCGTTGCTCGCGGGCTTCCTTACGCTCTATGTTTCGCCCGAAATCGCGGTAATTCAGGAGACCCTGCGCAAGCGTGCCGAGCAGGAATCGACGATCGCGGCGATCATCCCCGGTCGCTTCAAGGAGGTCGGTGGGCGCGATCGGGTGTTGTACGTGGAGAGCGTGGATCGCGACGCGGGGTTGCTGCATAACGTGTTCATCGAGTCGCCCGGCGGGCGTGGGCGTGACGTGCTGATCGGAAGCCGCGCCTATCAACGGGTTCAGGGTCCGCGCGCGAGTCGCTACCTGGTGATCGAAGACGGCTATCGATACGCGGGGCGTCCGGGCGACGCCGATTTCGTCATCACCCGGTTTGCGACCCACGCGGTGCGCCTCGACGAAGGCGACACGGGGGGGTACCTCAAGGCGGAAAGCATTCCGACCGCGGAGCTGCTCGGCAGCAATGACCCGCGTCGCCTGGCCGAGCTGCAATGGCGCTTCTCCTTGCCGCTCTCGGTGTTGATCCTGGGTCTGCTGGCGGTCCCGCTGGCGCGCACCTCGCCGCGCCAGGGCCGATTCGCGAAACTGTTCAGCGCGGTGTTGGTGTATTTCGTCTACAACAACGCGCTCGGCGTGGCGCGTAAATTGGTGGAGCGCGGCGATCTGACACCGTTGATCGGATTGTGGCCGGTGCATCTCTTCGTTGTCGCGATGGCCGCTGCCCTGCTGTGGCGCCATTCTCGCGGCCGCTGGGATCTGCGCGGGTTGTTCCGCCGCGGCGGTGCCGGGGTATGAGCATCCTGCAGCGCTACGTTGCGGCGCACGTCATCGTGGGTACCCTGTTGGCGCTGGTGATTCTGATCGCGCTGTTCACGTTCGTGTCCTTCGTCGACGATCTCGATACGGTGGGCAAGGGCAACTACACGATGACCCGGGCGCTGGAATATCTGGCGTTGACCACGCCGCGAACCGCGTTCACGGTGTTTCCCTTGGCGGCGTTACTCGGCAGCCTGGTGGGCCTCGGCGCGTTGTCGAGCAACTTCGAACTGGCGGTCATTCGTGCCTCGGGCGTGTCCACCGCTCAGATCCTCGGCGCGGTGCTCAAGGGGGGCGGTGTATTGATGATCGCGGCGGTGTTGATCGGTGAGTTGGCCGTGCCGCACGCGGAGCGCGCGGCTCGCGCCTTGCGTGCGCAAGCCCTCCACCAGATGCTGACGGTGAGCGGAAGTCGCGGTTTCTGGGCGCGCGACGGACAGAGCTATATCAACGTCAAACGGATCCTGCCGGGTCGGCAGATCGCCGATTTGTTTGTTTACGAGTTGGACGTTCAGCGCCGCCTGCGGGTCGCGACCCATGCCGAGCGCGCACGTTTCCGGAACGGAAAATGGGAGCTTTCCGGCGTTCGCCAGAGTGTCATCGGGGAGCGCACCGTGCGTGCGCGCACGCTCGATAGCGCCCAGTGGGTTTCAAAATTCGAACCGAGTCTGCTGAACGTGATTGCGGTCAAGCCGGAGAGCCTGTCGGCGGTCGGACTCGTGCACTACACCCGCTATTTGCGGCGCAACGGGCTCGATGCGGCACGCTTTGAACTGGCGTTCTGGAACAAACTCGTCTATCCGCTCGCGACCGGGGTGATGATCTTTCTCGCGGTGCCGTTGGACCTGGGGCGGCTGGGAACCGCAAGTCTCGGCCAGCGCATCGTGGTCGGGGTGTTGGCGGGAATCACGTTTCACGTGGTCAACCAGGCGTCCGGCCAGATCGGGGTGGTTTACGGCCTGAGCCCGTTTGGCAGCGCGGTTTTCCCGACCGCGGTGTTCCTGGCGTTCGGATTGTGGCGGCTGCGCGAGGTACGGTGACGGCGCGGGTTAATCATCGCCCGGCTCTTCCGAGGCCGGTCGAGTCAGGCCTTGGGCAGCGTGACGCCGGTCTGGCCCTGGTACTTGCCGGCGCGATCGAGATACGAGATCTCGCATTCCTCGTCGGATTCGAAGAACAGCACCTGGGCGACCCCTTCGTGCGCGTAGATCTTGGCCGGCAGCGGCGTGGTATTGGAAAATTCCAAGGTTACGTGGCCCTCCCACTCCGGCTCCAGCGGGGTCACGTTGACGATGATCCCGCAGCGCGCGTAGGTCGATTTCCCCAGGCAGATCGTGAGTACATTACGGGGGATGCGGAGGTATTCGACAGTGCGCGCCAGGGCGAAGGAATTCGGCGGAATGATGCACACCGCGGCCTGCAAGTCGACGAAGCTTCCGGCGTCGAAGGCCTTGGGATCGACGACCGCGGAGTTGATGTTGGTGAAGATCTTGAATTCGTCGGCGCAGCGGATATCGTAGCCGTAGCTTGAAGTGCCGTACGAGATCAGCTTGTCACCGCCGTTGGCACGGATTTGGCGCGGCTCGAACGGCTCGATCATGCGGCGTTGCGCCGCCATCCGCCGGATCCAGCGATCGGACTTGATTGTCATGGGTGCTCCGAGCCTCCCTCAGCCGGCAAGGTATTCCGCCGCCACGTCAGTCTTGCCGCCGTGACCCGGCACGGGTCGGCTCGCCGTGCGGCACGTGCGGCGGGCCGGACGGTGTCCATCCGGAAACGCCCATCCCGGCCATTCGCGGAGGAGGACCCGGGCTATGCCAGTTTCCATGTCGGTTCCCGGTTCCTCCCCTTGTCAACGACTTGCCGTCGTAAAATAATGTCGGTTCATCGCTGTACCGGCCTGGCGCCCGTCTTTCCGGCGGGCCACTGTCGGGCCTTCGCCGAGGCAGCGGCGCGGTGCCGGCGCGGTCGGTCCGGCCGGCTACTCGATCACGATCTTGGGGAATGCTTGAGTGTAATCCTTGGCGGTGCGCGACAGCTTGCCCGCGATTCGCCGGGCAATTTCACGGAACGCGTGTGCCACCGTGCCATCGGGGTCGCGCACCACCGTCGGCCGGCCGCCGTCGGAATCCTCGCGGATCCGCGCGTCGAGCGGTAACGTGCCGAGCAGGTCGACCCCGTATTGTTGCGCCATCCGTTCGCCGCCGCCGGCCCCGAAGATGTGCTCCTCGTGCCCGCACTGGCTGCAAATATGGATACCCATATTTTCGATGATGCCAAGCACCGGAACCTTGACTTTTTCAAACATCTTCAGGCCCTTGCGTGCGTCGATCAGGGCAATGTCTTGCGGGGTCGTGACGATCATCGCCCCGCTGACCGGGATCCGCTGGGCGAGGGTGAGTTGGATATCTCCGGTGCCCGGCGGCAGATCGATGACCAAGTAGTCCAGATCGTGCCAATTGGTATCGCGCAGTAGTTGTTCGAGGGCTTGCGTGACCATCGGTCCGCGCCAGATCATCGGGGTCTCTTCATCAATCAGGTAGCCCATCGACATGGACTGAATGCCAAAACTGATTTGCGGCTCGAGCGTTCGTCCATCGCTGGATTCCGGCTGCCCGCCGACGCCCAGCATCCGTGGTTGGCTCGGGCCGTAGATATCGGCATCGAGGATCCCTACCCGGGCGCCTTCCGCGGCCAGCGCAAGCCCCAGGTTCGAGGTGACGGTGGATTTGCCGACCCCGCCTTTGCCGGAGGCAATCGCGAGGATATTCTTGACCCCCTTGAGTGGGTCGACTCCCTGTTGCACCGCGTGCGGTACCACCTTGGTGCTCAGGTCGATTTCGACTTGCAGCGCATCATCAAGCGCCGCGATTCTTGCCTTCAGAGCGGCTTCCAGGGTCGCATGATAACCGTTTGCGGGAAAGCCGAGTTGCACCGCTACCCGCACCTGATGCCGATCAATTTCGATGCCCTTGATCGCCTTGGCGGTGACCAGATCCGTATCCAGATAGGGATCGGTATAGCGGCGAATCGCGTCTTCGACCTGTTTGGTGCTCAACCCTGTCATGCTTTGGCGTCCTTAGCTTGTAGCGGGCTCGGATTCTAACCCGGAGGACTGGGTCACGGGATCCCCGCATGGTAATATCGGCAAATATTTTTTCCGACCGGATTCGCGAGGACGAGGCACGCATGCCCGCAACGGCTCGAACGATACTGGTGACCAGCGCGCTGCCCTACGCGAATGGTCCGATCCACATCGGTCACTTGGTTGAATACATCCAGACCGATATCTGGGTGCGCTTCCAGCGTGCGCGCGGCCACCGTTGTTACTACGTCTGCGCCGACGACGCGCACGGGACGCCGATCATGCTGCGCGCGGAGAACGAAGGCATCAGCCCGGAGCAACTGATCGAGCGAATCGGTGTTGAACACCGTGCCGATTTTGCCGATTTCGCGATTGCATTCGACAATTACTACACCACCCATTCAGAGGAAAACCGCGCCTACGCGACCCTGATTTACGAGCGCCAGCGGGTCGCGGGCCACATTCGCCGGGGCACCATCAGCCAGGCATTCGACCCGGTCAAGCAGATGTTTCTGCCTGATCGGTTCATTCGCGGGCGCTGTCCGAATCCGCGGTGTGGCGCGGAGGATCAATACGGGGACAGTTGCGAGGTATGCGGCACGACCTACGCCCCGTCGGACCTTATCGACCCGGTCTCGGTGGTGTCCGGCGAAGCCCCGGTGTGGCGTGATTCGGAGCACTACTTCATCAAGCTCGGCGATTTCGAGGAGATATTACGCGCCTGGGTCCAGGGTCGCCACGGTGGGCGGCCGCGGGTGCAGCCGGCGATCGCGCACAAACTCGACGAATGGTTCGCGGTGGGACTCAAGGATTGGGATATCTCGCGCGATGCGCCTTATTTCGGCTTTGAAATCCCGGATGCTCCAGGCAAGTATTTTTACGTCTGGCTGGATGCGCCGATCGGTTATATGGCGAGCTTCAAGAATCTCTGTGATCACCGCCCGGATCTCGAATTCGACGACTTCTGGGGGCCCGGGAGCAATGCCGAACTGTATCATTTCATCGGCAAGGACATCGCTTACTTCCACACCCTGTTTTGGCCGGCGCAGTTATATGGCGCGGGTCTGCGTACCCCGACCGCGGTCTACTGTCACGGTTTCTTGACCGTTAACGGCCACAAGATGTCGAAGTCACGCGGGACCTTCATCAAGGCCCGCACCTATCTCGAACACCTCGACGCCGAGTATCTGCGTTACTATTTCGCTTGCAAGCTGAATGCCGGCATTGACGATCTGGACCTGAATTTCGACGACTTCGTGCAACGGGTCAACGCCGATTTGGTTGGTAAATTCGTCAATATCGCGTCGCGCTGCGCGGGCTTCATCAGCCGCGGATTCGACGGTATGCTCTCGACCAGCCTGACCGATCCGGGACTCTATGCGCGATTCGTGGAGCGCGGGGAGACGCTTGCGGCGGATTACGAGGCGCGGGAACTGGGTAAGGCGATCCGCGAAATCATGGCGCTGGCCGATCTCGCGAATCAGTACATCGATGAGCACAAGCCCTGGTTGTTGGCCAAGGATCCGGCGCGCGCGGACGAGGTGCAGGGAGTTTGCACCATGGGGTTGAATCTGTTTCGGGTGTTGATGATCTATCTCGCCCCGGTGCTGCCGGTGATGGCGCGCAAGGTCGAGGCCTTTCTCGGTTGCGGCGAACTCACCTGGGCGCAGGCCGCCCGGCCGCTGATTGCGACTCGAATCAACCGCTTCGAACCGCTCTTGCGCCGGGTTGAAGTGGCCAGGGTCGAAGCGATGGTGAACGCCTCGCGCGAACAAGCGGCGGCCACGCCGAGCGTGCCGCCCGCGGCCGAGGCGCGCGATTCCGCGGCGCCAATCAGTATCGAGGATTTCAGCCGGGTTGAACTGCGGGTCGCGCGGATCGAGTCGGCGGCGCCGGTGGAGGGCGCCGACAAGCTCCTGTGTCTGGTGGTCGATGTCGGTGGCGAGCGGCGCCAGGTCTTTGCCGGACTGAAGGCCGCCTACGCGCCCGACGATCTGGTCGGGCGACTGACGGTGGTGGTCGCGAATCTGGCGCCGCGCAAGATGCGTTTCGGTGTTTCCGAGGGCATGGTGCTCGCCGCCGGACCCGGTGGCGCCGAGATCTTCTTGCTGGGCGTCGATAGCGGTGCGCAACCGGGAATGCGGGTGCGCTGAGCGCGGGGTCGTGGCGGGCGCGAATTCGGTGCGAGTTGCCCCACCCGGCGAGCCGGTCGAGCACGTTGACGCGTTGCTGCCGCAGACGCAATGCCGGCGCTGCGGGGCGGTGGATTGTCACGCCTATGCGCTGGCCGTGGTGGCCGGCGAACTCGACATCAATCGCTGTGCGCCGGGTGGCGATGACACCTTGCGCGCGCTCGCGGCCGCGCTGGGTCGCGAACCACGAGCCCTCGCCGAGCGGTGCGTGCCAGCCGCGGGTGCGACCCGGGCCTGGATCGACGAAGCGCGATGCATCGGCTGTGCCGTATGCCTGCGTGCCTGCCCGGTGGATGCCATCGTCGGCGCGCGCCGCCACATGCACACGGTAATCGAGGTCGAGTGCACCGGCTGTGAACTGTGTGTCGAGCCGTGTCCCGTGGATTGTATCGAGATGCGTTCGGCGGGTACGCCATCCATCGATTCGCGTACCTGGCTGGTGGAGCGCGCGGCGCGCGCGCGCGCGCGCTACGCCGCCCATCAGCGGCGCTTGCAGGCGCGCCGTGCGCAGAGCGCCTCGAAGCGCCGCGGGCGGGCCGGGCTGCGCGCCGCTGTCCGGGCCGCCGTGGCGCGGGTTCGCGAACGCCGCGCCGGTATGGCGGGCCGGTGATGATGGCGGCCGAGCAGCGCGCCGAGCTTTTCCGGCGACTGCGGGAGGCATCGCCCGCACCGACCACCGAACTCCGGTATCGCTCACCATTCGAGCTTCTGATCGCGGTTATTCTGTCGGCTCAGGCCACGGATGTGAGCGTCAACAAGGCGACCCGGGGTTTGTTTCGGCGCGCCCGCAGCGCCCGCGGCATGTTGCGTTTGGGTGAATCCGGTCTCAAGGAATACATCCATACAATCGGCCTGTATAACAGTAAGGCGAGAAACATCATTCGTACCTGCGAAATCCTGGTCGAGCGCCATGGCGGACAGGTGCCGCGTACCCGCGAGGCATTGGAGGCGTTGCCCGGGGTGGGCAGAAAGACCGCCAACGTGGTGCTCAATACGGCCTTCGGGGTTCCTACCATCGCGGTCGATACCCATATTTTCAGGGTCGCGAATCGCACCGGTTTGGCGCCTGGAAAGAACCCGCGGGAGGTTGAGAACGGGCTGCTCGCAGGGGTGCCGGAAGCCTATCTGAAGGACGCGCACCACTGGCTCATTCTGCACGGACGCTATACCTGTACCGCGCGCCGGCCGCGCTGTGCACAATGTCTGATCGGCGATCTATGTTTGCGCCGGGGGGTCGCGGACAATGCGGCCGAGTCGTGAGGTTGAGCGCTGCGGGTCGGGCGGGACGGATCGGTACACCGGATGGTAATGCTATTTTGCACCGAACCCTTGAGACCGACCGTGCGCGGGGAAGACCGGCCGTGGATGAGGGAGGCGGAAGTCACCGTACGCCGCTGCTGGTAGGCTTGGATGCGGGATCCCTGCCGCATACACTTCCCGCACGGCGACTTTCCTCCTTGAAAGCCGGCCTACGAGGGGTGGCATGACGACTCGGCCGGAGGCAGGTGGAAAACGTGTACGGCGTGGATAGGCGTGGCGAAATGGGAGGGAAATCGTGAATCTGATCGACGATGCGCTGCGCAATTTGCTCCAACGTCATCCCGTGCGCATCGGCGCCGGGGTGCTGATCCTGTCGTTCTTCGTTCTCCACGCAACGCAGTGGGTTCAATGGCCGTTTATTTCCCGTCTCGAAAACATCGCTTACGACGCACGCCTGGTGCTGACCATGCCGCGTACGCAAAACGACAATATCGTGATCGTGAATATCGATGAGAAGAGCCTCGCCGCCGAAGGTCGCTGGCCCTGGAGTCGCGACAAGCTGGCGCGCATGGTCGAGCAACTCGGCGATCGCTATAAAGCGCGGATCGTCGGCTTTGACGTGGTGTTTGCCGAGCGCGAAGAGAATAGCGGATTGCAGGTGCTCGATCGCCTGCGTGCGGATGGGCTGGACAAGCTCCCCGGTGTGAAAAAAATCACCACCGCGTTGCGCGAGGGCCTTGATCACGATCGGCAATTCGCGCGGGCGCTGCGCGGGCGGCTGATCGTTCTGGGCTATTTCTTCAGTGATCGAGACGAGTCCGGGGGGGTGCCCAAGGTCGGGCTGTTGCCGGCTCCGGTTTTTACCGCCGGTCAATTCGCCGGGCGCCGCATCACCTTCGTCCGCGCCGATGGCTACACCGCCAATCTTCCCGAATTGCAACGCAACGCGTTGGACGCCGGGCATCTCGTATCACTTCCGGACGTGGACGGGATCGTACGCCGGGTACCGATGCTCTACGAGCAGGGTGGTAACTACTACGAAGCGTTGTCGTTGGCGGTCGCGCGCCGGGTGTTGGGAGCCGACAAGATCCGTCCCGGATTCCCGGAACAATCGCAGGAGGGACGCAGCTATTCCGCGATGGAGTGGTTGCAGGTTGGCTCGACGCGAATTCCGGTCGATAGTCACGTGCGGTCGCTGGTGCCCTACCGCGGCCCGCAGGGCAGCTTTCCTTACGTCTCGGCCACCGACGTAATTCATGGCAAGGCGCCGCTCGCGGTGCTGCGTGACCGAATCGTGCTGGTCGGCACGACCGCGAAAGGGCTGCTGGATCTGCGTGCCACTCCGGTTGCTCCAGACTTCCCGGGGGTCGAGGTGCACGCGAATCTGATCGCGGGAATACTCGCCGGCACGTTGATGGACAATCCCGCCTACACGGTCGGCGCCGAGACCGCGCTGTTGGTAATTTCCGGCCTGATTATGGTGGTGGTGCTGCCGTTGCTGAGCCCGTTGTGGGCGGCCCTCGCGACGGTCGGGCTGATAGCGGGAATGCTGGCAATCAATCTCACATTATGGCATTTCGCGCATCTGGTATTTCCCCTCGCCAACGGCCTGAGTGCGGTGTTGGTGTTGTTTCTTTTCAATATGTCCTATGGATTTTTCGTTGAAGCGCGAGGCAAGCGACAGCTTGCGGGACGCTTTGGTCAGTATGTTCCTCCGGAACTGGTCGATGAGATGAGCGCCAACCCGCGCGCTTTTTCGATGGACAGCGAAAGTCGTGAATTGACGGTGCTGTTCTCCGACGTGCGCGGATTCACGACCATCTCCGAGGGCCTGACACCGCCGGAATTGTCGCGCCTCATGAATGAATTCCTGACCCCGATGACCGGGATCATTCATCAGCATCGTGGCACCATCGATAAGTACATGGGTGACGCGATCATGGCCTTCTGGGGCGCGCCGTTGGCCGATCCGGAGCATGCGCGGCACGCATTGCTCGCGGGATTCGAGATGCTCGAGCGCGTCCATCGTCTGAGTGAAGAATTTCAGGCGCGCGGCTGGCCGGCGATCCGGATCGGGGTCGGCCTCAACACCGGCCCGATGAACGTCGGCAACATGGGGTCCGAGTTCCGTGTCGCCTATACGGTGATGGGAGACGCGGTCAATCTGGGTTCACGCCTTGAAGGCCTGACCAAGGCCTACGGAGTGGAATGCATCGTCGGCGAGGCGACCCGCGCCGCGGTGGATGATTTTACTTACCGTGAACTCGATCGGGTCAGGGTCAAAGGCAAGGATGAGCCGGTCACCATCTACGAGCCGCTGGGACCCAGTGACTCGTTGGCGGTCGAAGATCGCAATGAGCTCAAGCTATACCGGCAGGCGCTCAAGCTTTATCGCGGTCAGGACTGGGACCTGGCCGAACTCCAATTCCTCAACCTGAAGCAGCGCCACCCGGAACGCGCGTTATACGGTCTGTATGCGGAGCGCGTCGCGCATTTCCGCACCCAGCCGCCGGGCGCTGATTGGGATGGCGTGTTCACTCATCTGAGCAAATGAGCGCCGCCGGGCAGAGCGTTGCCGGGACGTGGCCACGGCACGCGCGCGACGGAAGCCCATGCACCCGTGCTGGTTCAGGTGACGAGCTGGAATTCCATCTTGACCCCCGCCAACTCGACGACATCGTTGTCCTTGAGGGCGTGAGCCTGCGGGCCGATGGATTCGCCGTTCACGACCGGGTGCTTGCCTTCCACGTGGGTAATGAAGTAACCCTGCGGGCGGCGAGTGATGACGGCCACCTGGGATCCGGTGCGTCCCAGCGTCAGCATGGCACGGGTGAGTTCGAGTTCGCGGCCTGCCCCGGGGCCATTTATCACCAGTATTTTCCCGAGTGGTAATTTGGCCTCCGGCGCTTGAGCCGGGGGCGGTGAGGGCGGTGCGGCGGCGGGTGTCGCCGCAGCGGGCGTCGGCGCGCTTGGCGCAGCCCCCGCCGGCGCCGCGGCTACCGATTCTTGCGCCTTGGCGGCTGCCGCGGCATGGCTCGCCATCCCCGGCCGGATGATCATCGTTTTCTCGAAGTCATCCTCCTCCTCGACCGCCTCATCG
>Ga0114931_10000681_pt1 | contig 42210 bp, 44 predicted proteins | sample 2SBtaG_FD_89579 | JGI IMG/M metagenome (GOLD analysis project Ga0114931, IMG submission 89579) | Deep subsurface microbial communities from Kolumbo volcano to uncover new lineages of life (NeLLi) - 2SBTROV14_V59a metaG | ecosystem: Environmental > Aquatic > Marine > Volcanic | place: Kolumbo... | reverse complement strand
TGGCGGAGAGGGCGGGATTCGAACCCGCGGTACGCTATAAACGTACACTCGCTTTCCAAGCGAGCGCCTTAAGCCGCTCAGCCACCTCTCCTACAATTCTCAACCCAAACCTGCCACCGAAGGGCGGGGTTGATTCGGGACATCCTGTCCCTCACCCTGCGGGCGCACTTCGTGCGTCCAGATTTCCTATGGTTTAACTGTCCCACCCTTGAGAATTGCTGGCGGGTTCTCGATACACCCCGCTCCTTCAGGACGGGGCGGCGTTTCCGCCTTGGGGATCGGCATTTCCTTAAACTCTTCCAGCGGATCAAGGCCTTCAGGGACCACGACGCGTTTGCCCGCGACGATGGATTGATACTTTTGCGGCTTATCACAGGTCGGCCGGCCCTTGTCCTTACCACAGGCACCGAGGCCCGCTAACAAGGACAAACTTGTGAGTGTAACTACCGCCCTGACAACGGTTGTCATTATAGGGGTCATGCATTTTCCTCCCAAACTACGCCTGCCAAACGCATGGCCGCTCGCATTTTTTCGTGATACTGCGCCGAAAACGGCGTTAGTGGTAGTCGAATATGCGATTCCATAAGTCCCATCTGGCTTACTGCCCATTTGACCGGTATCGGATTCGACTCAGCAAATAAAACCTCGTTTAACGGCTGCAGGGTATCGTCCAGTGCCTTCGCCTCATCCGTACGGCCCAGAAGGGCCAGGCGACAAAGCGTCGCGACCTCTCTTGCTGCGACATTGCCGCTCACCGTAACGACACCGTGGCCGCCCTGCTCAATAAACGGCAACACTGTGAAGTCATCGCCGCTGTATAACATGAAATCGCCATCAACGAGTTCCTGGATCGCCCGCAAACGATCGATGTCACCCGTTGCGTCTTTAATGCCGAAAATATTTTCGTGCCTCGCCAGGCGAGCTACCGTCTCCGGCAGCATGTCCGCAACCGTGCGCCCCGGCACGTTATACAGCATTATCGGCTTGCTCACCGCATCAGCAATCACGGAGAAATGTTGGTACAGGCCTTCCTGCACGGGTTTATTGTAGTAAGGCACGACAATCAGGTACGCGTCGATGCCCGAGTCAGCCACTGCCAGCGATAGCTCAACGGTCTGGGCCGTGGAATTCGAGCCTGTGCCCGCAATAATCGGCAGGCGTCCGTCCGCAAGCTCGACGGCACGGCTGATCAATTCGACGTGTTCTGAGTGTGTCAGTGTCGCTGACTCACCGGTAGTCCCCGCAATGACAAGTCCGCTACTGCCCTTTTCGACATGAAAATCGATCAGGCGCTTGAGACTCTCGAAATCGACCCGATTATTGCCGTCAAACGGCGTCACCAGGGCGACCAGGCTACCCTTAAACACAACTTGTCCTCGCCACAAATAAGGCGGCGATGTTACTGTTCATGTCCAGCGCTGGCAAGGCTTGATCGGCGTTCAGTATTCGTAACCAGGGCGTTTCGAGAAATATGTCGCAACTTATTGTTATTTCATCAGTTGGATCGGATCGAACGGGGGTTGTTCAAGATCTGACCAAGGTAATTCTCGCCTGCGGTGGCAACATCGAGGAAAGTCGCATGACGACTTTGGGCTCCGAGTTTGCCATGTTGTTGCTGGTATCCGGCAACTGGGCGACGCTGAACAAGCTTGAGCAGGGGCTGGACAAGCTGGGGCACGGTAAAGAATTGACTGTGTCGATACGCCAGACCGATGCCAAAATGCCCGCGGGTGATCGTATGCCCTACGCCGTCGATATCGTCAGTCTTGATCAGCAGGGAATCGTGTTTAACCTCGCCAATTTCTTCGCCGCGCATGACATCGAGATCGCTGACGTTGCGACTCGCAGCTACGCAGCCGCGCACACGGGATCACCCATGTTCTCCGTGCAAATGGCGATCAACGTACCGTCAACGGTTCATATCTCACAACTCCGGGAGGAGTTTCTGGAGATCTGCGACCGCTTGAATCTTGATGCCATTCTCGAACCCGTGAAAGCGTAGCTAATACCGGAGCCACCATGAACGCACCTGTAAAGAATCGTGTTGTACGCAACTTCAAGGCCACGGCAACTCGCAACAAGACCATTCAACTTAAGAACCTTCGCGGTCAAAACGTGGTCATCTATTTCTACCCAAAGGACAACACCTCGGGCTGCACGCTTGAGGGACAGGATTTTCGTGATCTGCACGCGAAGTTCAAACGACAAAACACCATTGTGCTGGGGGTCTCGAGAGATAGCCTCGCGTCGCACGAGAAATTCCGCGACAAACAGAAGTTCCCTTTTGACCTGATCTCCGACCCCGATGAGGCTCTGTGTAAACAATTTGACGTCATTCATGAGAAAACTCTGTATGGGCGAAAGTTCATGGGCATTGTGCGTAGCACTTTTCTGATCGATGCGTCCGGGAAACTTCGCAATGAATGGCGCAAGGTCAAGGTCAAAGGACATGCGGCCGAAGTTCTTGAAGCCGTGAAAGCCCTGAATTAGTGGGAACGCCACCGGATTAACCCAGTCGAATCAATTATGCCGAAAGCGCCAGTCAAAGCCATTTTTTTGTCACTCATCATCGCCACCGTCGTGGTGGTCAGCGGAGCCGGTGCCGAAGACATCAAACTGCCGGACATGGGCAGTCCGGCGGATGCCATGCTTTCCAAAAACGACGAAGCACAAATTGGTCGCGCGATCATGCGCGACATCCGTAGCAGTGGCCAGGTCGTCGAAGACCCGCTGGTCAACGAGTACATCAATGAAGTTGGCAGCAAAATTGCCGCACAAACCAATGAAGGCGATCACGATTTCACCTTCTTCGTCATCAAGGATCAAAGGATCAATGCGTTCGCGCTCCCGGGTGGCTACGTCGGTGTGCACAGCGCACTACTCGAAGCGACCCGCAGCGAGGACGAACTCGCGGGCGTACTGGCCCATGAAATCGCACATGTTACACAGCGCCATATTGCACGAGCCGTTCATGCCGGCTCCCGCCAGAGCATTCTGTCCACCGCCATGATGTTGGGAGCGATGCTCGCGGGAGCCGCAGGCGCCAGCGCCGACGTCATGCAGGCAGGAATGGTCGTGGCGCAGGGCAGCGCTGCCCAGCAACAAATAAACTTCACTCGCTCAAACGAACATGAGGCCGACCGCGTCGGTATCGCGGCTTTAGCGGGCGCCGGTTTCGATCCCTATGGCATGGCCTCCTTTTTCGACGTACTGTCCAGACAGAACACGCGTGCACCCGACGAACGCGCACCTGAGTTCCTGATGACTCACCCGGTAACAGCTTCCCGAATCGCAGAAGCGCGAGATCGGGCGAGAAATTACCCGCACATCCAAAGCGAAGATTCGATCAGTTACGGTATCACCAAGATTCGCCTGACCGTAAGTCGTTTCGATACACCCAAGGAAGCCGTTGCCTATTTTGAGAGAACTCCGTACCAGGATCAGAATGATCTGCAGCGTTACGGCAGGCTGCTCGCTTATCTACGCGATGGCAGCTACTGGAAAGCCCTCGATATCGTCGAATATCTTGCTGACCGCAATCCGGATGTTATCGCCTATCACATCGCTCTTGGCGATACGCAAATGCGGCTGAAACGATATGACGAAGCTATTGATACGTTTGAGAACGCGATGGATTTATTTCCTCGCAATGTCCCGGTCGTCGTCGACTACGCAGAGCACTTGCTGGAACTCAAACAGCCTGCGAAAGCACACAGGATTCTGCTCGACCTGCTAAATAATGTTCCACCCACTCCGGACCAGATTCGCCTGATTGCCCGTGCAGCCAGTGAGGCGGGTGAAAATGCCGAGTCCCTGTACTATCTCTCGGAATACCGATTGATGATCGGAGACCTGGTCGGCGGAATCAGCTACTTACAACAAGCGCTGCGACTACCGGAGATACAGGAGATACAACGAATCCGCTTCGAGGCCCGTATCGATTTCATTCGTGAATTCATGAGCGAAGAACAACTGCGGCGCATGCAACGCAACCCTTCCGCCCGAAAATCCGCACGGAATACTCCCTAGCCATGAATCCGCAGCCACTCCTTCGTGCTAAAAGAATTGCGCCCGCCCTGGCGTTTCTTATGCTGACACTGTCCGCTTGCGCATCAATTCCTGAAGATGAGCGTACAGCGTCTGATCCCTGGGAGCCGATAAACCGCCCCTTGTTCAGTCTGAACATGAATATTGACAAGGTCAGCACCAAGCCACTGGCAAAAGGCTATCGAAAAATACTGCCCGGCCCGATGCGCAAAGGCTTTTCGAATTTTTTCAGCAATCTTGCGGCGCCCCGATCCGTTATCAATAATTTCCTGCAGGGTAAACCTGGCCACAGCCTGTCCGAGCTTGGCCGTTTCGTCGTCAACAGCACCATCGGGCTGGGTGGTTTGATCGATGTCGCGACGGCGAACGGCATTGAAGAGCACCGTGAGGACTTCGGGCAAACAGCCGCAGTTTGGGGCATCCCGGACGGGCCCTATGTCATGTTGCCGTTCCTGGGCCCGCGAACTTTGCGTGACGCCATCTTTACACCGCTCGATGTTATTACGAACCCGCTTTATCCTTACGACGGCAGTTCGACCGTTCGTACTTCGCTGTACGTCCTGCAGCTTATTGATACCCGTTACCTGCTACTCCCGGCTGACAAATATCTTGAAGAGTCCAAGGACCCGTACGTGACACTGCGCGAGTCATACCTGCAAAATCGGCAGTTTGAAGTTTATGACGGCGATCCACCGGAGGATGACGAGTTTTTCGATGAGTTTTTCGAGGAAGACTGATTGGTCTAGTGTGGTTCCGGTGCTTCGATAAATCCGGCCCAACGCTCTCCCCGCGTCAACAGAGCATCGACTTCCGTCGTTTTGGCGATCGCCAGGATCCGGTCAGGTATACCCGAAAAACGAATTTCCCTGACCGTATGGTTCGCCCAGGTAATCCACTCGAGTAGCAATGCCAGGCCCGCCGAGTCACTCATGGTCACACCGGAGAGGTCTATTTCCAGACGCGTATGCTCTGCAAATGCCGGTTCACTGACCTGCAATATGCGCTCGGCCGTATCAAATGACATCTCTCCAGCTAACGCAAAATGTCCGTCACCCAGGTCTTCGAGAGTAAATTCACCCATCGCTTGTGACGCCAGCCTCGCCCTCGAGTCTTTCTATTACGGCTTCGAGACTGGACTCTCGTATCTCGGAATCCAGTTCCGCGCGATAATTGCGCACGTACGAAATGCCTTCGACGACGACATTGAAAAGCAACCAACCCGACTTGCGTTTTACAAATTCATAGTCAACGGCGGCCGTAGTACCGTCATCGAGTTCCACCGTACTTCTGACCTTGCTGCGCTTCTTGGTCAAATCACCATGAAATGGCAATACCGTCACCCGATCCCGATCGAAATCGAGCAGACCATCCGCATAACGACGCAACAAAACCTGGTAAAAGGCAGCGATAAAACGTTCGCGCTGAGATTCACTTGCAGTGCGCCAGTGTTTCGCGAGGACGATCTGGGCAGCAAACCGGCGATCGAATCTCGGCAACAGAATTTGATCAATCAGCACATAAAGCGCCTCGCGATTGGCGGCCAGCTCTTCGTTTCGCCCATCCATCTTTTCGGCCAGCTGCTCGACTGCGTCTTCGATGATCTGCTGCGGCGCTTTCATATCGGCATGCGCCGGCGTCGCTGAAATGGCCGCAGCCACCACCATTAGCGGGACAAGGAGTCGTGTCATTTATGGTCTCCAGACCCGGCGTTCACGAGGAACTTCCCAATCAGGTTTTCCAGCACGATAGCGTCCTGAACAAATAATATTTCGCTGCCGTCTTTGAGACTGTCCTCGGAGCCACCTGCCTGCAAACCGATGTACTGACTCCCCAGCAAACCGGAGGTCAGGACACTCGCATCGGAATCGTCGGGAATCTTCCCGTATTTGCTGTCAATTTCGAAAACCACTTTGGCTTGAAGCCGATTCGGATCGAATGTGATGCTGGTAACGCGGCCAATCGTTACACCGGACATCGCGACCGGTGCACGGGTCTTCAGGCTGCCGACATTGTCGAACCAGGCCTCGACTTTGTAGGTATCATCGGCCGAAAAACTGTCACCGCCGGTCGTTTGCGTTACCAGAAAAAATAACGCCGACATCCCGAGAAGGACGAACAGGCCAGTTCCAATTTCAACTGATCGTGTTTGCTGCATAATTGCTCCTCAAAGCATCGCTGCCGTGATCATAAAATCGAAGATCAGCACCGTGATCGCGGTAATTACAACGGTCCGAGTCGTTGCCCTGCCGACTCCTTCTGCCGTTGGCATCGCATTATAACCTTCCCATACCGCCATATGGCTCGCGACAATGCCGAATACAATACTCTTAACGACGCCCTCCCGAACGTCATCCATCTCGACGGATACCTGCATTTGCTGCCAAAACGCACCGACATCGACATGCAACAAATCCACCGCTACTACATGGGCGCCGAACAGACCGACGCAAATGAATACCGCACTCAGGAATGGCATCGCAATGATGCCGCCCAGGAATCTTGGCACCAGTACTCGCTTTACGGGGTTAACCGCCATCATCTCCATGGCTGACAGCTGATCGGTGGCCTTCATCAGGCCGACCTCCGATGCCAGCGCAGTGCCAGCTCGGCCGGCAAACAATAATGCCGTCATTACGGGGCCAAGCTCTTTGAGCAATGCCAGCGCGACGACAGCACCAACCGAATCTTCGGCGTTAAAGCGTGCCAGATTCGCAAAGCCCTGCAGTCCCAACACGCCACCAACAAACAATCCACAGACCATGATGATGACCAGCGACAGTGCCCCGGCGTTGTAGACTTGCTTGATGACAAGGCCCGGTCGGCGCAATAGCAAGTGTGGAGAGTGTTGGAGAAGGCGCAGCAAAAATAACTGGAACGCACCGAATGTGCGCACGAACTCCAAAAAGTTGTTGTAGATATCCCGTAATGCGGCCTTCATTCGGAATCCCGCCCCAGCAACTGCTCTGCGTAGTTGGGCGCAGGGAAGTGAAACGCCACCGGGCCGTCAGCCATGCCATGCATGAACTGCCGTACCAGCTCGGATTTTGCAGCGCTCAGCTCGTCCGGACTGCCGCTCGCGACCACCTTGCCGTCCGATATCAGATAGGTCCTGTCGGCCACCGTAGATACTTCGGCTACGTCGTGGCTAACGATAATACTGGTTATCCCGAGTGCATCGTTCATGCGCCGTACCAGGCGCACGATTACCCCCATGGAAATCGGGTCAAGACCAACGAAAGGCTCATCGTAAATTAGTATCTCGGGATCCATGACCATGGCACGTGCCAGCGCCACCCGTCTTGCCATGCCGCCCGATAGCTCCGCGGGCATCATATCGGCCGCCCCGCGCAGGCCGACAGCTTGTAACTTCGTTAGTACGACATGGCGAATCAGGCGATCTGACAACTTGGTATGCTCGCGCAGCGGAAACGCGACATTTTCGAACACGTTCAGATCGGTCAGCAACGCGCCATTTTGAAACAACATGCCGAAACGTTGCCGAAGCTCGTAAAGCTCTCGCTGATTCAGCGTAGCGATGTCCACTCCATCGACACAAATATTGCCCTGCTCGGGAATCAGCTGGCGCGTAATGAGCTGTAACAAGGTCGTCTTACCGGTGCCACTCGGTCCCATCAACGCAGTGACTTCACCGCGTTTAATGGTCAGATTGAGATCCTTGAATATCACGCGAGAACCGCGCGAATACTGAAGATCACGGATCTCAATCAAATTTTCAGATTCGCTATTCACCCCGGTATGAATCGCCTATGCGGCCGATTCCATGCGGGTGTCGTACTGACCAGAATGCGCAAGGCTATTCAGTTTCGCTCGCTTGAACAACGCGGCCTGGCCGGCCGCGTACGTTTCTTCACTGCCCTGCCAGGCCTCAAGGGCCGGAGCCTGTAATGCGCGACCATAAGAAAAAGACAATTCCCACGGCAGGTCACCCGCCTTGTTCATGAGATCGAGATGTTCGGTAGCCTCTGCAGCCGTCTGACCACCGGAGAGAAACGCAATCCCGGGTACTTCAGCCGGAACATGCGCCTTCAGGCAGCGCAGCGTTGCCGCCGCAACTTCTGTAGGACCCGCACGGTCGGTGGCGTCTGAGCCTGAAATAACCATGTTCGGCTTCAGGATAATGCCTTCCAAAGCGACTTTGTGTTCCGAAAGTGCGTAAAACAGTGCGTCCAGCGCAGCGCTAGTCACTTCTTCACATCGCTCAATGCTATGATCGCCATCCATCAGGACCTCAGGCTCAACGATCGGCACGATGTTCGCTTCCTGGCAAAGCGCCGCATAACGCGCCAATGCACGCGCGTTGGCTTTCAGGCAAAAATCCGATGGAATATCCACGCCAATGTGGATCACGGCGCGCCACTTGGCAAAACGGGCACCGAGCTCATAATACTCGGCGAGGCGGTCGCGCAAGCCGTCGAGACCTTCCGTAATGGTTTCACCGGGGAACCCGGCCAGGGGTTTGGCGCCGGTATCAACCTTGATACCCGGAATCATGCCGAGATCACTCATGTATTTCGCAAACGGAACGCCATCGGATGTCGACTGCCGCAGCGTTTCGTCAAAAAGGATTACGCCACCGATATAGTCTGCAATGCCTTGCGTCGTGAACAGCATTTCGCGGTATCGCCGGCGGTTTGCTTCTGTCGATTCGGTATTGATCGTCGCGAATCGTTTTCCGATCGTCGGTGTACTCTCGTCAGCGGCCAAAATGCCCTTGCCTTCGCCGACCATCGCCTTTGCGACAGAGTTCAACTCCTTGAGATTCATGCGGGTTTTGCTCCAAAAAAAAACGGGTCGGCTAGCATAGCAAACTCTTGCTCAAACGATGCACGAAAATAGCTGCAGCTATAGCCTGCGACTCGAAATAGGACTAAAATAGTCCCCTATTAAGTCAATCACGGGGCCGAGCGTGCTCAGAATCAGCAAACTCACCGATTATGGAACCGTTTTGCTCGCCCACCTGGCTGCAAATCAGGACGACGTATGCAGTGCGGCTGAGGTTGCAATGGCCACCGGTATTGCGGTGCCAACCGTCAGCAAGTTACTGAAGTCACTGGGCCATTCGGGCCTGGTTACCTCGACGCGCGGTGCAAACGGCGGCTACCGGCTGGCCTGTGCTCCAAACGATGTCAGCGCCGCCGATATTATCAATGCGCTGGAGGGACCTGTATCGATTACAGAATGCAGTGCGATCGACAGCCACTGCGAGCACGAAGGCATGTGCAGCGTCGGCGGGGCCTGGCAAAAAGTGAATGTTGCGATTCGCCGGGCACTCGACGACGTTTCATTGGACGATCTTCTGTGCAGCAATAACATAACGCCGAACTTTCGTTTTGCCGGGCTGCCGGTCACTGTAGAAGGCAAGAGAAAATGAGTTCTGAAAATATAGAAAGTATTGTCAATCGACGATACGAACACGGTTTTGTTACAGACATTGCGACGGAAAGCCTGCCGCCTGGGTTGGACGAAGCCGTGGTGCGCGCCATATCCGCGCGCAAGAACGAACCGGAATTCATGCTCGAATGGCGTTTGCAAGCCTACCGGCAATGGCTCGAAATGCAGGAGCCCAAATGGGCTCACCTGCACTACCCACCCATCAAATTTGACGAGATTTCCTACTACGCAGCGCCCAGGTCTGACGAGGATCGGCCACAGAGCCTCGATGAGGTTGATCCGAAACTGCTGGAGACATACGACAAGTTGGGAATCCCTCTGCACGAGCGTGCACGGCTCGCGGGTGTTGCCGTGGACGCGGTTTTCGACAGCGTATCGGTGGCGACAACGTTTAAGGAAAAACTCGCTGACGTGGGCGTTATCTTCTGCTCTTTTTCGGAAGCTGTACGTGAATACCCGGAGCTGGTACAGAAGTATCTGGGCAGCGTTGTCCCGCGGCGAGACAATTTCTATGCCGCGCTCAATGCGGCGGTATTCAGTGACGGTTCGTTCGTCTACATCCCCAAAGGCGTTCGTTGCCCAATGGAATTATCGACCTACTTTCGCATCAACGCTGCAAATACCGGCCAGTTTGAGCGCACGCTGATCATTGCAGACGAAGGTAGCCACGTCAGCTATCTCGAAGGCTGCACAGCCCCGATGCGTGACGAAAACCAGTTGCATGCTGCGGTCGTGGAACTGGTCGCACTCGAAGGCGCCGAGATCAAATACTCAACAGTGCAGAACTGGTATCCGGGCGACGAGAATGGTGTCGGTGGTATTTACAACTTCGTCACCAAACGCGGCGATTGCCGCGGTGCCAATTCGAAGATTTCCTGGACACAAGTTGAGACCGGGTCCGCAATTACGTGGAAGTATCCGAGCTGTTTACTGCGCGGTGAAAACTCGGTCGGCGAATTTTACTCCGTTGCCGTCGCCAATAACAGGCAACAGGCCGATACCGGCACCAAGATGATCCATATCGGCGCGAATACCCGCAGCACCATTGTTTCCAAGGGCATATCCGCTGGCAAGGCACAGAACGCCTATCGCGGTCTCGTCAAGGTGATGCCACAAGCACAAGGTGCCCGCAACCATACCCAGTGTGACTCGCTGCTCATCGGCAAAAAGTGCGGCGCCCACACGTTTCCCTACATGGAAATCAAGAACCCATCCGCAAGAATCGAACATGAGGCAACGACGTCAAAAATCTCCGCGGACCAACTGTTCTATTGCCGGCAGCGCGGCATCTCGGAAGAAGATGCCGTCAACATGATCGTCAACGGCTTCTGCAAGGAAGTCTTCAAGGAATTACCCATGGAATTTGCGGTTGAGGCACAGGCGTTACTGAACGTTAGCCTCGAAGGTGCTGTTGGGTAGAATAATGTCAGGAACTAAAATGCTCGAAATCAACGATCTCAAGAGCCGTATCGGCGACTCCGAAATCCTGCGTGGTTTGTCTTTGTCAGTGAATGCTGGCGAAGTACACGCCATCATGGGTCCAAATGGCTCCGGTAAAAGTACCCTCGCACAGGTTATTGCCGGAAATGATGACTATGTCGTCACCGGCGGCGAGGTCAAATACAAGGGCGAAGATCTCCTGGGTCTTGAGCCTGAGGAGCGAGCCCGCGAGGGTATTTTTCTCGGCTTTCAATATCCTGTCGAAATTCCGGGTGTCAACAACGCTTATCTCCTCAAGGCCGCCGTTAATGCCAGGCGCAGACATCAGGGTCTCGGCGAAATCGATGCCTTCGAGTTTCTCAAGCTGGCGCGCGAAAAAATGGCAACGTTGGGCATGGACCCAAAATTTCTGAACCGTGGTGTCAACGAAGGCTTCTCGGGTGGCGAGAAAAAGCGCAACGAAATCCTGCAAATGGCGATGCTGGAACCCAGTCTCGCGATACTCGATGAAACAGATTCAGGTCTCGACATTGATGCACTCAAGGCCGTCGCCCAAGGGGTCAATACCCTGCGCAGTCCGGACCGCGCAATCATTTTGATAACACACTACCAGCGCTTGCTGGATTACATCGAGCCCGACTTTGTGCACGTCTTGTCGAAAGGCAGAATCATTCGCTCCGGTGACAAGGCGTTGGCGCTTGAGCTCGAAGACAAAGGTTACGACTGGGTACGTGAGGCCGTGGGCACATGAGGCAGGTATCGCTATCGATTGATGGGCTTCGGCAGGCGCAGAACAAGCTGCCGAACGATGCCCTGACTGTAATGCGAAAAGCCGCTTTGGCCAATCTCGACGAACACGGTCTGCCAACGGTTCGTGATGAAGACTGGAAGTACACCGATCTCGATTCTGCAATTGATATCAGCAACCGCTGGCTGGCTGCCGGCGCAGCATCGGCGACGAGCGACTCGCTCGCGGAGTCAATTCAGAGCATCGTGGATTCCGTTGTGGCTAACTGGCTGGTGATTGCGAACGGCGAAATCGATGTAACGCACTTCGCTGCTACAAATGGCATTGAGATCGAGCGATACAGTGAGTCCGCAGCCCCTTTTTCGATGGATCGACCGCTCGCCGACCTCAATGCGGCACTGCTGCACGACGGCCTGCGCGTGCAGATTACCGCAGCGACCGAACAGCCGCTGGGCATCCTCATCATTGATGAAGCTAACGCCGGTGCCGCCGTTTCTCAGGCAAGCGTCAAAATCGAGGTGGCACCCGGGTGCGACGCCGAAATAGTCGAGTACCAGTCGTCTGCCGGTGACGATGATCATTACGGAAATTCCGTGATCGCGTTACAGGTCGGCCAGGCCGCGACGGCCAACTATGTGAGAATTCAAGACCGCCGAATCGGGCATGTGCAAACCGGGCGGTTGTCGGTATCAATGGGCAAAAATAGCCAACTGAAAATGGTGAGCTACGATATCGGTGGCGGCCTCATCCGCAACGATCTTGATGTCGAACTTGGAGAACCTGGCTCTGCTGCAACTTTCGATGGCTTGTATCTGGCCGGCGACGGCCAGCATATCGATAACCACACGCGAGTCGATCACCGCGTCGGTCCCGCATTATCTTCTGAGGAGTACCGCGGCATCCTGAACGGCCGCTGCCGTGCGATATGGAACGGCAAGGCAGTCGTCCATGAAGGCGCGGACGGTACCGATGCAAGTCAGGAAAACCACAATTTGCTGCTTTCGGAGCATGCCGAAATCGACGCCAAGCCCGAGCTTGAAATCTATGCCGACGATGTCAAATGCAGTCACGGCACGACTGTCGGACAACTCGACGAAACCGCCCTTTACTACCTGTGCACTCGCGGACTGGACAAACGCGTGGCGACGCAGGTGCTTACCCATGCGTTCGCAGCCGACCTCGTGCGACGAGCGCCGGTCGCTGCGGCAGTCGATGCGATCACCTCACTCGTGGAATCGCGTCTTGCCGATCTCATCGGGGAAGCCGCATCATGAGCCAGGCGCGCGCGATGCGGACGAACGATATAAGCCATTGCCGGGATGACTTTCCGGCATTGCATCAAGAGGTCAACGGTCATCCGCTGGCCTATCTCGATAGCGCGGCGTCGGCACAGCAACCGGCTACCGTCATCGACGCGGTTGCACGCTACCAGCGCGAAGATCATGCCAACGTGCATCGCGGCGTGCATACGCTGAGCCACCGCGCGACCGAACTGTACGAGGGTGCGCGAGACAAACTGTGCCAGTTCATCAACGCGGCCAGTCGCACCGAAATCATCCTCACAAGCGGTACGACTGAGTCGATCAACCTGGTGGCACAAAGCTATTGCCGACCACTGTTGCAAGCCGGTGACCAGGTTCTGATCACCTGGCTCGAACACCATTCGAATATTGTTCCCTGGCAACTCGTTTGCGAACAGACGGGTGCTGAATTGATCGTCGCACCCATCAATGACCGCGGTGAGGTTGAACTGGAGGAACTTCGCGCACTGATGACCGAACGTGTGCGGCTGCTTGCGATCGGCCACGTCTCGAATGCCCTGGGTAGCATTAATCCACTCAGCGAAATCATCCCTGCGGCTAAGGAACTGGGCATTAGCGTTCTCGTCGATGGCGCACAGGGAATGCCGCACATGAGCGTTGATGTAGAGGCACTGGGATGCGACTTCTACACATTTTCCGGCCACAAGATGTTTGGCCCGACGGGGTCCGGAGTGCTTTGGGGCCGCGAAGCCCTGCTTGAGGCAATGCCACCGTACCAAGGTGGCGGAGATATGATCCTGGAGGTGAGCTTCGATAACACGGTATTCAATGAATTGCCGTACAAGTTTGAAGCTGGAACTCCGAACATATCGGGAACAATCGGCCTCGGCGCCGCCGTCGATTACCTGCAATCGGTCGGCATGGATAATATCCACGAACACGAAACAGCACTGCACAGCTACATGGTCAGCAAGCTAAAGGCTGTCGAAGGCCTGCGCCTGATCGGTACTGCCAGGGACCAGGCGAGCGTTCAATCATTCATGTTGAACGACATACACCCGCATGACCTCGGAACGATACTCGACCACCAGGGTGTCGCAGTTCGAACCGGCCACCATTGTGCCATGCCGGTCATGCAGCGATTTGGCGTGCCAGGTACCGTCAGAGCTTCAATCGGCCTCTATAACAATGCGGGGGACATCGATCAGCTGATCGATGCACTCGAAAAAGCGCGCCAGGTCTTCGCGTGAACGTACAGACTGACAGCGGCGAGCTTCGGACACTGTATCGCGAAGTGATACTTGATCACGCGCGCAAACCCCGAAACTTCAGGCGTTTGCATCAGGCGACCCATGTTGCCGAGGGCATCAACCCTCTCTGTGGCGATAAGCTGCGGCTCTATTTGATGGTTGACGACAATGCACAAGTCATCGACGCCGGATTTGAAGGCTCCGGATGCGCCATTTCCATGGCGTCCGCCTCATTGCTGACTGAAACCATCCGGAACTTGTCGGTCCGGGAAGCCGAGGCCTGTTTCACCTCGGTGACCGCACGGCTTACTCAACAGCAAGCCAGTGGCGAGCCAACGGTCGACCTCCCAAAGCTGGAAGCACTTGATGGCGTATGTGAGTACCCCAGCCGCATCAAGTGCGCAACGCTCGCGTGGCACACTTTGCATGCAGCGCTTACGCAATCACAAACATCTGCGACAACAGAGTAAGGACACCATGTTCGGTCATACCAATGAGCCATTTTCTCTCGCACGTGACGTCACGGCGGTCATTATTCCGGCGGGCGAGGAAATAACGCTACACGAAGGCACCAGCGGATTTATTACCCAGGCCCTCGGCGGTAGCTTCACCGTCTACGTTGAAGGCAATCTGTTTCGTGTATCGGGCACGAATGCTGATGCACTGGGCAAAGAGCCTGTTCCACCTCCGGGCATTCCGGACAATGCTACGGACGCCGACATCGAAGCGGTGATCTGGGAGCAGCTAAAAACCTGTTACGACCCCGAGATTCCGGTAGACATTGTTAACCTTGGCCTCGTTTATCGCTGTGAGATCACGGCATTGGGCAATGGCCAGCGCTCTGTCAGCATCGACATGACTCTGACCGCGCCAGGCTGCGGTATGGGTGAGGTTTTAGTCGCCGATGCCCGCGAGAAAATTGCGATTATTCCGACGGTCGCCGACGTCGTGGTTGAACTGGTGTTCGATCCGCCGTGGAACATCGGCATGATGTCCGAGGAGGCGCGGCTACAGACTGGTTTAATGTGATTTCTTGATATATCTCTTAACTAAATGAAAATAATCACATTAGTTAGACACGCTAAATCAAGCTGGGGCGACAGCAGCCTGCGTGACCACGACCGCCCGCTGAACAGGCGCGGCGAGCGGGATGCGCCGGAAATGGGCAGGAGAATCGTCAATCACGGCATTCGACCATCGCTCATCATAACGAGCCCCGCCGTTCGGGCCCGAACAACCGCGAAGCTGATTGCAAAGGAGATTAACTACCCATTGGAATTTCTACAGGGCGAAGATTCGCTGTATCTCGCTTCACTTGATGACCTGCTCGACGCTGTTGTTGCGCAGGACGACGGCTTCAATAATCTCATGGTCGTCGGCCACAATCCCGGTCTCACTGATTTCGCGAACTTTCTGCTACCCGGGCTGACTAACAACTTACCTACTGCCGGCGTGGTCTCGGTTCAACTGGATCAGGACGACTGGCATCTGCATGAACGACCAAAGGCGGAATTGCTTGCCTACGACTACCCCAAACTGGGCTAGCAAGGGAATCGTATTTGCGACCGGAACGCTGCTGTTCGCGCTGTCCGGCTGCGCTCCGTCTGCACTGCGCGACGAAGCGAACTCCATCAGGGAATACTACCGTACCCACGACAAGCCTGAGTTTCAGTTCAGCCGGCACGGCGCATTGAATCTGCGCTATGTCGAAAGCGGTGACCCAGAGAAACCAGCGGTCGTTTTTCTGCATGGCACACCCGGCGACTGGACCTTTCTTGCCAGTTATGTGAACGAGCCAACGCTGCAATCCGAGGCACATCTGATCGCGGTCGATCGTCCCGGCTGGGGTGGTTCCACCTTTGACAACGGTGAATTCGAACCCGGCATTGAAGCGCAGTCAAGGTTGATGGGCGACTGGCTGTGTGACGTAGCGGTCGCTTCCGCGACGGGTGGTGTGATCCTCGTCGGGCATTCATTCGGCGGTACTTTGGCACCTCGATTGGCGATGGATCATCCGGACTGCGTTGACGCTGTGCTGATCCTGGCTTCGCCGCTGGACCCGGCATTGGCCTCACCACGCTGGTATAACCAGGTCGCCCGTGTCCCGCCATTTGGCTGGCTGGCAGACGTAACGCTGGGTGGCGGTATGCGGCAATCCAATAAAGAGATGATGATTCTCAAACCGGAGCTGGAAAAAATGCGGCCGCTGTGGGCGGACCTCAAGCAAGCGGTGATTGTCATTCAGGGTGGCAAAGATGGCCTCGTCAATCCCCATCACGCCGACTTCGCGGAAAGGATGTTGCCAGTGGAAAATCGCCACATCATCCGTCTGCCGGATGACGATCATTTCTTCTTGTATTCGAATAAAGAGCTTGTTCTGCAGCAAATACGCTCGCTATTGGATTCCGGCACAGGTGAGGCCCGATCAGCACTCGGGCACGTTGACAGCGAGCCCACCCTGTGACGTTTCCTTGTAATGAGTGGACATGTCATTGCCCGTCTGGCGCATCGTCTCTATAATCTGATCCAGCGTCACCTTGTGCGTTCCATCACCGTGCATGGCCAGCTGTGCCGCATTAATCGCTTTTACGGCACCCATCGCGTTGCGCTCGATGCAGGGGATTTGCACCAGTCAGCCGATCGGATCGCAGGTCAGTCCCAGGTTATGCTCCATACCAATTTCGGCCGCTTCTTCAACATGCTCATTCGATCCGCCGAGCGCAGCCGCGAGCCCGCCTGCCGCCATTGAACACGCGACACCAACCTCGCCCTGGCACCCCATTTCGGCACCCGAGATAGATGCATTGGTCTTGTAGAGTACGCCAATCGCTCCGGCCGTAAGCATGTATCGCCGCACTCCCGCTTCGTCAGCGTCCGGTATGAACCGCTCGTAGTACATCAACACCGCGGGGATAATCCCGGCCGCACCGTTCGTCGGCGAAGTTACGACACGACCACCGGCCGCGTTTTCTTCGTTTACTGCGATCGCATAGGCATTCACCCATTCCAGGGCGTACAACGGAGATGATTTACCGCCCGCCGATAATCGCTTGTTCAGTTTTGGAGCACGCCGCAGGATGGAAAGCTTTCCGGGCAACATGCCTTCAGTCCGCAAACCACGCGCAACGCAATCACGCATGGCCTGGCAGATTGACTCGATGCGGGCATCCACTTCGTCGGCCGCGCGCCAACAGGATTCGTTGCGATAGACGAGCTGTGCAATGCTCAGATCGTTGTCTTCAGCACACTGCAACAGAGACTCACTGCTGCTGAATGGGAATGGCGGTTCGCCGTCCTGAGCCACCGCTTCCGGCTCATCATTTCTGGCCACAAATCCGCCACCCAGTGAATAAAACAGCGCTTCAGCAAGTGTTTCACCCGCCGCCGATTTAGCGATAAATCGCATGCCGTTTGTATGGCGAGGCAATTCATGGTCGAAATCAAAACGCAGATTCAAAGCCGGATCGAAGCGCAATTCACCGATGCCGGGAACTTCAATACGCTTGTCGGCATGGATTGTCCGCAGCTTAACGGCAACGGCGTCCGGGTCGATGGTTTCGGGCTTGAGTCCGGAAAGCCCGAGCAATATGGCTGTATCGCTGCCATGCCCCTTGCCGGTCCAGGCCAGCGAGCCATGCAAAGACACGTCAATACTCGCAACATCTGCCGCAACATCGCCCAGGCCATCGATAAACGCACGCGCTGCTTTCATCGGCCCAACAGTATGAGAACTCGATGGCCCGATGCCTATCTTGAAGATATCAAAGATGCTGACCGCTGCCACCGGTACGCCCTCAGTCGGTGCCAAGCGACAGCAGGCTGGCGTTGCCGCCGACCGCCGAGATGTTGTTACTGATCGTGTATTCTGCGCCAAAGCGTTGCAGGTAATTCGGTCCACCCGCTTTCGGCCCTGTCCCCGACAGGCCACGACCTCCGAATGGCTGCACACCGACAACCGCACCGATCATATTGCGATTGATATAGAGGTTGCCGGCGCCAGAAGCGCGCGCCAAAGCCTCAGCACGTGAGTCAATGCGACTGTGCAGCCCCATGGTCAGCCCATAACCGGTGGAGTTAACCGCTTGAACGGTCTCATCGAGGTTCTTGCCCTTGAATTTCATGACGTGCAGAACCGGGCCAAACACTTCATGTTGCAGTGCATCAATGCTGTCGATCTCTATCAAAGTCGGCGCGAAGAACGTGCCCGACCTGGTTGAATCCGGCAATGTACAGCGATGCACGATGCGTGCTTCTTTGCTCATACGATCAATGTGAGCTGACAACGGGGCTATCGCCTCATTATCTATCACCGGACCAACGTCGGTCGAGAGATACCGGGGATCGCCGATATCCAACTCATCCATGTAACCGACGAGCAGTTCAAGGGTACGGGGCTCGATCTCCTCCTGAACGCACAACAAGCGCAATGCCGAGCAACGCTGACCGGCACTGTTGAAGGCGGAATAGATGCTGTCGTGCACGACTTGCTCGGGCAACGCCGAACTGTCGACAAACATGGCGTTCTGACCACCCGTTTCCGCAATGAGAATCCCGATAGGTCCGTCACGATGCGCGAGTGTCTGGTTGATGAGCCGCGCAGTTTCCGTTGAGCCGGTAAAGGCCACGCCGGCAACTCGTGGGTCGGCGACCGCACGACCGCCGATCTTCGCGCCATCGCCCGGCAGGAAGTGCAGGACGTCAGCAGGGATACCTGCTTGGAGCATCAACTGCACAGCGCGGAATGCAAGCAGCGGTGTTTGCTCGGCGGGCTTTGCGATCACAGCGTTGCCCGCTGCCAGAGCGGCGGCGACCTGTCCCGTAAAAATCGCCAGCGGGAAGTTCCAGGGGCTGATGCAGACAAAAACGCCGCGACCGCGCATGCCATAGGTATTGCGCTCGCCGGTTGGCCCGGGCATCACAATTGGCGCAGCGAAGTGCCGGAGGGACTGCGCAGCGTAATAGCGGATAAAGTCGACCGCCTCGCGTAACTCCGAAATAGCATCAGGTATCGTCTTACCGGCTTCGCGGACACACAGCTCCAGTAATTCTGCCGAGTTCTCCTCATAAAGATCCGCAGCCGTGTTCAGGATTGCGGCTCTGTCTGCCGCTGATATGCCGTTCCAGGCAGGCTGTCCTGCCACCGCAGCCGACAGCGCTGCCTCGACGTTTTTTTCGCTGGCCAGCACACAGGTGCCAACAACATCGGCGGTGTTGGCGGGATTCACAGACGGTATTCCCTCGCCGGACTGTTGTTCGCCCGTGATGATCGGAAAGGCTCTTGCTTCCTTATTGCCGAACGCTTCCATATCGGCGAGCAGTTTGCGGCTGACGTTTCTATCCGCGAGATTGACGTCCTTCGAATTCGGACGTTCCGGCTCGAAAATGTCGGCCGGTCGGGGGATGCGTGGGTGTGGCAAATAATCATGCTCACGGGCGCGTTCGATCGGGTCGGCAACAATGTCCATTACGTCGATCGACTCATCGACAATACGATTAACGAACGAGGTATTCGAGCCGTTTTCCAGGAGACGCCTGACGAGATACGGCAACAGGTCTTCATGACTACCAACCGGTGCATACACGCGACAAGGTCGATCGTGTTTATCAGGGTCCACAACTTCGGCATACAGCTCTTCGCCCATTCCGTGCAGGCGTTGGAACTCGTAGTCACGACGCGCACCGGCGTAATGCAGAACGCTGGCAAGTGTGTGCGCGTTATGTGTCGCGAATTGCGGGTATATCCTGTCGCCTGCAGCCAGTACCTGGCGCGCAGCCGCCAGGTAAGAAATATCGGAATGTGACTTGCGCGTGAATACGGGGTAGCTTTCCAGGCCGCGTTCCTGTGCCAATTTCACCTCTGAATCCCAGTACGCACCCTTGACCAGTCGCACCGGAATTCGCCGCCCAACCTCCCCGGCAAGATCCGTCAGGAAGCGAATGGAATCGCGACCACGCCGCATGTAGGTCTGTACCGCCAGACCGAATCCGTCCCATCCATCAAGCGCCGGATCGCGATATACAGCCGCGAAAATATTCAGCCACATTTCAAGCCGATCGGCCTCTTCCGAATCGAGCGTCAGGCCAATGCCAATTTTCTTCGCATGAATCGCGAGCTCCAGAATCTCGGGCACCAGCTCCTTCATCACCCGTTCTTCATGCGTAAATTCATAGCGTGGGTGCAGCGCCGAAAGTTTGACGGAAATACCGGGTGCGGCAAACACATCCTGGGCAGACCCATGCATCGATTTTCCGATGCTTTCGATACCTTTGTGATAATTGTTGAGGTAGCGCTGGGCGTCCGCCGCGGTCAGCGCCGACTGACCGAGCATGTCGTAGGAGTGGCGATACGGAAACACCTCGTTCTTTGACGAACGTTTGATCGCCTCGGAAATCGTGCGACCCATGACAAACTGGTGGCCCATAATCTTCATGGCCTGGCGCATCGCTGTCCGGACCAGCGGTTCACCGGCCCGGCTCACCATTTTCCCAAGCAAGTGACCCGGATTGCTCTTGGCAAGCTCATCCAGGCTCAGAATCTGCCCGGTGAGCATCAATCCCCAGGTCGATGCGTTGACGAACAGTGAGTCGCTGGCACCCAGGTGGTTTTTCCACTCAGCCGATGTGATTTTATCGGCGATCAGCCTGTCCGCCGTATCGGCATCCGGGATGCGCAGCAGTGCTTCGGCAATACACATGAGCAAAACACCTTCCGCTGAGGACAGGTCGTATTGCTGCAAGAATGCTTCAATACCACTGTCGGTCCTGGAATTCTTGCGTACAGCGGCAACAAGTTGCGCAGCGGTTTCCTGGATTTTCTGGCGTCCGGACTCGCCGGGATCCGCTGCGTCCGCCAGCTCGCGGACCAAACTGGTCTCGTCCGCGAGGAATAGATCATTAATGTAAGAAATTCTGCCTTCGCGGGCAGCCGGCTGATCAACAAAGCTCATGGAATCACTCCGAAGACCCACCTTCCGGGTGGCTTCAAAAAGGAATATCAGGCTGGCGATTATAGGGTATTAACTTCACCACAGGCATCGGTATTCAGTACGATTCGATATATAATTTGTAGCAAATCTACAGCCTGGATGAGCCCGTGTCTGAAACCTTTTTTAATTCTCTGGCATCTCAAACCGAAGCCCTCAAAACCGAAGGCCTGTTCAAGTCCGAACGGCAAATTGCAGGACCGCAGCAGGCGAAGATCAGTGTCAGTTCCAATGGTGAATCAAAAGAAGTACTGAATCTGTGTGCGAATAACTATCTCGGATTGGCAAATCATCCCGAGCTTATCGGCGCCGCGCATAAAGCCCTTGACGAGTTCGGCTACGGCATGGCGTCGGTACGATTTATTTGCGGTACACAGACAATCCACAAAAAGCTGGAAGAACGCATCAGTGCCTTCCTCGGCACCGAGGATACGATCCTGTACCCATCCTGTTTCGATGCCAACGGCGGTCTCTTCGAGACCTTGTTGGGGCCCGATGACGCCGTGATCAGCGATGCGCTGAATCATGCCAGCATCATCGACGGTGTTCGCCTGTGCAAGGCGCAACGATTTCGCTACGGGAACGACGACATGCAGGATCTCGAAACACAACTCAAGGATGCGGCAACGGCCAACAATCGACTGATCGTCAGCGACGGCGTATTTTCTATGGATGGTACTATCGCCAGCCTCGACAAGATATGTGATCTCGCCGACGAGTACGACGCCATTACGATGATCGATGATTGCCATGCCACTGGCTTTCTCGGCGAAAACGGACGCGGCACTCACGAATACCGCGGTGTGATGGGACGCATAGACATCATCACTGGCACATTGGGTAAAGCATTAGGCGGCGCATCCGGTGGCTATACGTCCGGTCGCAAGGAAGTGGTCGGCTGGTTGCGGCAGCGCTCCCGCCCCTACCTGTTCTCAAATTCCGTCGCGCCAATGATCGCCGCAACATCAATCGCCGTTCTCGACCTGCTTGAGCGCGATAATTCATTGCAGCAACAGCTGCACAGCAACGCCGCATACTTCCGCGAAAAGATGACGGAACGTGGTTTCGACCTGAAACCCGGTGAACATCCGATCATCCCGGTAATGCTCGGCGACGCGATGCTGGCATCACGCATGGCTGACAGGCTGCTGGAGCGTGGCGTTTATGTCATTGGCTTCTCGTTCCCTGTGGTACCGAAAGGCCAGGCAAGAATACGCACACAAATGTCGGCCGGGCTCACCCGCGAACAGCTCGACAAGGCAATCGACGCATTTACTGAAGTCGGCCGTGAACTAAACGTAATCCAGGACAAGTAATGAAAGCACTGGTAAAGGCCAGGGCCGAACGTGGCATCTGGATGCAGGACATCGCCAAACCCGATGTTGGTCACAACGATGTACTGATCAGGGTAAGCCAGACAGCGATTTGCGGCACGGACATCCATATCTTCAAGTGGGACGATTGGGCCCAGGCAACGATTCCGGTGCCACTCGCAGTTGGCCATGAATTTTGCGGCGAAATCGTCGATATGGGGATGGAAGTACGTGGCCTGGCGCTCGGCGATCGTGTTTCCGCTGAGGGACACATTACCTGCGGCGTCTGTCGCAATTGTCGTGCGGGACGCAGACACCTGTGCATGAATACCAAAGGTGTCGGTGTCAATCGGCCGGGCGCATTTGCAGAATATCTCTCTGTTCCTGCGTTTAATGTTTTCAAACTGCCTGAATCCATCAGCGATGACATGGCCTCCATTTTGGACCCGTTGGGGAATGCGACGCATACAGCATTGTCTTTCGACCTGGTCGGCGAAGATGTTCTGATTACCGGCGCGGGCCCCATCGGCGTTATGGCCGTCGCCATTGCGAAGTACGCCGGCGCGCGACATGTCGTCATTACCGACATCAATGACTACCGTCTGGATCTTGCAAGAAAGATGGGTGCCACTCGCGCTTTGAACGTCACCAGGGGATCGCTCGATGACACCATGCGTGATCTCGGCATGGAAGAAGGCTTTGATGTCGGCATGGAAATGTCGGGTAACCCGCAGGCGTTCCGTGACATGCTGCGCACCATGCATCATGGCGGTAAGGTGGCGATCCTCGGCATTCCACCCGACGAGACTGCGATCGACTGGAGCGATGTCATTTTTAAGGGTCTTGAGTTAAAGGGTATCTACGGTCGCGAAATGTTCGAGACCTGGTACAAAATGTCCAGCATGCTGCAAAGTGGCTTGAACATCGAACCGATCATTACGCATCATTTCCCGATCAATGATTACCTGCCCGCTTTCGAACTCATGGAGTCCGGTCAGACCGGTAAGGTCATTTTGAACTGGAACTGACAAGCGGGCGAGTCGAAAAGTAGCTCAGGCAATCACGCCAAATAGTCGCCCGACCACCGCCGTCATCGCCATTGCAAACGCGCCCCAAAGCAACACCCTGACAGCGCCAACAACAAGCTTAGCGCCACCCGTGCGCGCAGCGAGGCCGCCGAGAAATGACAGAAAGACCAGCGATGAAGCAGCTACGGCGATTATCAGCTGAGACCCGGGCGTGGCCCACGCTACGAGCAATGGCAATGCCGCGCCGATGATGAATGCACCGGCCGAAGATAATGCCGCCTGGCCGGGCCGCGCATTCGTGATTTCCGAAATACCGATTTCATCCCTGGCATGTGCCCCAAGTGCGTCATGTGCCATCAATTCTTCGGCAACCTGCTGCGCCAGTTCAGGGTTTAAACCTCGGCCTTCGTATATCGCCGCAAGCTCACCGATTTCGCCCTCGAAGTCCTCCTCCAGCGACTGCCTTTCGAGTTCCAGATCGGCGTTTTCGGTATCGGATTGGGAGCTAACAGAGACATACTCACCTGCCGCCATGGACATCGCGCCCGCGACCAGGCCGGCGATGCCAGCCAGAAGAACATTCTCATGCGTACTACCGGCTGCGGCAACGCCGATGATCAGACTGGCCGTGGAAACGATGCCATCGTCTGCGCCCAGGACGGCAGCGCGCAGCCATCCGATTCGATGGATCCTGTGTAATTCATGGTGACTCATGCAATTCCCGTCCTGACGCGAGTACCCGCTATTAGTCGATTTCGCAGAAGCAATGTGAGTAGACACCTTTTGGATCGTTGAACAGCGACAGGCCGGCCAGAAGCTCCTGTAATCTGCCTGCAAATGTCTCCAGTGCGGAAGGCGCTGTAACCAGCGTCGCAACATCAAACCCGGTACGCTGTGACAGCGAGAGAAAATCGAGGACCATCTGCTCAGTTGGCGACAACTTTGTTTCGATCAGCTTGTGACCGTAATCACCTTCTGTGAGCCCCGCAAGTTCGGCGGCTGCGCGTATAGCATCGTCATACGTCCCCAACGCATCTACCAGGCCGTTCGCCAGCGCATCCTGTCCGGACCAGACCTGACCTTGCGCGACACTGTCAACAACATCCTTCTCCATTGCCCTTTGGTCTGCGACGCCGGAGATGAAGTCCTCATAGGTATCATTGATAAATAACTGAAAGAGCTCTTTCATTGGCCCTGACATTTCCCGGTCAGGCCGTAACTGGCCCACCCACGGCGTAGTACCGACACCGTCAGTTGTCACACCAACAGCATCGAGTGTTCGTTGGTATGTTGGAAACATACCAAACACACCAATTGATCCGGTAACCGTTGCCGGACTGGCGATAATTTTGTCGGCAACAACCGATATCCAGTAACCACCGGAAGCGGCAACACTGCCCATCGACGCCACTACCGGTTTCCCGGCTGCCTGTAAGGCCTGAACTTCCTGTGCAATGACCTCGGACGCGAACACACTACCGCCCGGGCTATCGACTCGAAGTACCACGGCTTTGACCGAATCGTCTGTCAACGCCTCGCGCAGTAACGCGGCTGTCGAATCGCCGCCGACCCTGCCGGCCGGTTGCGAACCGTTAAGAATATCGCCAACAGCAACAACAATAGCGACGTTTTCATCTTTGACATCGCCATCGTGAAGTAAGCGCATCGTAGCAAGGTAGTCATGTGAGCGCACCGCAGAATAGTCGGTGCTGTCATTGCTGTCTTCACCCGCATAGCCTTTCAGAACAGCGCGTAGTTCACTACGACTGAGCAACTGATCTACCAGACCAGCGTCCAGCGATGCGATAGCGATATCGCCATTGGCGGCCGCAACATGCGCGACGAGGTTTTGCGCGAAATCATCAATCGTACCTTCCGGCAAGCCGCGCGCCGCTTCGACATCCGCCTGGTACATTGCCCAAAACTGCTCGACCAGTCGTGTACGAGATTCTCTGTCCTCGGGAGACATGTCCATACGTGTGTAAGGTTCGACGAATGATTTGTGTGTTCCGACCCGGAAAACATTCCAATCCAGCCGTAATTTGTCGATCGCGTCTTTATAATAACTTCTGAAACCGCCGTAGCCGCGGAGAAAAACCATGCCTTCCGGATGCATATAGAGTTCGTCAGCATGAGCGGCCAGGTGGTAGCTCGACTGGTTGAAGTAATCCGCACTGGCGACAACGGGCTTCCCGGATTCTTTGAAATCATCGATCGCAGCGCCAATGCGGCGCAACTTGCTGAGACCACCACCGCCCATCGCACTCAATTCGAGATGCACTGCAGAAATTCGATCATCGTTCTTCGCGAACGCCAATGCATCGATGACATCCTGAACCAGGGTCTGCGGTGGAACGTCGCCCAGTAACTCGGCCAGTGCTCGCTCATAGGGATCACCATCGAGCTGGTCGACCAATGGCCCTGCCGGTTGAATCAATAAAGCCGCTTTCCTGGGCAGAATAGGAGATGTATCCGATATTGCACCGAAAAACACAAGGAACAGCAGCAACAGCAACAGCAGATGCAATACCTTTCGAACACCGTCTACGCCATGCCAGATGCTGGAAATCAGTCTGACCAGAAACTTTTTGCTACTCATTCGTTCGTCCCTCAGTTCTCGTCTGCAGTGTAACTAATTCGGTAGATTTTTCCCGCGTAATCGTCGCGCTATGATTCATTGTGACAAGAATATGAGGGACAACTGCGGCAGGAAGGTAATTAAAATGACCGATAACAGCAAGATGATGAGAAACGGAAAGGTCGCCGAATAAACGTGCATGATCGGTTTCTCAAACCGGTAGCTGGCAATGAACAGATTCAGACCCACCGGTGGCGTCAGATAACCGAGTTGCATAGCCGCCAGGAATACGATGCCGAGATGAACCTCATTGACACCGTAGCCCGCTGCTATCGGCAATATAAGCGGTACGACCAGGACGATGGCCGAAAAGATATCGAGTATCGCGCCGAGGATCAGCAGGAAGAACAGCAGCAATATGAGGAACGTCGTCTGGCTGCTAACCATGCTCGCAATAATCTCGAACAATCGCTGCGGCACATCAGCATCAATCATGTAGCTCGTCGAAGCAACCGAGACAGCCAGTATGATGAGGATGCCACCAACCAGCACCATCGACGATCGCATGATTCGTGGCAACTCGCGCAGTGGAATCTCGCGCAGAATCAGAACCTCAACGATCAATACGTACAAGGCCGTGACAGCCGCTGCTTCTGACACGGCGAAAAAACCCGAATAGATACCACCCAGCACGACGATCGGTAGTGGTAACTCCCAGATCGACTCTCGTAGCGCCGCGCCCACCTCTTTTATAGAAAATGAGCTTAGAGGCTTGCGGATACCTCTATTCAGCCAAACGCTATATCCTGACAGCATGATCAACATCAACAAACCCGGCAGAATTCCCGCCAGAAACAGGTTGTCGATAGAGACTCTGGCGATGACGCCATAGAGAATCAGGGGTAGCGACGGCGCGAATAGCAAGCCCAGACTACCTGCCGATGTGACCAGGCCCAGATTGAATTTATCGCCATAACCATCGTGTTTCAGCGCTGGATACAATATGGCGCCGAGCGCAATAATCGTTACTCCCGAAGCACCGGTGAAGGCCGTAAAAAATGCACATGCGGCAAGGCAGACTATCGCCAGGCCACCTGGCATCCAGCCGAACATCGCACTCGTCAAGCGCACCAATCGCTTTGGCGCATTACTTTCGCTCAGCAAGTAACCCGCAAACGTAAACAGCGGGATTGCTGACAGAAACGTCATGCTATCGATACTCTGAATTTCATTCGCCATGATCATCAAATCAGAATCCTGACCATGAAACCCGAGCATCGCACTCGCGGCAATAACCGTGAATAGCGGTGCACCGAGAATGGCGAGTAACGCGAGGATGACGCTGAAGATAATCATGCTTCGCCCGCGGCTTTGCTGCCGAACAGCAGCTCACCGGCTTGCCTTAGCGCCGCCACTATGAAGCGGTAAGCCATCAGTGCAAACGCAGCCGGCATGATCGAGTGTGCGATCCACGCCGGAGTATCGACAAGCACAGTGACTTCATATTCGATTTCGACCTGCAGGTAACGCCAGGACTGAACTGCGATGATTGCGCAAACGGCAGCGGCGAATACGTCGACCAACACCCGGATAAGTTTGACGACGATGTCAGGTAGTACATGCGACAAAGCATCGATGCGTATATGCCGGTTTTCCCGGCACGCCGCAATCGAGCCAACGAGTGCGAGCCACAATACCATCAGTCGAACGAGTTCATCCGCCCAACCAAAACCGCTACCGAAAACTTCGCGCATCACAATCTGGCCAACCGCGACCAACATCATGGCTGTTAGCATGCAGACCAGTAGTACCGACTCGAGAGCGGTTCCTGCTCGATCGAGCCGCTCAAGCAATAGCTTCATGCGCACAGACTCGCTTACTCGCTATCAGCGACATGCTCGCTGCGATATTCGTCAATGTAACGCAGCATCTCTTCATAAAGATCGAGCGTAAAAGCGCCCTCACTGCCAAGCTTCAGGTTGGAAGCCAATAACAAGTTGCGGACCTTTTCGAACTCTGCATCGTCAATTCGGGCCGGCTTGATACCCGATTTAATCAGGGCGTCGTACGCTCCCTGATTATCAATCAGGTTAACTTTGTCGAAGTTCTTGTATATTTTGGTCATCACCTCGCGGACAATGGCCTGGTCCGCAGCACTGATTTTATCGAAGGTCTTCTTGTCGATGGCCATGAATCCGAAAGAATAAACCAGGGGTAAACGTGTCACGTATTTGACCTTGGTGTGCCACTGCAGCAACAACGCGACGAACGGTGGTATGGCGACGATGTCAATCAGGCCAGTCTGCAGCCCGGTCAGAACATCGGTCAACGGTAGCGTTACCGGGTTCAGCGATAGTGCCTGCATCGAGGCATAACTGATGCTATCGCCCTCAGGAACCCAGATGCGCTTGCCTTTGAGATCGGCCAATGATCGCACCGGCGCGCTGGACATGATGTTGGCAAACCCGGACGTTGCGAATCCAAAATTGACGAATCCCGCGTCTTCGAGCCCCTGCTGCAATCGAGCGTCCATACGACTGCGAACAAAGGCGGCCTCTTGTTCAGAATTGAAGACCAACGGCATGCCGTAGAGGTTCAGGTCCGAATATTGAGCGGATAGCGCAGATGGGGCGAAAGCACCGCCCTGCAACTGTCGAATTCGAATCTGGCCGAGGACTTTGGCATCGTCACCTTTGATGCCACCACCGTAGTACTTGATCACTACGCGGCCTTCGGTCCGTTCCTTGATAGCCGCCGCACCGGCCTTCATATCTTTCATCCACTGCGAACCGTTCGGAGTCACCGTCGCGATCTTCCATGTCACTGCCATAGCCGGCGTGCTGAGTATGAGTACGACAATCGATAAAATGAATTTCTTCATGGCCAAAACAATCCTGTATTCACAATGGGGTTAGAAATAGTCGTCCGCTTCAGCTAGCAATGTGGCTGCCTCCTCCTGGGCCATGACATTGGTCAGCACATAGCCTTTTCGATTTGAGTCTGCTTCTACAACCTCCGTTAACAATCGGTCGTGCAAATCGCGTTTGTAAAGGAGTTTTGCGTATCCCCGTGCGTATTCAACTTTCGCACTCAAATCAGCGCCAGCGGATTTTGCGATTGCTTTCTCAAAAAACTCACGTGCACGCTCCGGCTCGCCACCCAGTGCGGGTGGCCGCAAAGTCAGCATTATGCCCATGTAGGTGTAGACGCTACTGTTAACTTCGTCACCACTTATGTTCAGGTAGTGATCAAACAGCGCTTCGATTTGTGGTAATTCGGCCAGCGAATCCCAGTCCGCGCTGTGGGCGCGTAAGTAAGCCAGTGACGCAAAACCATAGGCGTACAATACATCTGCGTTTTTCTTGCCGATGCCGTCCAACGTCGCAATAAACTCGTCGTAGGTCGCATTCGGCCAGCCACACGATGGCCGATAGGTTTCGCACATCGCGTGCAATGCATAACGGCGGGCACGCGTGGTCAATTTGGCTGCTCGAACATCGTCGTGGACAAATGCTGCCCCATAGGTCGCATACAAGGTCGCACCCGCGGTTAGAAGTTTCGGACTGTCCGGACTACCTTCAATCAGACTGTCCATGGTCAGCAACAGCGTCGGTATTCCGTCGCGCACCAGATCGGGATCATCCTGATTCAGGACTGCTTTGGCCAGATTGTCAGAAAAGCCTGACGCTGCATTTGATACGATTATCGCGCAGCCACTACTGTGTAGCGACAGTGCGACGATAAGAAGAATTCTTTTCATATCAAAAAAGACCCCACAACAAGCTTTTGGTTCGCTTCGAGTACTGGAATGGAGCGCATTATAACGAAAAAAACCCCGGTCACTCGCGTGGCCGGGGTGATGTTTTTCTGATGAAAATCAGATTTTTTCTTTAATTCTCGCCGCTTTGCCCGTGAGACCACGCAAGTAGTATAACTTGGCCCGACGAACGTCACCGCGACGCTTCACTGTGACCGAATCGACAACCGGGCTGTAGGTCTGGAATACCCGTTCAACGCCTTCACCGTGTGAAATCTTGCGGACGGTAAATGAAGAATTAAGACCACGATTGCGCTTGGCAATGACGATACCTTCAAACGCCTGCAGACGCTCACGGGTACCTTCCGTCACCTTGACCTGTACGACAATAGTGTCACCGGGAGCAAATGTGGGTACTTCTTTGCCCATTTGCTCTTGTTCGATCGCTTCGATAATTTTGCTCATTAACTTTGCTCTTTCAAAAATTCGTCGAGTAACAGTTGTTGCTCGTCATTCAAATCCAGTTTTTCTATTAAATCAGGTCGCCGCAAATAGCTGCGTCCCAACGCCTGCTTATGTCGCCACCTGGCGATTTCGGCATGGTCACCGGACAACAACACATCCGGCACCTTCCTTCCTGATATTTCTTCAGGCCGCGTGAAATGAGGATAATCCAGCAGACCTTCCATAAAGGAGTCCTGTGCCGCCGATTCATCATCACCCAATACACCTGGCAGTAATCGAACAACCGCGTCAATTACTGCCATCGCCGCAATTTCACCACCCGAAAGCACGAAATCGCCAAGCGATACTTCTTTATCGATATGCGACTCAAGCAGTCGTTCATCGATCCCTTCATAGCGCCCCGCCAGCAAAACCAGGCCAGGCAATTCTGAAAACGTCTTCGCCATCGCCTGATCGAAAACCTGACCCTGCGGTGACAAATACACCAATGGACAGCCTTCAGGCAACTTGTCCTTCGCTGCCTGCAGCGATGCCGCAACAGGCTCGAACTTCATTACCATACCGGGACCACCGCCGTACGGCCTGTCATCCACGGTCCGATGTACGTTACTCGTATGATCACGTGGATTTTCGATTTCCAGCGTGATCAGGTCGCGTTGCCGCGCCCTGCCAACGACACCGTACTCACCAATCGTGCCAACCATCTCCGGGAACAAGCTGACGACACCAAAATGCATCTCTTCAGTCCCATTCCCAATCAACGTCGACCTGTTTTCTACTCAAATCAACGCCGATAACAACTTCATTCATGACGAACGGAATCAAGCGCTCCTGTTCGCCCTCTACCACCATCACGTCATGTGCACCGGTTTCCAGCATCTCCTTAATAGTGCCGAGCGCTGTGCCATCGCGGTGAACGACTTTCAATCCTATGAGGTCCGACCAATAATAATGGCCTTCCCCGGGTTCAGGCAGTTCGGTTCTGCTGGTACCAATCTCGGCACCAATCAGTCCGGCTGCCTGATCACGGTCATCGACCCCTTCGAGGCGCAAAATGACCGTCTTTCCATGCCGCTGCCCTTCGGCAACCCTGGCCGGCTGCCATGTGCCATCACGGCCAATCAGCAAGCCTTTGTATTGCAAAACCGCTTCACGCGGTTCGGTAAACGAAAACACCTTCACCCATCCCCGGACTCCGAACAGGCCGGAAATACGGCCCAGAACGACGGGTGTCGCTGCCAACAGACTAGCTGCTGGCTGCCGCCTTGCGGTGCTTCTTCAGCAGTGACACAACGCGATCTGACGGCTGCGCACCCTGGCCAACCCAGTAATCAACACGTTCAAGATCAATACGAAGATTCTCTTCGTGCTCCTGACCGACGGGATTGAAGAAACCAAGACGTTCGATATACCGGCCGTCACGACGATTACGAGAATCAGTGACCACCAGGTGATAAAAAGGACGTTTTTTCGCACCAGCGCGCGAAAGTCGAATACTTACCATTACATTTCCGTAGCTAAAACAAAGAGAGGCAGACATGCCCTGACCCGGGGTGGCCCGAGTAGACGCCGCATTGTACGGGTTTTGACACAAATGTGAAGCGTTTCCGCAGCGAAAATTTCCTGATTTTCCAGAGTGTTACGAGATCAGCATGGCTTCGGCACCCGGACAGTGCCAATTCAGCGGGAAATTATCTGGATTTCAGCCAAATCCGGGTGGCATACCGCCCCCGGGTATCCCTCGCATCATCTTCTTCATGCCACCTTTGGACATCTTCTTCATCATCTTTTCCATCTGCAAATGCTGCTTCAAGAGGCGATTCACATCCTGGATTTGCTGTCCGGCACCGCTGGCGATGCGTTTCTTGCGAGAACCATTGATTACCTTGGGGAATCGCCGCTCCCCGGGTGTCATCGAATTGATGATGGCAACCTGGCGGCGAATCTTCTGTTCATTACCTGCGTCCTGCAATGCGGCTGAATTTACATTGCCGGGCAAAGGCAATTTCTCGAGCATTGAGGCCAGGCCACCCATGTTCATCATCTGCTCAAGCTGATCGCGCAGATCCGAAAGGTCGAAGCCCCGGCCTTTCTTGAGTTTCTTCGCCAGCTTCTCGGTTTTCTCTTTGCTGACTTTTTGCTCAATTTCTTCGACAAGCGTCAGCACATCACCCATGCCGAGAATTCGCGATGCCATGCGGTCCGGATGGAATGCTTCCAGCGCATCCAGCTTTTCGCCGACACCCATGAAGCGAATCGGCTTGCCCGTAATCTCCCGCACCGATAACGCAACACCACCTTTGGCGTCACCATCGGCTTTGGTCAGCACGACGCCAGTCAGGGATAAAGCCTGTCCAAACGCAGTCGCTGCATTGACGGCATCCTGGCCGGCCATACTATCGACAACGAATAAGGTCTCGTGTGGTCGTGCCTTTTCGTGTACTGCAGCGACTTCCCTCATCATTTCTTTATCGATGTGCAAACGGCCCGCGGTGTCAACAATCAACACATCAACGTGCGAGCGACGCGCCTCGTCCAACGCCCGATCGACGATCTCTACAGGGTCCTCACTCGTTTCACTGGTGCAGTGTGCGGCGCCGGCCTCAGCAGCCAGAGTCTGAAGCTGCAGTATTGCCGCCGGTCGATGCACGTCGACACTGACGAGCATCACCTTCTTCTTATCTGTTTCGATGAGACGTTTGGCGAGTTTCGCCGCCGTCGTCGTCTTGCCTGCACCTTGCAGGCCGGCCAACATGATGACGACCGGCGGTTGTGCCCTGAAATCCAGTGGCGCTGACTCATTGCCAAGAATCCGTACCAGCTCGGCATGAATAATTTTGAGCAGCGCCTGACCTGGGGTGAGACTCTTGCCGACCTCCTCGCCCAGAGCGCGCTCACGTATGCGTTCTATGAAGGACTTTACGACCGGCAGGGCAACGTCGGCCTCGAGCAACGCGAGTCGCACCTGGCGCAGAGTGTCTTTGATATTGGCTTCGGTGAGTCGGCCCTTCCCCGTCAAACTGCGGGCGGCATCCGAAAGACGGCCACTAAGATTGTCAAACATGGCCCCATGATACCGTAGGAACGCCCACTGTAGGAGCGCGTCCCACGCGCGATCCCAGCGTCTTGTACGAGCGCGTCCCACGCGCGACCCCAGCGTCTTGTACGAGCGCGCCCCACGCGCGACCCCAGCGTCTTGTACGAGCGCGTCCCACGCGCGATCCCAGCGTCTTGTACGAGCGCGTCCCACGCGCGATCCCAGCGTCTTGTACGAGCGCGTCCCACGCGCGACTCCTCATTACGATCATCACACACGCCTGCCAACAATGGCGGTGACTTTCGTGAAATAAGGTCACTGTCACCCTATTTCGTGAGACGTGCTCTCATACGGTCAGGACTGTGCCGCGCGCGAGCATTTGAATATCCTGATCCGGGGCCGCTTTCACAACCTGGTCAAAGATACGATTTTCCTCACCGGGTTTCATACCTGTCAACCAGATTTCGGGATTGTGGCGCAAGCGTTTCAGGTCATCGGTCAGTGTTCGTGGCGTGTAGTGACCCGCAACCCCAGCGAGTTCCTGCATCTCGTCCGGGAAAGACACTTCGATAACCAGCACTCTAAGGTCATCACAGGCATTCAGTACCGGCCAAAGTGTTTCGTTGGTCTTGGTGTCACCGCTGACGGCGAAGACACCGCCCGAGTTTTGGACGGTGTAACCGAGTGATGGCACGCTATGCATAACATCGATAGCGTAAAAGTCTCGATTGTCTATCGTGATGGTATCGCCAGGTCCGCATACGCGGTAACGCAGCATTGGTTCTTCGGCTGATGGCAGCTTCGCAAAATCCGGCCAGATCACGTCGTTGAATAAATGCTCCTGTATGGCTCGCAGCGTTTCTTCGCGCGCATAAACAGTCAGTGGCGTATCGTAATTTTCTTCGAATATGCGATCGACAAGCATCGGCAGACCGGCAACGTGATCCAGATGCGCGTGCGTCAGGAATACATGGCGAATCGAATCGATGTCGGTCAGCTCCAAGTCACCGATTCCGGTGCCGGCGTCGATCAGGACATCGTCGTCTATCAGCAAAGCGGATGTCCGGGACCCGGCGCCGATTCCGCCGCTGCAACCGAGTACACGAATTCTCATAAGGAGGGTTCTCTTAAAGTGCGCCGTATGGGATGATTGAGAGACTCCAATTTAGGTTCAAGCGTTTCGGGTTTCTGTGTCTGATATCACAATTTTCCTGCTGTATCTCACCGCTGCCGCGGCATTCGGCGCGTCGCGCCTGCCGAGATTCAGAACGCAAAGCCGCCCTTTGGTCCTGGCGGCCAGTATTATGGTCGCGATCGGAATATCGCTGCACAGCCACGGGTTGTATGGGTCAATATTGATTGTCGGCGGTTTTAATCTGTCACTTGGCAACACGGTCTCGATGATTGGACTCGAACTCGCGTTAATTGGCCTGGTTGCAGCAATTGAGCCAACACTCCGCGGAATTAGCGCCGGACTTCTGATCCTCGGCGCGTTTGCAGCCGCAGTTACCAGCCCCGAAAGTTCAGCAGCAACGTTTATGGCACTTGAATGGCACGTGCGAATGCATATCCTTATCGCATTGATGTCCTACGGACTGCTCACCGTCGGTGCCATCGTCGCCGTTTATGCCATGCTCCAGGAACGCCGGCTCCAGGCTGGCAAGCTCTCGACAATGAACAGCCTTTTTGCGCCACTTGAGACCACCGAAAAGCTGCTGTTTGCCATTACCGCTGCGGGATTTGCAGGATTGGCCTTCGCAATCCTGACCGGGCTGACGTTCGTCGACAATCTGTTCGCCCAACACCTGGCCCACAAGACGGTATTCTCGCTGCTTGCATTAATCGTCTTCGGGACACTGCTCGCCGGTCGATTTTTCGCCGGCTGGCGCGGCGCACGCGCCGTCAAGTTATATCTGGCGGGATTTCTGTTGTTATGCGTCGCTTACTTCGGCGTTCGTGTGGTCCTCGAACAAATCCTGAATCGAAGCTGGACGTGATACACGTTCTTGACAGTCTCTGGCGAGACTGATGAACTCACACTGTATTAATTGATCTGGAGGTGCCCGACTTTTGGGCGACGACTTTCCACTAGCGGGCCTTTTTGGTCTGCTTGTTGTGCTACTGCTGCTTTCCGCGTTTTTCTCGGGCTCGGAAACGGCGCTTATGAGCCTCAATCGCTACCAGCTACGACATAAGGCGCGAGAAGGTCACCGCGGCGCAAGACTCGCCGAACATCTGTTGCAACGCCCTGATCGACTGATCGGCCTGATCCTCCTGGGCAACAACCTCGTCAATTTCTCCGCGGCGTCTTTGGTCGCTGTGATCGCGCTCAAGATTGGTGGTCAGCCGGCTGTCGCGCTCGGCACTGTATTTCTGACAATGGCCGTTTTGATTTTTTCTGAGGCCGCGCCAAAAACACTGGCTGCATTGCACCCGGAACGACTCGCCTTTCCCGCTGCGATGATCTACTACCCATTACTCAAGCTTACCTATCCAATAGTCTGGCTGGTTAATGCGGCGTCCAACGGCGTATTGTTTCTGCTTGGCGTCCGTGACAACGGTAATGAACTCCATTCGCTAACACGGGAGGAGTTACGGACTGTTGTGCACGAAGCCAGTGCACGAATATCGTCACGCTATCGACAAATGCTACTCAGCATTCTCGACCTCGAAAAAGTAACAGTTGACGATGTCATGGTGCCGCACAATGAGATCATCGGTATAGATCTTGATGACAACGACTCCGATATCGAAAAAACAATTGCGGAAAGCCAACATACCCGCCTGCCCGTTTACCGCGACAATATCGACAAGGTCGTCGGTATCCTGCATTTGCGCCATATTGCCAACGTTTCCAGCAAGGAATTTAGTAAAGAGACGCTGCAGAATTTGTTGATGGATCCCTACTTCGTTCCGGAAGGCACACCTCTGAGCACGCAATTGGTACAGTTTCAGCGGCGGCGTGAACGGGTCGCAATGGTTGTCGATGAATATGGCGATATTCAGGGCATTGTCACGCTCGAAGATATACTCGAGGAAATTGTTGGCGAATTCACCACGGATCCTGCCGATGATGAAAGCGATGTCGTCAGAATTAGCGCAGACACCTACCTGGTCGATGCCACGGCCAACATACGTGAACTCAACCGCTCACAATCCTGGGAACTTCCAACGGATGGGCCGAAAACGTTGAACGGCCTGATCGTGGAGATGCTGGAAACCATTCCGGAACCGAGCACATGCCTTAAGATCAACGGCTACCCGATAGAGATAATTGAGACCGACGACAATCGAATTCGCTCCGTACGTATTGGTCAACGTATTCGGCCCGGTACTGAAACTGGCTGATAAATCCAGGGAATCTCTGATCAATTCAGTGAATCTCTAGAAAGCCTCATCAAGGGCCTCGCTGAGCCTGCGGACACCGGTCACCCTGATGCCGTCCGGAATCTTCTTTGGGACGTTTGCCCTGGGAACGATGGCATGCGTAAATCCTTGTTTCGCGGCGGCGGCAATTCGCTCGGCACCAAACCGTACTGGCCGGATTTCTCCGGCAAGACCGATCTCACCAAAACAAACCAGTCGTGCGGGCACCGCACGATCTCGAAAGCTGGAGACAATCGCCAGCAGTATTGGCAAATCAACCGATGTCTCGTTAATCCGCAATCCGCCAACAACGTTTACAAAAACATCCTCATCGGTCACCGACAATGATCCGTGGCGTTGCAGTACCGCCAGCAACAAAGCGAGCCGGTTCTGATCAACACCTTGTGCAAGCCGCTTCGCGTAATTGCTGTTGCCATCGGCGACCAGCGCCTGTATTTCGACCAGCAATGGTCGACTGCCCTCCCATGCTACGGACACCACACTGCCGGGCTCGTCGACTGAATCGCGTGACAGAAAAATCGCCGATGGATTGCTGACCTCGAGAAAACCGGTCTCGGTCATCGCAAATACACCCATCTCCCCACTCGCACCAAATCGATTCTTCACCGAGCGAATCATTGAGTATCGACTCGCGGGATCACTTTCAAAATACAAAACCGTATCCACCATGTGTTCCACAACCCGGGGCCCAGCGATCGCACCTTCCTTGGTGACATGGCCAATGACGAACACGGCGATATCGTTCTGTTTTGCAAATTGCACGATCTTTCCAACGCCGTCTCGTAGCTGCGCAACAGACCCCGGAGCCGACTGCACCCCATCGCTGATCATGGTTTGCATCGAATCGATGACCAGTACACGCGCTTTGCATTGTCGAGCTTGTGACAAAACGTTTTCGATCGACGTATCAGAGAGTAAATTCATGGCCGAAGCATCAAGCCCAAGGCGCATTGAACGCTGTCCGATTTGCCGTAACGACTCTTCGCCGGTCGCGTAACAAACCGGCACATCCTGCATCAGGTTCGCTGACACCTGCTGCAATAAAGTCGATTTGCCAACGCCTGGATCACCACCAAGCAGGACCACCGCACCGGGAACCAGACCACCACCCAGAACGCGGTCAAACTCCCCGAAACCGGTTACATGCCGGTACTCAATGTCATCCGGCAGATTTTCAAGCCTCGTTGCGGCTGCTCCCGGCGCCACTTTCGGCAAAGAGACCGTTGTCTCGGTCAGGGTATTCCAGGCACCACAGTCAGGGCACTGCCCCGCCCATTTGACACTGTGGGCACCACATTCAGTACAGAGATAGGCAATTTTGGCCTTTGGCACGTCGTTAAACCTTGTAAGAAACTGTATATGGGATCAGCAGAACGCACGGCCTACAAACAGCGATCCTCGCCACCCCCATAACACTCTGTATTATAAGGAATTTATCCGATCTACTGTGAAAATATCGTGACCGTGACGCTGATTATTGTTAAATTCCGGGGGAAACTGCCAAAGTCAATGATAGCACCGCTTCCGCAGCCGGTATTACATAAAAAGTGCCAACCCTATCTCATTAAGAATGTTCGCGTTTGCCTATAATTTCGCCCTTAAGACCGGGATCTGACTGACTTTGGACAAGGAACAACAACAAAAACGCAACCGTATCATCGCGCTCTCATTTGCGAGTGTCCTGTTACTGGTCGTGTACGGACCGCTGGCGCAATGGTTCATCGCTGCGGATCGTGTCCTCTATGACCAACTTGCCGGTGGAATGCCTAATGAAGCGCTCGATAATGCCTACATCGCCAGCATCGACCCGGGCCATTCAAGTCATGAAGAGGTATTGAACAGATACGGCCAGGTTATCCAGGCACTGCAGGAATCCGGTGTGCGTCGTATCATATTGGCAAATCCACCAGAAATTCCTGCTGACGAAGAATTACCCGGCTGGGCAGCCCTGCTGAACACTCGGATTCCGGTGTTCGTACCGACACGGCATCGATTGGCCGACGTGGCAACTCGCAATGGTTTCGTTACGATTCGGCCGGACAGCGATGATGTTCTGCGGCAGTCCGAATTGTGGCAACTCAATAGCGGTGTCATGTCGCCGTCCTTGTCTTTGGCCATCAATTTCCAGTCCACCTCAACCGGCACAGGCAGCCTGCTCGCCGGTACCGACGATGTCATTTACTTTTCCAGTTACGTCGAATTGCCACGACTTGATGTCGACAGTCTTCTCGATACAGATTCACAAACCTTGCTAAAAGACGCGACCGTTTTCGTCGATTCCGATTTGCCGCTTGTCCACGCCGCCGCCATGTTGCCGTCGGGGCAATTACTGACTGTTTCAGAGATTACCGCGACTTTACTCGCAGACATCGAGAACAATCGCACCATCGGTACACCGTCCAGTGTGAAAGCGATGGAATACCTCATACCCGCCATGCTGGCCATCGTTGCCGTGCTGTTCTTGCCCGACAGAAATCGTCGAGATATTGCCGTCCTTACCGTCACGGTGGTCGCGATCCTGCTGCTGGTGGAGGCGGTACTGCTTATTGGCCTGCAAATCCGTTTGGATCTTGGACGCCCGATGTTGATTTTCGTCGGTGTCGCAATACTCAGTGCCTGGCTTGTTATCGATACCCGAAAGGCGTCGGGCGATGCATTCAAGAAAGGCACTGATTTCCTTGCTGCCGGGCGCCTCGAGCCTGCTTTTGCGGAGTTTCGTCGCTGTAATCCGTCCGAGACGATCGCGGCAATCATGTACAAGTTATCACTGGCCTTTGAGCAACAGGCCAAACCCGAGCGTGCCGAAGCTGTACTGGAGTGGATGAAGCGTACCCAGGGAACCCCGGTGGCGGACACAGCCCAGTCAAAAAGAGGCGGTGGCATACCGGAGAGACTGGGGCGCTACGTTATCGAAAAACGAATCGGCCGTGGCGCTATGGGGGCTGTCTACCTCGCTAAAGATCCGCGAATAAATCGTGCGCTGGCGGTAAAAGCTATCCCGATCGAAAAAGAGTTCGAGGACGAAGAGCTTAAGGAAGCCCGGCTACGCTTTTACCGAGAGGCCGAATCCGCCGGCCGTCTGACCCATCCCAATATCATTACCGTATTCGATGCAGGAGAGGATAAAGGCCTTGCCTTTATTGCAATGGAGTATGTACCCGGAATACCGCTGCGAAGTTTTACCGACCCGAAGCGGCTTCTCGCGCCGAAACGCGCATTGGAACTTGCTGCAGCAACAGCAGAAGGACTTGATTATGCGCATAATCAGGGCGTTATCCACCGTGACATCAAACCCGCCAATCTACTCTACAATCCGAAAGACGGCACGGTGAAAATCAGCGATTTCGGTGTTGCACGAATAACTGACAACAACAAGACCAAGACAGGCATCGTATTGGGAACACCCATGTATATGTCACCGGAACAATTGGGCGCAGATGATCTGACGGGCCTCTCGGACTTATTTTCACTTGGTGTTACCCTGTATGAGCTCTTGGTGGGTGAGGTGCCATTCAAAGCATCGAATATCGCAGTATTAATGACAAAAATAACAACGGAAGATCCGGCGCCAATTTCAAGCCGGCGTGCTGGTATACCCCCCAGTGTTGACGCCGTCCTTGCCAAAGCGTTGGCAAAGCGTCCACAAGATCGCTTTTCCTGCGGAGCCGAAATGGCTATCGCGCTCAGGAATTGCGCGCGGGTTAGCTGAAGACTTTTTTGAGCGAGAAAGACTGAAAACATGACACTGCGCGGAAAAATTGACTTTGCCGAGCTCACGGACACCGGAAGAGTTCGCGAGCACAATGAAGATGCTATCGGTTCCATCGGTGATATCGGGCTGATGATTCTGGCCGATGGTATGGGTGGATACAACGCCGGCGAAGTCGCTAGTGGTATTGCCGTACAGATTGTTACTGATTTGGCTGCCGAAGGCGCGAATCGCGAGGAGCGTCACGACGTCGATCCACACAGCGGCATGATGCGGCAATCGATCGTATTGCGGGACGCCATCTATCGCGCTAACAAAATCATCTATCAAACAGCACAAAGTCAGACGCATTGCGAAGGCATGGGTACAACCATCGTTGCCTGCATGTTCTATGACGATAAAATCTCGATCGCACATGTCGGCGACTCGCGCGCCTACAGGCTGCGAGGCGGACAGCTCGACCAGGTGACACTTGATCATTCGCTCTTGCAGGAACTGGTGGATCGCGGCTTCTACTCAGCGGAAGAAGCGCAACGCTCGACAAACCGTAATTACGTGACTCGCGCTTTGGGCGTTGAACCTACGGTCGAGGTCGAGGTTCACGAGCATGACGTGCTCCCGGATGATATCTATTTGTTGTGCTCCGACGGCCTTTGCGACATGGTAGAGGATGACGATATTCACTTAACTATCAGTACTTTTAATGATAGTCTTGACGTCGTTGGTCAACAGCTAGTCGACCTAGCCAACGACCATGGCGGGCGTGACAATATCTCGGTAATGCTTGCACAGGTTAAGGAAGCCTTCCCGGCAAAAAAGGGCCTGTTTGCAAAGATTGTCGGCTTATTTCGTTCCTAGGTAGTAAGCCAGGAACGCCACGAATCAAGAGCGAGAAATCATGGCAAGGTTAATTCTAAGTCTGGACAACCAGGTTCTGGCTGAATACAACATGACCAAGGAACGTTACACCGTTGGTCGACTCCCGGATAACGATGTTCGAATCGATAACCCGGCGGTCAGTGGGCATCATTCGCTGATCATCAATATTCTTAATGATTCTTTTCTTGAGGATTTGAACAGCACCAATGGCACCTACGTCAATGGCAAGCTGATCAAAAAACACGCATTGCAACACGGTGATGTCATCACGATTGGCCACCATCAGCTGCGATTCTCGGACCAGCAAACGAACGAGACCGAACAGGACGAGTTCGAAAAAACCATGGTGATTCCAGCGGCACAGCAGAATGCCGATCAACTCGCTAAAGCCGAAGCGGCGGCGGAAAAAGCGGCTGTAGCCTCGGCAGCGAAAGAACCAGGCTATTCTCATGCTGACGCGGCAGCTGCGGTCAAGCTAGACCCCGAAGAAGCGGCAGCACTCGAAGACAAACCCAAGCCCCCGTCAATGGGCGAGCAGGTTTCACACACGGAAACTTCGCACGGTATCGATCCGTCAAATGCACCAAATGCCCTGCCGCTTGCCAAGTTGCAGGTTTTGAGTGGTGGCTTTGCGGGTCGCGAACTTGAGCTGACCAAGGCACTCACAACCCTGGGCCGGCCGGGCGTTCAGGTCGCTGCAATAACGCGCAGAGCTGAGGGCTATTACATCGTGCATGTCGAGTCAGGCACAGAAGGCGATTTCCCGCTGGTCAATGGACAACCCATTGGCGCGCAGGCGCGCAGACTGCAGGACAACGATGTCGTACAACTCGCCGGCGTCAAGATGGGATTCTTCGTCTCGTAGAAGTGCACCACAACATTGCGATCATCACACACGCCGGCCGACAGACTGTT
>Ga0114931_10000680_pt1 | contig 42220 bp, 30 predicted proteins | sample 2SBtaG_FD_89579 | JGI IMG/M metagenome (GOLD analysis project Ga0114931, IMG submission 89579) | Deep subsurface microbial communities from Kolumbo volcano to uncover new lineages of life (NeLLi) - 2SBTROV14_V59a metaG | ecosystem: Environmental > Aquatic > Marine > Volcanic | place: Kolumbo... | reverse complement strand
CGCCCAGTTGCAGGCCGAATACGCGGACCGGGACCCGGAGCGCCCGCCCTACTGGGGCGGCTACCGGCTGACGCCCACCCTCTTCGAGTTCTGGCAGGGCGGCTTGCACCGCCTCCACGACCGGCTTCAGTATACGCCGGATGGGTCAAGTGGGTGGACGATCGTGCGGCTGGCCCCATAGGATACTCACTATTTACCTATGCCAATTCTAGCAACCAAACTTTACATTCCCCCACCTCGACCGGCAGTGGTCCTTCGTCCTCGCCTGATCGAGCGATTGAACGCGGGTCTGCACGGCAAAATGATCCTTATCTCCGCTCCGGCCGGTTTTGGGAAAACCACGCTGGTCAGCGAATGGGTCGCTGTCTCCAGGAAACTCCCGGCGCGGCCGGTCGCCTGGCTCTCCCTGGGCGAAGACGACAGCGATCCCGCCCGCTTTTTGACGTACCTTGTCGCAGCGTTACAGACGCTCCTCCCCAGCGAAACCGAAAAGAGTGGGCCGAAACTTGGCGATGGCGCGTTGGCCATGCTCCAGTCTCCTCAACCGCCGCCGGTCGAATCGATCCTGACGGCGTTGCTCAACGAGATCGCCGCCATCCCGGACCAATTTATCCTCGTTCTCGACGACTATCACCTGGTTGACGCCCAACCGGTTGATGAAGCCCTCACCTTTCTGATTCAGCACCTGCCGCCACAGATGCATCTGGTCATCATCACCCGCGAGGATCCGCCGCTGCCTCTGGCCCGCTTGCGCGCCCGCGGTCAATTGACCGAACTGCGCGCCGCGGACCTGCGTTTCACCCTCTCCGAAGCCGCCGAATTTCTCACCCAGGTGATGGGCCTGAACCTACAGGCGGAAGACATCACCGCCCTGGAACTGCGCACCGAAGGCTGGATCGCTGGTCTGCAAATGGCGGCGCTCTCCATGCAGGGGCGGGCGGATGTCGCCAATTTCGTTCAGGCGTTCACCGGCAGCCATCGTTTTGTGTTGGATTATCTGGTGGAAGAAGTTCTGCACCAACAGCCCGAACAGGTCAGCGCATTTCTGCTGCAAACCGCCATCCTCGACCGGTTGAGCGCCCCGCTGTGTGACGCCGTCACCGGTCGGTCGGACGAAAGTAAGGAGATGCTGGCGGCCTTAGAGCGCGACAACTTGTTCGTCATTCCCCTGGATGATGAGCGCCAGTGGTATCGCTATCATCACCTTTTCGCCGATGTCCTCCAGGCGCGTTTACATGAGACTTACCCCGATCAGGCGTCTGTCCTGCATCGGCGGGCGAGCGCGTGGTATGCCCAGCACGACCTGCCATCCGATGCGATCCGCCACGCGCTGGCCGCCGGAGATTTCGAGGGCGCGGCGGGGTTGATCGAGCTGGCCTGGCCTGCCATGGATGGGCTGTTCCAATCCGCCACCTGGCTGGAGTGGGCGAGGGCGCTGCCAGACGAGTTGGTCCGCGCCAGGCCGGTGCTCAGCGTTGGATATGCCTGGGCGTTGCTGAATGGCGGCGAGTTGGAGGCTGCCGAAGCGCACCTGCAAGAGGCCGAACGGTGGCTGGATGGGGCGGCAGATACGGGCAGGGGAGACAAAACGCCAGCATCCGGGATGGTCATCGTCGATGAAGATCAGTTTCGCACCCTGCCCGCATCGATGGCTACCGCTCGCGCCTATATCGCCCTCTCTGTCGGCGACATGCCCGGCGCTGTGAAGCACGCTCAGCATGCGCTCGATCGCCTGCCCGAAACGGATTACATCGGACGCGGCCCAGCCGCTTCACTCCTGGGGCTTGCCCAGTGGGCCAACGGCGACTTGGAGGCGGCCCACCGCTCCCTCGCTGAGGCCATGACCGGTTTTCGGATGGCCGGCAACTTGCATTTCGCCCTCAGCGGCACCTATGGCTTGGCGGATATCCGCATCACGCAAGGGCGCCTTCGGGCTGCGTTCAACACTTATGAGCGCGCATTACAGCTTGCCAAAGAGCAAGGCGAGCCTCTGATCCGGGGGACGGCGGATCTTTATTTGGGATTGAGCGAGCTATACCGGGAGCGGGGCGATCTCGAAACCGCCGCACAGCACTTGCAGCAAAGTGAAGAACTGGGCGAGCAGGCGGCGTTGCAGGATTGGCCCTATCGCCTCCGTCGCGCCCAGGCTCGAAGAGCAGCGGACCAGGGCGATCTGGACCGTGCAATCGAATTGCTTGATGAGGCGGAACGCCTTTATTACAGGACGCCCGTCCCCAACGCGCGCCCTCTGGCGGCGTTGAAGGCGCGGGTGTGGATTGCCCAGGGCAGGTTGGATGAAGCGTTTGCATGGGCGCGGGAGCGGGGCCTGTCGGCCGACGATGATCTTAGCTACCTGCGCGAGTTCGAGCACATCACGCTGGCGAAGGCGCTCATCGCCCACTATCAGCGCGACCGGGCGAAGCGCTCCATCGACGAGGAGATGGGACTGTTGGAACGCCTTCTACACGCGGCGGAAGAAGGGGAGCGCATGGGCAGCGTGATCGAAATTCTGCTGGTGCAGGCGCTCGCGCTCCAGGCGCAAGGAGAGGGCGCAGCCGCGCTCACGCCATTGGCTCGCGCCTTGACCTTGGCCGAACCGGAGGGGTATATCCGCATCTTCGTCGATGAAGGGCCACCCATGGCGACCCTATTGCGAGCGGCTGCAAAAGATGGCGTCGCTCCTGATTACGTCCGCCGCTTGCAGATGGCGCTGGGAGAGCCTCACGGCGAAACACCCGTTAACCAACGTTTAATCGAGCCGCTGAGCGAACGCGAACTGGATGTGCTTAGATTGCTCGCAACCGAATTGAGCGGTCCGGAAATCGCCCGGGAACTGATCGTCTCCCTAAACACCATGCGCACCCACACCAAGAACATCTACAGTAAACTCGGGGTGAACAATCGCCGGAGCGCCGTCCGCCGGGCGGAGGAACTCGGTCTGCTGTAGGGAATTCGTAAACGCCCCATCCAACTCAAACTCTGACCTTGACCCGGCAGGCCGTTCGACAGGCCTGGCGGTTTTTTTGTCTGGATGCCCCATCCTATTCCCTCCCGCCCCTCTCACATCACCTTGATTCGCCTATCACGTATCTGCTCAATAAATCGGGGGTAGCGGCCAAAGAAGTTCGACTTTTCGGCAAAAGTCGAACTTCTACAAAGTCGAACTTCTACCCCGGAATATTGAGCAGATACCCCCTCACCATCTCAATCACCAGATGTGGTGATGACGTCTCACCACATTGGATTGTATCCTGTGGGCGCAACAGAGAGCGGAGCCAAGGACGTGAAGGTTTATCCAGAGAAGGAAAGGTGCGAGGCGCAACATGAACGACGAATATCCGTCAGTCGAGAAGCGTGGAGGGCCTGGGATGACCGAAATCCGGATCGTTGGCCATCTGGACGACCGCTGGAGCAGTTGGTTTGATGGCATGACCATCACGCTGGAGGAGAACGGCGATACGCTTTTGACCGGTCCGGTGGTCGATCAGGCTGCGCTGTATGGCTTGCTCAGAAAGGTGCGTGACGTGGGGCTGCCCTTACGCTCGGTCGTCTGCGGCAGCCCCACAAAATGAAGTTCATCTATGTCGTTCGATGTAGAGGAAGCTGACTCGTCCCGGAATACGTCGACCTGTTGATGACGCAATCAAACCAAACCTGGAGGTGACTCATGAAGGCAATTGTATGTACGAAATACGGATCGCCCGATGTTCTACAGATCAAGGAAATAGAAAAACCGGTCCCCGAGGACAACGAGGTGCTGATCCGCATCCATGCGACAACGGCCACCGCCGCCCATAGCATGATGCGCAAGGGAAAACCACTTTTCGGAAGACTTTTTACCGGGATCACAAGACCCAAAAACCCCGTACCTGGAACAGAGTTTGCCGGCGAAATTGAAGCCGTCGGTAAAAATGTGAAACTGTTTCGAGCGGGGGATCGGGTCTTCGGATCGACCGATCTGGAAGGGGGCTGTTACGCCGAATACATCTGCCTGGCTGAAGATGCGGTGCTGGCGCCCATGCCGGCCAATATGGCCAGTGAGGAAGCCGCCGCCATTCTGGATGGAGCGTCAACCGCATTGCATTTTCTGCGAGACAAGGGGAATATTCAGCCCGGACAAAACGTTCTCATCAATGGCGCTTCCGGTAGCGTGGGGACCGCAGCGGTGCAACTTGCCAAATACTTTGGCGCGAAAGTGACCGGGGTGTGCAGCACGGCGAATATAGAACTGGTGAACTCCCTGGGGGCGGATAACGTCATCGACTACACTCAAGAGGACTTCACCGCGACCCATGGCGCTTATGATCTCATTTTCGACGCAGTGGGCAAGAGTTCATTCTCCCGCTGCAAGGGATCGCTGAAGCAAGGCGGGGTCTACCTGACAACCGTGGCTGGATTACAGGCGTTTGTGGACATGGCGTGGACATCCGGGATGGGCGACAAAAAGGCCCGGTTTGGAGCCGCAGGGTTGAGATCGTCCGATGAAAAGACGAAAGACCTGCTCGTGGTGAAGGATCTCGCGGAGGCTGGGCAGATACGAGCAGTCATCGATAGACGCTACCCCCTGGGAGCGATCGCTGACGCTCACCGGTATGTCGACACAGGGCGCAAAAAAGGGAATGCCGTCATTACTGTGGTGGGTTGAATAGGCCGGTTCAGGGAGGACCTCGAGTATGGGCGACAGGGCGGCTCGATCAGGGATACAATCCAGTTTTTATAGGATGATTTTGCCAGGGGTTGACGGCTATAACGCCACCCGCTACAATATCATTGAGCTATGGACGTATTGGATGCAATCCCCATCGAAAGTCAGGAGAGAAAAATGGTTCTTAAGCGTGTAGGCGTTCTGTCGGCGGGGAAAGTGAGCGGCGTGCTGTACGGCTTGCTCGGCTTGATCATAGGCGTCATCGCTGCGTTGTTCTCGCTTCTGGGTGTGGGGATCGCCATCACGCAAACCGGTGACTCGGCAGCGTTATTCGGCGTCTTGTTCGGTGTGGGCGCAGTGATCTTTATGCCCTTGTTTTATGGGACCATGGGGTTTATCATGGGCGTCATCATGGCCGCGCTCTACAACCTGGTGGCCGGTTGGGTTGGCGGTGTCGAACTGCATCTGGAGAGTGATGGTGGGTTGAAACATCACCAGGAAATGGACTGACGGGAAGACGTGAAGTACGCCCGATGATCGACTTCGAAGCAGGCAAAACCTTTCTAACCGCGCGCGGGATAAACCTATGCGCGGTTTTCGATTGCGCCACACTGCCCGGCGATGCGATCCGGCCAATGGCGGCGACGGGAATCAACCCCGCTGACTTCCGGCGGCTGGTGCTGCTGGGCAACGGCGGGTCGGGCTTCTGGTCCAGCCTGGAGGCGTTCGGCTTCCACACCGACGATCCGGTGGACCACTACGCCCGCCATCTGACCCGACGTTTGCTGCACGAGTTCCTGGATGATCCGCCCAGCCTACTCCTCTACCCGGGCGGAGCGGCCGCCCCCTTGTTGACCCGCCTGGGCGAGTTGGCCGGCTGGGGATCGCCCTCGCCCGTCTTCGTGGGCATTCACCCGGACTATGGTCCCTGGTTCGCGTACCGGGCCGCGTTCCTGGTCGATCTGGACCTGCCCGTAGATGACGTCGCCCCACGCCCCCATCCCTGCGACGCCTGCCTGGACAAACCCTGCCTCTCCGCCTGTCCGGTGGGCGCAGCCCGCTGGCCTGGCCCCTCCGATATCGACGCCTGCGCCCGCTCGCGTATCGAGGATGGCTCGCCCTGCGCGGACCGCTGTCTGGCGCGGCTGGCCTGCCCCGTGGGCGCGGAACATCGCTACTCGCTGGCGCAGATCCGCTACCACTACCTCCACTCCCTGCCAACTATCCGTAGCTATTACGCAACGCAGAGTGAAAGGTCTCTATAGACGGTCGATGGTGGGGTCGGTGCGCCCATAGACCATCTGACGGCTGCTCTCGACCCAGGGATGGACCGGCCGGTCCGCTCTGGTGGGCAGGATGCGTCCCCAAACCCGGCTGGAGAGATGGTTGCTACGGCAGACGGCCTCGCTGTAGGGGCGTCCGCCGAGCCAACTACGCAGGAAGATGGACAGGCTTGGCTCTGGAAACCAGTTGACGCCCACCGACCCATTGACCGCCTCCGCCCCCAGATCGAGCCAGGTTTGGGCCAAAGTCGCGCCATAGCAGTTCAGCCCGTAGACCATGCGCAGATCGAGCAGCGACGGGTCGCTCCGATAGGCGGCGATCAGCGGGCCGAACGTCTCGGCGCCCACCATCGCCTTTCCCTTGTACCCAACCAGCGCGCCCTCCTGCCCGTGGACCAATAAGAGCAGATCGACCCGGTGGGTCCGGCTAACTTCGGTCAACGCCCGGACCAGATCCGGCCCCGTGGCCTGTGCGTCCTCCAGGATCACGACCTTGTCATAGCGGCGATAAGCGCCGTAGAGATGTAGGAGCAACTTGGCGTACTCTTCGGTGACGTAGTCGATGACATTCATGATCCAGGTGGGCAGATTGATCCCCAGGACATGGCCCACGTTTTCCAGGAAGACCACCAGCGCCAGGGGCTTGGGACCCCGTATTTCCCAGCCGTCACTTGCAGATTGGGGGGCGCTCTGAAGAGCAGGGCGGCGCGTCATGTCATCTCCGGCTTGACCACTTTGACCTGGAGATTCCTGGTGAGCGGCTCCAACGCGGTTTCGATCCCTCGCCATTCGTCTGACTGGAAGATGCGACGCGCATCCTCCAGCGTAGCCACCTCGCCTCCCCCCAGAATTTGCGGTGAATCGCCCCAGATTGTGTACCAGACATCTGTGACTTGGAAGCCCATCTTGGTCAGCGCAGGCGCGATCTGATTGGCCAGATACTCCTGGCATTCGCGCTCCTTGCCCTCGACCATATCATAGCTGATCATTACTTTGACCATCTGACTTGCCTCCTCATATGCAGGCGAATATAGACGGTTTGTCGTATGCGCTTTAGCGCAGTCCCGCCGCCAACTGCGCTAAAGCGCACCCTACGAACATTTATTCCGCCGTATTACGCTACTCTACCGTCAGCGCTAATACATCCTGGATACGCACTTCTGCATCCCTGCGGAACTCCTCGACGGAAATATGGCGGAAGAGCCACACCGCGGCCAGCAGACCTACAATTTCCAGGCCAAAGACGGTAGCGTAGCCGATCCGGGCGTTGCCCGTGAATTGAAAGGCGACATCGCGCACCAGGCCGCTGGCGATGGCCCCGATAGCCTGGCCACTGAAATTCGCCACGCCCCAGGCGCCGATATAAAGCCCCGCGGCTTCCGGCACGGTCATGTCGAGCATGAAACTGAGGTTGCTCACCGTCATCAGCCCCCCGCCCAACCCCAGCAGAAAGACTGCACCCATGAAAAGGCTGGGCGCGTTTATCAATCCAGTGATGATGATAAAGGCGAACGCGGCCGCGGCCACCAACGCCCCCAGATTGGCGCTTCGTTTTTTGCCCATGCGCCGCATGAGGGGCAGGCCGCCCGTGAGCGTGATGAAGACGCCCGCACCCCAGATCGCAGTGAGCCGGGACGTGACGGATGCGGTCATGCCCAACGCCTCAGCGCCAAACGGCTCTAGCAGCACATCCTGGGCGTGGATGCTGACCAGGATCAGCAGCAGGTAGAGGAAGAAACGGCGGGCTGAAGGGTTGTTGGCCAGCAGTCGATAGGCGACCAGCGGATCGTTGGCCTTGTTATGGACTTTCCGATCCGGATCTGCGGGCGCTTCCAGCCGGGCGGCTCCAAACAGAACCAACGCGCTGGCCATGAGCCAGACCGCGCCGAACGCGTTGTAGATCGCCGCCTCGCCGGCCGGCGCGAGGATATCTGGAAACGGGGCTAGGATTACCGACAACAGGATGCTGATCGCGATGGTGGAGAGGATCATCAACGTCCACATGACGCTGATCGCACGGTTGCGCCAGCGATCGAGACCCTGGGTCAGATCGCTGACCAGGGACAGATAGCTGACCGAAGCTACATTGACGCCTACGCCCCAGATCGCAAACGCGCCTATAGCCGCCAGTAGGCCGAGGGCGAAATGTGCATTCATCAGATAAGCGGCATGTGCGGTCAGGTAGCTGCCGAAGGAAGCCATCAGACCGCCGATCACGATCCAGGGCGTGCGGTGTCGGCCCCAGACCAGCCGCCGATCCGTCCAGTCGCCCATGGCGACCTGGACGGGCGAAAGTACATAGGGGAGGGCGATCAATGCCGCCACCAGGGTGGCCGACAGGCCCATGTCCGCAATCATAATGCGGTTGAGCGTGCTGGTCACAGGCACTACGGTGATGGATACGCCGACATGGATTAGCGCAAGTTGCAGGACTTTTCTCCAGTTCATGCCGGGAATATACCATAGGTTCGCATAGATTTCAACGATTCAGGGCGTCTTCTGCAACCATCCTGGGTAGGGGCGTGGCCTTGGGTCTGCCGCTCAGCTTACAGCCACTCGGTCAGATCGGTCACGCTATCCAGGATCAGATCGGCGCTCTGGAAATCTTTGGCCAGGCTCAATCCGCTCAAGACGCCGGCCGTGGCCATATTGACGGCGGCCGCAGAGCGCAAATTGGCGTCCGTGTCGTTGATGACCAGAATATTGGACGGATCCAGGTCCATCTGGCCGGCCGCGGTCAGAAACGCCTCGCTGTGGGGTGAGATGCGACGCACATCCTCCCGGGTCAGGATGACGTCGAAGACGCGTTCATCCAGCCCTTCATTGGTCAACAACGGTTGTAGGCCCTCGCGTTTGCGCGTGGTCGTCAATGCAAGTTTGTAGCCGTATCCCAGTACGCGCAGCGCATCCGTTACTCCGGGGATCAGCGTCAACGCCTGGCACGGTGGGTGACCGCGTAGGCGGTCGAAATAGGGTTGCATTCGTTCGAGAAGCTCATGCTGATTCCACTGTTCCAGCCGATTGATGAAAAAATTGATCGAGCCTTCCATAATGATCATGACGCGCTGGGCGAAGCGATAACGACTTTCCGTCGAGAAGATGCGCTCCAGCCACTAGGTGCGCTGAACGAAACGTTCGGCGAAGTCCAAATCCAATTGCGTCAGGACGCCGTCCAACTCAAAGATGATTCCTTCGATCTTACGGCCTGCAATCAGCCCGCGGATGCGCACTGCCGGCTGCGCCATGACGCCCAGTTCGAAGGGTTCCTGGTCCTGAAGTTTGCGATAGATGTAGATCAGGATATCCCGCGCGCTGGCCACTACCGGCGTGGCGAGCAGGACGCCGATGAGGCCAAAGGTGACCGCGCTGCTGATAATGGCGACGAAGGTGATGGCGGGATGAAGCCGGACTCGAGATCCGACCAACCGGGGAATGAGATAGGCGCTTTCCACCCAGCCGAGGACGTTATACGTGAGAAGAACGATGAGCGCAAAGGTGAAATTGTTATTGAAGACAGCGCGACTCGAACCGCTCACCAGTGCAATGATCGTACCAATGGTGATGCTGATACCGGGCCCCACGGTGGGCAAAAATTCCATAAAACCGGCTAACACCGCCAATCCGCCGGCATTGGGCATGCCCAGGATCGACAGGGCGATCCACGCTAACAGGGTGACCGTGAATGCGAGGACAATTTGTCCGCGAAAAAATGCGTGCCAGATTTCGCCTACATCCTGGCCCAGATGGCGAAATTCCTCTTGATAATCGCCCGGCAGGTGTTCGATGATCGCCCGCTGAAGCTTGTGCAGGTCTTTCAGCACCCAGAAACTCAGCACCAGCACATAGAGCACGGTCAGGACGCCGGTGGTGAAGCCGCGAAAGAGGGTTAGCGGATTGCCCGATGAGACCACAAAGCGTTGCAGGACATCGCCGCCCTGTTGGATCACATTGTTAAAGGATAGGGTGTACGAGCCAATGACGATATCCGGGCCGTTGAACAACGACTGGAGGGCGTTGACCAGATCGGAGATCGCGCCTTGCATGGATGTGATAAGGCCGGCGCTGCGCGGGATAAAAATGGCCGATGCGATGACGGTGGCGGCCAGGAACAATAAATAGAGGACCGCCACCGTCGCTCCCCGCCCCCAACCGGTGCGTTGCTGGATCCAGTTGACTGGATAGCCTAATACAAAGGCGAATAAAAAGGCCATGATCGTGGGGGCGATCATGGCGCGGAAGGTCACCAGAAGGACAATGGCCAAGACGACCAATGTGGAGATGACGATAATTTTTGTCGTGTTGCTCCAACGGCGGGAGTCCATGGGCCTCAGAAGATGGTGGCTTGATCGAGTGGCCAATACCTTAGCCAGACCCTGCCCACAATCGAATCGCGATGCACGGGGCCAAAGGAGCGAGAGTCATTGCTGTTCCCTCGGTTATCACCCAATACGAAGTAATAGAGGGGCGGTAAGACGATCGGCGCCATATCATAGGCGACTGTATCGTGTGGAAACGCCTCGGGGTGTGCAACCCCATCGATATAGAGAACGCCGTCATTGATGGACACGGTTTCGCCAGGCAGGCCAACCACTCGCTTGACCAGCATTTCGTCCATCTGCGGCAGATCGAGCACCACAATATCATCGCGCTGAGGCGGGTGGAAGCGATAGCTGAGCTTGTCCACCACCAATCGTTGGTACTGGACGAGATTAGGCTCCATGCTCTGGCCATAGACTACCGTCGCCTGGGCCAGGAATAAGTGGACGATCAGCGCCAGCAGCAACGCAGGGATGATCACCTGCAACATGTCGCTGAAGATGGTCTTCCAGGTTGTATCGCCGCTTCGGTTCCCACCGTTCTCAACGCCGGTCGCAGGCTCCGTTGAGAGTGTGGACTCCGATGAGGTCTGTTCGTCTTGATTGGATTCGTATGGGTTTAAATGTTTGTTCATTGTTCCATGTGTATTATACGGTGGAGGCGCTGCCTCGCCCCTCACCCGTCGGGTGCGCCACAACATATTGATGAAGCTGCAAGGCGTCCTTGATTCTTGACATGAAGGACGTTTCGTCTAGTATATCTGTTCCCAGGCGGTTTAGGCAAATAGGTTGCGCAGATGGGATGATCACATTTGGCGGGAGCATTGGCATTGATGCTATACTTGATGCGATGGACTATGAAAGGAATGAGGATGTCGAAGCGGGCCTGTCAACTTATGATTCCAATAGACAAAGGACGATCATGGGCGTAGATTCCCACTTGCGCGGCGTCGGGCGTTGGCTGTTGGCGGTGTTGGCCATCGCCACAATCGCTATAGCTCCCCTCAGCGCCTTCGCCCAGATCTCCCCCTTGGATGAGACGCCGTCACCAACCGAAACCACTCCTCCGCCCCTGGCCCTGGACGATCCCGCGGTGCAGGCCCAGGTCACCCTGTATATCAATCAATACATCGACGCTCTGACCGCTGCGATTCTAGAGAAAATGACCGTCGAAGACCGAGTGGGTCAACTGTTCATCGTCAACTTTCAGGGTGATGACGCCGGTTATGGCAGCGATATTTCCACGCTGATCCATGAATACAGAGTCGGCGGCGTCGTCCTTTCCCCCGAATACGGCAATTTTTTCAACCAGAAGAACCTCGACGCTCCCGCCCAGGTCGCTTCCCTGTCCAATCGCCTACAAGCCCTGGCCTATGGACGCTTGCTCCCTCCGCAGATCGCATTGGATATGGGCGAAGGGAGCGATCGCTCCATCGATCAGCTGCCGTTGCTCGTGGGTGTGGGAAGCGACGCAGACCGGCGCCCCGTTGACTTTCCCCTCTTCGTCGGCGTGGAGCAGTTGGGCGACGAACTCTCTACGACCTCTCTACGCAATCATTTCACCGAACTCCCCAATCAACTCACGCTGGGGTCCACCTGGGATTTGTCCCTAACGCAGGGCGTGGGCGAAATCGTGGGGCGGGAACTGAGTGCGGTCGGCGTCAATCTCCTCCTTGGTCCTGTCCTGGACGTCTACGCCAATCCCCGCACCGACAGCGTCGGCAGTCTGGGGGTGCAGTCCTATGGCGGCAACCCGTTCTGGGTCAGCCAGATGGGGCGCTCTTACATTACCGGCGTTCACGAAGGATCCCAGGGACGCATTGCAACCGTGGCTCGCCATTTCCCCGGCCAGGGGGACGCAGACCGGTTGCCGACTGAGGAAGTGGCCACCATTCAAAGCAGTATAGACGCCTTGCAGAGCGTCGCCATCCCCCCCTTCACTGCCGTCACTCAGCCCAGCAATGGCGACGCCACCCGGGTTCGTCCCCTTGCGAACACAGAAGCGCTCATGTCCAGCCACATGCGTTACAGTGCATTACAGGCTCTGGGTGGGGAGCGGACGCCCCCTCTCGGATTTTCGCCCGATCTCAGCACCGTCCTGGAGGAAGAGGGGTTTGGTGAATGGCGGGTGCGCGGCGGGCTGTTGATGAGCAACGCGCTGGGGCTACCCGCTATCCGTCGCGATTATGACGCCACCCTTTCCGAATTTCCCTTCCGTCGCGCTGCCCTGGATGCGTTCACCGCCGGCAACGACCTCATCTACCTGGGGGATCTCAGTGCAGATGGCTCCTGGGAAAATGAACTCACGAATATTGAAGATATCATACGTTTTTTCCAGAAGCGTTATACAAGCGATTTGGATTTTGCGGTGCAGGTCGAGGCCGCGGCGCGGCGCATTCTGCGCGCCAAATTGTTGCTTTACCTGGATGAGGACGCCTTGACTCAGCAAGCGCTGGACGCCATAGCCGCCGGTGAATTTGATGGCGATGAAAAGATGATCGATCCAAGTGTGATCGATGTCAGCCAGCCCGCCATTCCTCTGAAAACTTTGTTCGCAAGCGCGGAAGGGCTGGAGATATTCACAGAAGATAGCCAGAGCAGACTCGACGCCAACGCCCTGGTGCGAGAGACCGCCGGCGGATCGCTCACGATCCTCGCTCCCGATCCTGAAGTCGTCGCCGACGCCCTGCCCGCCGCGCCCCAGCCCGGCGAACAGATCGTGATCTTCACCGATAGCCGGCTCTTCAAAGAGTGCGAAACATGCGTGGCGGAAGCGCCTATCGCGCCGGAAGAGATCGCCGACATTATCCTGCGCCTCTATGGGCCGGACGCCACTGACCAGGTGACTCAGGAGCAACTCACCAGTCTGACGTTCAGCGATCTGGCCGAGGCGCTGGATGCACAGATCGAAGCGGAGGCGACGGCAGAGCCTCAGACGACGGATGCAACGCCATCCGCCGGGGCTGAGATTTCGGCCACGGAGTCCCTCTCTGCACCCGTCACTTTGACTTTACAACTGCCCGAAGAGGATAAAATCGACAAGATCGAGCGACGGATCGACGAGGCCAAGTGGATCGTATTCGCCATGCTCAACGTTGATCCGGAGCACTACCCCAACAGCGACGTGGTCAAGCGATTCCTGCGCGAACGTTCGACCCAAATTTCAGGCAAGAACGTGATCGTGTTGGCGTTACAGGCGCCCTACTTCCTGGACGCAACCGAGATCGGCCAACTGACTACCTACCTGGGCGTGTATAGCAAGTCCACGCCTTTTCTGGAAAATGCGGTGCGAGCCCTCTTTCGCAATTTCACGCCCACAGGCGCGCCGGCCGTCAAAGTGGACGGCACTCGCTTCAACGATCTGTCCGAGCGCCTCTCTCCTGATCCCGATGTCCAGATTCCTCTGAGCGTCATGTTGGACGACGTGGAAATCGCCAACGAGACCGAACAATCCTCCATCAACGCTGGCGACACCATCTTCATCAAGGTCGGCCCCGTGCTCGATCGCAATGGCAACCCGGTTCCGGACGGCACGCTTGTCGATTTTCGTCTGATTTACGAAGGTGCGGAACTGGCGCTACCCATCGAACCGTCTGCATCCCATGCCGGGAGCGCCACGCGTGCGGTTCTTCTCGATCGGGGCGGCGTCCTGCGCATCTCCGCCAGTAGCGGGGAAGCCTCCACCGGGGATCCGATCCTGATCACCGTGCTTGACGCCGACGCGGCCGCCCCCGCCCCCGCCGATGCAACCGGGGAGAGCGCGGCTCCGCCGGCGGTCCAACCGGCAGCAGGCGCAGGCGGCGAAGTGGTGACGTCAACCGACGCCGGGGCGGATGCGACGGCAGCGACGCAAGCCTTGCTTGCGCCCACGGAGCGGGTGAACCTGGTGACGCTGGCGGTCGCTCTCTTCGCCATGGTTGTGATGTTGAGTTTGCTCTTGATTGTACAGATTGGCACCATGCCGCGGGCCACGCTGGTGTACAATATGCTGTGGGCGGTGATCGCGGGGCTGACGGCGTACATCCTCTATGGGCTGGGGGCCTTGCCGGGCAGCCAGTGGCTACGCGACCAGTTGGGCATTGCAGCGGCGGCTGCCGTCGTTTTTGTGGGCATGATCTTGCCTTTGCTTTGGCTGCAACTGCGGGTCGATCTGCACAATCGCCGCCCCAACCAATAAAAAAACGGGTGCGTCCTAAACGAGTTCGCATTTTGGGATTCGGCCAGATCATCTGCAGTTGCGGCGTGTCTTGCGGCCGAATCCCGGAATGCGGTTTCAACTCATTTGAGACACACCTATAAAAAAACAAGACCCCTTACGGGACCTTGTTTCGGTCGGAGCAGACGATTTGGCGAATGGGTCGGGCCGCATCGATCCGCCCAGCCCGCCTACCGTTTGAGCGCCCCCGACAGGACTCGAACCTGTGCCCCTGGCTCCGGAGGCCAGTGCTCTATCCGCTGAGCTACGGGGGCATGCGCTCTGCTCCGCTGTAGGAAACATCGTACCACAGAGCGCGATTTGAGGCAAGATCGAGTCAAAGTTTTCGCTCACAGCTTTCGAGGCGCTATGTATCTCGACCGTGATTACCGCCCTCGCCGTCGGCGGGGGAGATGGCGATTTTGGCCGCTGATCCTCCTGGCAGTCATCGCCATCATACTTTATGAACAGCGACCGTCATGGCTGGTGCAGCCGACTATCGAGCCGACGCCGATCCCAACCCGTAGCGGGGCGTCTTATCAGGCCGAAGCCGCAGCCAAGTTAGCCGAGCATGACTATGACGGCGCGCTGGCCTCCTACCGCCAGATGAGCAGGCTGGAGCCGAATAACCCTGCGTCTTATGTGGCCATGGCCCACCTGTATCTGTTTCTGCAGCAGGTCCCTGAAGCCTATGAGGCGGCCCAGCAGGCGGTGGACGCGGACCCGAACAGCGCCGATGCTTTGACCATCCTGGCCCGGGTCGAAGATTGGCGCAGCGATTATGAAGCCGCACTCAACCATGCCCTGGATGCGCTGGAGATCGACCCTGAAAACGCGGACGCCCTGGCTGTGCTGGGCGAGATCTACACCGATGTGGGCAACTGGGATGTGGCCCAGGATTACATCGATCAGGCCCTGACGCTGGAGCCGCGTAACGTCATGGCCCTGCGCAATCAGGCCTATCTCTATGAACGTCAGGGCGAGTACAAGGAGGCGGTGGCGGCCTACGACAAAGCCATCGAAGTGGCGCCGGACCGCTATGACCTTTACATCGAACGAGGACGTCAGTATCGCATCGGCCTCCTGGACTATGACAAGGCCAATGAAAGTTACCGGCAGGCCGTGGACGTCTATGAGTCCGCGATCACATTGGACGCGCTCGGTTTTGGCCTTTATAATGTTGGGGATCATTTACAAGCTATTCGCGTGCTGAGGCAGGCGGTGGAGGACGACCCCAACTACGGCCCGGCCCAGGTTCATCTGGGCATGGCCCTCTATGCGCGACGTAATTACGAAGACGCCGCCCCCGCGCTGGAGAAGGGGATTGCGCTTCTGGGCGACAAGGCTCGTATTGAGCACCTCTACACGCTGGGACTCGCCTACATCTACAAAGATCCGCCCGAGTGTGACAAAGCCGAAATCTGGCTGCGTAAAGCGCTCGAAATCGATCCCGAATCCGGGCCGGCGCTGGAAGGACTTGCCCTATGCGACCAATAATTCGATGAGCCTGCAACGCAAACGTCTGAAGTCCGACCTGCCCCAAGCCGTTACTCTTTCCCCATCTTCGCGCGGGGAAAAGGAGCCGACGACGGGCGACCGCGGCGAGCCGCCGCCGAAAAGTCGATCTCGCCACGAAAGCAGCACCGCCAGCCGCACCACCACCCGCAAACGCCGCCTACAACGCCGACGGACGCCGCTGGTGTTGTTGCAGCAGACGGGCCAGGCTGGCGTGCGCAAGGTTTTCGACCTACGGCGCTTTCTCTATGTCCTGGCTCTGACTGGGGCCGTTCTGCTGCTGCCTACGCCTGTGGGGCTAAGTCCGGAGGGCCACCAGGCGCTGGCCCTCTTCGTTTTCACCGGCAGCATTCTGGCTCTGACGCCCGCGCCGCTGCCTATCTCCGCGCTCATGGTGCCTATCGCCCAGATCGCATTGGGTATCGATACGGCGTCGGGCGCTTTCGCCCCCTTTAGTCAGCCAGTGGTGTTCCTGATCCTGGGGAGCTTATTTTTGGCGGAGGCCCTGCGTAAGCATGGGGTGACTCGTCGTCTGGCGCTTTATGTCATTGTCGCCACCCGTGGCCATTTTCGAGCGCTCCTGTTCGGCATTATGTTGATCGGTGGCGTTTTGAGCATGTTCGTTCTCAACACGGCCACGGCCGCGGTGTTGATCCCTGTGGCCGTCACCATCGCCCAGCGCGTCCGTCAGCGGGAAGACGCCAAGCGCGCGCTGGCCTTGTTGATTCTGGGGATTGGATACAGCGCCAGTATTGGCAGTATCGCCACCATCGTGGGCAGCGGCGCCAACGTTATCGCCGCCGGCCTTTTGGCCCAGGTCGTTCCATTTGGTTTTCTGGACTGGATGAAATATGGTCTGCCTATCGCCGTCGTGCTGCTTCCTGCAAGCTGGCTGTTGCTAATGCAATCCATCCGCATTCCCAATATTTCCATTGACATCCAGCCCGCCATAGATGAAATAAAGCAGTTGGGCGGCGTAAAAGGGCCGGAGCGAGAAACAGTCATCGTGCTTGGCATGGCTGTTTTCCTCTGGATGACCGGGGCGCAAATTGAAAGCGCCTTGGGTTTGCCAGCCACGCTCTTGAGCAGCGCCGTCATTGCCATCGCTGCAGTGGCTCTGCTTTCCATTGAGGAGATCGTCGACTGGAACGATCTGCGCGGCGTCAACTGGGGCGTCCTCTTCGTCATCGGCGCAGGCCTGACTTTGGGCGACGCCCTGGACAAAACTGGCGCCAGCGAGTGGTTTGCCGGTTTACTCTCGCCTATGCTGGAAGGGCTCCCCTATTGGTTGATTTTGGCTGTACTGGTCGGGGGCGCTTTTGCGCTCACCCAGTTCATGAATAACGTGACCCTGGGTGCGATCCTGGCGCCCATTCTGGTGACGCTGGGGGGAGCAAGCGGCATCTCACCAGAGCGTCTGCTGCTACCGACGATCATCGCTGTATCGTTGGCGTATATGCTACCCAGCTCTTCGGCGCGTATGACGCTGGTCGCCGTAACCGGAGCAGTGGAACCCAAAGATATGGTGCGCGCCGGTCTGATTGTCGGCATTCCAAGCGCACTCTTTATTTTCTTCTTTTTCCTGGGCCTCAGCTATTTGGGCGCGATATAGTTAGTTGATTGGCGAATGCGGTATAGCGTGGAAGGAGCGACCATGCGAGTCTGGCTGATCGGCGCCGACGAAGACGCCATCAACGCGTTGCATCAGTTGCGCAAGAATTCGGATATCGAAATAATTATTAGTGCATCGGAGGAAACTCCGCTCGCGGTGCAAAAAGGCGTTCTCGACAAAGTCCACTTTGTCGAGACGGTGACGCAAGTGAATATCAATCAGTTGGCGCACCGGGTGCGTCCAGATTTGATCCTAATCGATCCTGCCGAGGGGAAACGCAGTTATGGCTGGGTCGATGGCGGGATGGTGTTGGCCGATGCTCTCGTCCACGAGATCGCCAGATCCAGCGATTATCCCTGCCTGGTCCTGTAGTGGTTTATCCTGAAACAGACGAATTTCATCAAGGTTTCCGCCATGATGCAACATGTCGATCAACAAACGACACTCCACAACCTGGGCCTCTATTATCTGGAGGGCTTTTGCGGCGCACGCAACGAACTGCTCACGCTTCACAAGTGGCTGTGTAGCCCGGACGCGTCGCCCGCCATCGCCATCAGCGGCGAGCAGGGAAACGGCAAAAGCACCATCGCCACCGCCGCGGCCTGGAATCACTTCCACCGTTTCAGCGACGGCATCCTGCGCGTGAGCGCGGCCGGGGACACCCCGTTCCGGCTCTATGACGTGGTGCGCACCTTCGACACAGTGCTGGGCACCACCCTGACCCGGGTGAGCGAGGATCGCTGGGGCATCAGCATTCTGGAGCAGCTCTACCGACGCAAACGGCTGTTGATCCTGGACAAGCTGGCCGGGGGAACGGAGGCGGAAGTCGATGCGCTGGTGAACATCATCGGCCATCTCCATGAAGCCGGCGGCCAGTCCCGCATCGTTCTTATCGATCGCTACTTCACCCCGCGCATCGCCAGCCTGGTCGGCGACCAGTATCTTCATATGGACGGGTTGGCCCGCGCAGACTTGGCCGATTTCGTCCGCAACCGATCCCCCCAAGGCGTGGCAGCGGAGGCTCTCGACCATCTGGACGACCTCTACGCGCTGACCAGAGGACGTCCCCTGCCCATGCGTTTGATCCTGGGCCTGCTGCTGGACTACCGCTGGGAGGAGTTGCGCGATCTCCTGAGAGAAACGGTGCAGGACGACGGCATCGTGGACATCCATGAGTTGGTCGCCTTTGCAGTCGAAAGCCTGGCCATGGTCCAATCCCAGGTGGGGCCGCTCCTGAATCGGCTGGTCAGCGCGGCCGGCGGCGCTTCCTTCACCGCGCTGCGCCAGCTTTTCTGGACGAATCTGGGACCTGCGGAGGAATTGGACCAGGTGCTGGAGGGGCTCTGGTCCCATGCGCTGCTGGAGAAGGACATCTACCGTCAGCGGGTGGTATTACATCCTGTGGTGCGCCGTTATCTGGCCCAGAACGTTATCATGCTTGGCGAGGAGTGGGACCGGGCTCACGCGTGCTACTATGTTTCGCTGGCTCAGCGCTATGAGCATTCGCCTCAATCCGACTGGGCGCAGATTGACGTGGAGTGGGGCAACATTTACAAAGGCATGGACTGGTGTAGCGGACGCGTCCAACGTCTCTGGCAGCGCGACCCTATGGAGATCATCGCCGATCCAACCGTCAACGACAACCCGCCTGATCTGGCGGATGAAACGCCCACCGCGCGGGAGGACCTGCGTCTGGCGCGGACCTATGCGCTGGCCATCGCCTACTACGCCTTCTGGCGTCATCCCCTGGGCGTATTGCGCTGGCTGTCGTCCGGCGCGTTGGCTGCGCTGGCCCTGCGCGATTGCGCCAGCTACGCCTGGCTACTCACCAACATTGGCCGCCAACTCTTCTTTCAGAACCAGGTGGATGATGCAGTCCAATGGCTGACGCGCGCCTGCGCCATCCTGGATCAACGGGACCGGATGACTGCACTCGCCTACGTTCACACCGACCTGGGCACCTCGCATCGCATTTTGGACAAACCGCGGGAGGCGTTGGCCCACTTCCACGCCGCGTTCGATTGCGTCGCCCAGACCGGCGATCTGGACGGGCTCACCACCGCCTATCTCAACCTGGGGAGCGCCTACTATAGCCTGGAAGATTACGACCGCGCCTTGAGCGAGCACCGTAAGGCGCTGCGGGTTGCCCTGCGCCATTTCGACGATCATAGCGCCGGCAGCGCGTTCAACAACATGGGGCTGGCGTTGGAGGGGACGAAGAACTTCGACGAGGCGCGGCAGGCCTATCTGCGCGCGCTGGAGATCTTCAGACGCATCGATGACCAGACCGGCGTCAGCACCTGCTACAACAACCTGGGATCGGCCTGCTATGCCTGCGGCGATTTCGACCAGTCCCTCATGTGGTATGAGTTGGATCTGGCCCTGTCCGAAGCCAGGGGAAACTGGACGGACATGGCCGCCACCCTTCACAACCTCGGCCACGTCTCCCTGGAGCAGGAGTCATATGAGCAGGCCCAGGCTTACTTCGAACGCAGCCGTGACCTCTACGCCGCCTTCGAGTTGACCGACTACGTGGCCGAAGAGGAAGAAATGATCGAGTATATTCAATCGCTCAAGTAAAATGAGTGTGTTGAAAACGAATATGGTCCCGACTTGTTTTGGACACACCCAAGTGAAATCATACAGATCGTCTCACCGGCGCTAATGATGCCCGATCCTCAATGGCTCTTTTGGGCCAAGCAACTACAAGCCATCGCTCAGAATGGGCTGACCTACGCCGATAACCCCTTCGACGTAGAACGCTATGAGCAAGTGCGCGCCATTGCGGCTGAAATCATGGCCGGGTATACGGACCTGAACGCTGAACAGATCGGCGACCTGTTTCGGGACGAGGTGGGCCACGCCACGCCCAAGGTGGACGTCCGGGACGTAGTCTTTCAGGACGGCAAAATCCTGCTGGTTCGCGAACGCTCCGACGGCGGCTGGACCCTGCCCGGCGGCTGGATCGACCTCTACGAATCGGCCAGCGAGGCCGCGGTGCGGGAAGTTTGGGAGGAGTCAGGCTATCGCACCCGCGCGGTCAAGCTGCTGGCCCTCTGGGATCGGGAGAAGCATGGGCACACGCCGAATCTATGCCACATCTATAAGATTGTCTTCCTCTGCGAGTTGACGGGCGGCGAGGCCACCCACAGCGTGGAAACCGATGGCGTGGGCTTCTTCCCGCGCGATGGCATCCCACCCCTGTCGCTGGAGCGAACCACGCCGGCCCAGCTCGAACGCCTCTTCGAACACGCCGACCACCCGGACTGGCCCGCGGATTTCGATTGAAAAACCGTGACTCCATCGCAAAAACTGCAAAGAACACAAGGATTATCCCAGAGAATTTTTGCACTCGCTGTGCTTTCGTGGCGACTTTTTATGAAACGCTCAAGCATAGATTTGACAAAATTAACGGCAATACTTTATGTTTACGTGTACAAACAACTTAAGGGGTGATTTTGATCACCCTGATTTATCCGCTCGCTCGACCCGCCACTTCTGTTTTGTCAACACTACACCATCATCACTGTACAGGAGATGACCATGAGAATACTTCACAGCCACCGACACAAGGCGCTCAACGCATTGACGATTGTAGCGCTGCTGGCATCTATGATTGGCGGCGCGTTGTTGCCCGGTCCGGGCGTCGACGCTGCGCCGGCGACCGCACCACTCAGTCAGAACGCGCCCACCAGCGTAACCCTGGTCGGTAGCCTTCAGGACGAGCTGGGCTGTCCCGGTGACTGGCAGCCCGACTGCGCCGATACAGGTATGGCCTATGACGCGGACGACGACGTCTGGCAGTATGAGCCGACCATCCCCGCCGGCGACTATGAGTACAAGGTCGCGCTCAACGGCTCCTGGGATGAGAATTATGGCGCCGGCGCGCAGCGTGACGGCCCCAACATTCCCCTGAGCCTGGGCGCACAGCAGACGGTCAAGTTCTACTACGACCACAAGTCCCACTGGATCACAGACAACCAGACCAGCCGCATCGTCACTGCGCCCGGCTCCTACCAAGCCGCGATCGGCTGCCCTGGCGACTGGCAACCCGACTGCCTGCGCTCGTGGCTCCAGGACCCGGACGGCGACGGCATCTACACCCTGGTGACCGACGCCATCCCCGCCGGCGACTACGAGGCCAAGGCGGCCATCGACGAAGGCTGGGACGAGAATTACGGCCAGGGCGGCGTGGCCGGCGGCGACAACATCGCCTTCAGCGTGCCCGCGGGCGCGACCGTCACCTTCAGCTTCGATTCGGCCACCAACACGCCCACCATCAGCGTGGAGGGGGGCGGCGGCGAAGACTGGTCAGCCATCGCCCAGCCGCCGGCGCGCAGCGATTTCCAGAACCAGGTCATGTATTTCGTCATGCCGGACCGTTTCGCGGACGGAGACCCCGCCAACAACACCGGCGGCATCCCCGGCGACCGTCTGGCCAACGGCTACGATCCCACCGATAAGGGCTTCTATCACGGCGGCGACATGGCCGGGCTGGCGGGCAAGCTCGATTACCTGGCCAACCTGGGGATCACCTCGATCTGGATGACGCCTATCTTCAAAAATCAGCCAGTGCAAGGGTCGGGCGCGGACGTGTCTGCTGGCTATCACGGCTATTGGATCACCGACTTCACCCAGATCGACCCCCATTTCGGCGCCAACGCAGCCTTGACGAACCTGATCCAGGCGGCGACGGCCAAGGGCGTCGGCATCTTCTTCGACATCATCACCAACCACACGGCCGATGTCATCGACTATCAGGAGGGCCAGTACGGCTATCGCAGTAAGGCCGACTATCCCTACAAGGACGCGGCCGGCAATGTCTTCGACGACCGCGATTACATCAACAGCCCCGACTTCCCCCTCATGGATGCGGAGACCAGTTTCCCGTACACGCCCGTCTTCAACAATGCCGGCGACGAAACGCTCAAGACGCCGGCCTGGCTCAACGACCCCACCAACTACCACAACCGGGGCAACTCCCAGTTCAGCGGCGAAAACTCGCTCTACGGCGACTTCTTCGGGCTGGACGATCTCTTCACCGAGCAGCCGGATGTGGTCCAGGGCATGATCGACATCTACAAGCAGTGGATCGTCGACTATGACATCGCCGGCTTCCGCATTGATACGGTGAAGCATGTCAACGCCGAGTTCTGGCAACCCTTCTCCCAGGCCATCAAGCAGCAAGCCGTGGACGTGGGCAAGCCTGATTTCTTCTTCTTCGGCGAGGTCTTCAGCGGCAACGAACAACTGCTCAGTTTTTACCCCACCTCCACCGACATGCCCGCGGTGCTGGACTTCAAATTCCAGGAGCATGTGCGCAACTACGTCTCCACTGGCGGCTCGGCCACCGCGCTCAAGGATATGTTCGAACTGGACGATGTCTTCACCGACGCCGACTCCAACGCCTACATGCTGCCCCTCTTCACCGGCAACCACGACCGGGGGCGTTTCGGCTATTTCCTGATTGCGGACAACGGCGGCAACCTGAGCGACGCCGAGATGCTGGCCCGCGACAAGCTTGCCCATGCTATGATGTACTTCGCCCGCGGCGTGCCCGTCATCTACTACGGCGACGAGCAGGGCTTCACGGGCACGGGCGGCGACAAGGACGCGCGCCAGGATATGTTCCCCAGCCAGGTGGCCGAGTACGGCAACCCGGCCATCAACAAACAGATCGGCGTGGACGGCACGCCCGCGGACGACAACTTCGACCCCACCCATCCCCTCTACCAGGCCCTGGCCGATGACGCCGTCCTCTACCAGGCCAACCAGGCCCTGCGCACCGGCGCGCAGATCCACCGCTATGCGGCCGACGGTCCCGGCGTCTACGCCTTCAGCCGCATCGATCGCGACGAGAAGGTCGAGTACGTGGTGGCGTTCAACAACGCCGACAGCCAGCAGACGGCCACCTTCGATGTCTTCTCCGTCAACCTGGACTACCAGGCTGTGCGCGCCGAAGGCGTGGCTCAGACCCTGACCAGCGACGGCGCCAGCCAGTTGACGGTCGCGGTCCCGGCCATGGATTTTGTCATCTATAAAGCCACCCAACCCCTGGGCGCGGTCACCGCGGCCGGGGCCAGCGCCACGCCGGGGATCAGCATCACCCAGCCGGCCAGCGGCGCCGAGGTTTCCCTGGGCAGCCAGCGCCTGGATGGCAACGACGTCCCCGACCGCCTGGAGATTGGGGCTGACCTGGATCAGATGAATGTTTTCGCCGAGGTCACCTTCGCTGTGCGCGAGAGCGGGACCACCGACTGGACTGTCATCGGCGTGGATGACAACCCACCTTACCGCGTCTTCTGGAATCCGGGCGATGTGGGCGAGGGCGGGCAGTTCGACTTCGCAGCGGCGGTCAACGATCTCAGCGGCGGCTTTGACGGCGCAACTGTGACTGGCGTGACCGTCAAACACGCGGGCGAAGGCGGCGGCCCGGCGGGCTACGACTACGCCGTGATCCACTACCAGCGCAGTGACGGCGACTACGGCGACCCCACCACTGGCGACTACAACGACTACTGGGGCCTGCACCTGTGGGGCGACGCCATCGATCCCTCCGAGGCCGTGGAGTGGACCTCGCCCAAGCCCTTCCTGGGCGAGACCGACTATGGCCGCTTCGCCTGGATCAAGCTCCAGGATTCGTCCAAGGATGTGAACTTCATCGTCCACCGGGGCGACACGAAAGACGGCACGGATGCAGACCGCTCCTTCAACCCCAACAGCGATGGCCCCGAGATCTGGCTCAAGCAGGACGATCCAAACTTCTACACATCCCAGGCCGCGGCCCAGGGCTATGTGACCATCCACTATCAGCGCCCGGACGGCCAATATGACGGCTGGGGCCTGCATCTGTGGGGTGACGCCATCGATGACGGTGTGGGTACCGACTGGGGCAGCCCGCGGCCATGGGATGGCGTGGATGACTTCGGCGCATTCTGGAACGTTCCCATCAAGAACGACGCCCCGCCGGTCAACTTTATTATCCACAAAGGCGACGAGAAAGACCCCGGCCCCGACCAGGCCATGACGCCCAAGGATGGCGCGCACGCCTACGTGCTCTCCGGCGATGAGACGCTCTATCGCCAGCAGGGAGACGCCGAAAACTTCGCCATCATCCACTACCGCCGGGACGCCGGCGACTACGGTGATTACAACAGCGCCGACTACAATGACTTCTGGGGCCTCCACACCTGGGGCGCGGCCGACGATCCGGGCTGGACCACGCCGCGCAAGGCCGACGGCGAGGATTCGTTCGGCGTCTACTACAAGGTCCCGCTGACCGATAAGAGCCAGGCCATGGGCTACATCCTCCACCGGGGCGACGAGAAGGACCCCGGCCCGGATCAGTCCCTCGATTTCAGCAAGTGGGGATTCGAGGTCTGGCAACTCCAGGGAGCGGACCCGGAGAAGCCCTACATCCTGCCCATCTTGACCGGCGCGCCCGCGGGCGGCGGTGACCTTTCCCTGGCCCAGGCCCACTGGGTGAGTGAGGACACTATCGCCTGGGATGTAGAGTACGCGGCGGACAACGTCTACGCGCTTCACTATGCGCCTGACGGCGGGATCACCCTGGAAAACGGCGTCATCACCGGCGGCCAGTCGATCTCCCTCACTTATGATCCTGCCGGGCTGAGCGACGCGGTCAAGGCCAAGTTCCCGCATCTGGCCGCCTTCGCCGCCTTCAAGATCGGCGCCGACGATCTGGCTAAGGTTCCGGAGATCCTCAAGGGACAGTTCGTGGTTTCCATGAGTGCGAATGACATCGTCATGGACGCCACCGGCGTGCAGATCCCCGGCGTGCTCGACGATCTCTACACCTACGACGGCAAACTGGGTGTAGGCTGGGACAACATCATACCGATCTTGCAACTGTGGGCGCCGACGGCCAAATCGGTCAAACTACATCTCTTCGACACCGCCACCTCTGACCCAGCTATGCAGATCATCGACATGACTCCAGGCGACAAGGGAACGTGGAACGTCACCGGTGACCCCTCCTGGCTGGGTAAGTACTATCTCTACGAAGTCCAGGTCTACGTGCCGTCCACCGGCCAGGTGGAGACCAATCTGGTCACCGATCCCTATTCCCTCAACCTGTCTATGAACAGCATCCGCAGCCAGATCGTAAACCTGGATGACGCCGACCTCAAGCCTGCGGGCTGGGATAGCCTGGCCAAGCCGCCCCTGGCCGCGCCCGAAGACATCGCCATCTATGAGCTGCACATCCGCGATTTCAGCGCCAACGACGCCTCCGTACCCGATGAGTACAAGGGGACGTACAAGGCGTTCACCCTGCCCGACTCCAACGGCATGAAGCATCTCAAGGCGCTGGCCGCGGCCGGCCTGACCCATCTGCACCTACTGCCCCTCTTCGACATCGCCACCATCGACGAGGACAAGAGCCACTGGAAGACGCCTGACATCCCTGCCGACGCTGCGCCCGATTCCACCGCACAGCGAGATGCGGTCAGCGCGGTCGCGGACGAGGACGCCTTCAACTGGGGCTACGATCCCTATCACTACACCACGCCCGAAGGGTCATACGCCACCGATCCGGCAGGGACGACCCGTATTCTGGAATTCCGGGAGATGGTCCAGGCCCTCAACCAGAGCGGTCTGCGAGTGGTCATGGACGTGGTCTATAACCACACCAACGCCAGCGGACAGGCCGAGAAGTCGGTGTTGGACAAGGTGACGCCGGGCTACTACCATCGCCTAGACCTGGACGGCAAGGTGGAAACCAGCACCTGCTGCCAGAACACGGCCACTGAGCACAACATGATGGAGAAACTGATGATCGATTCGCTGGTCACCTGGGCCACAGACTACAAGGTGGACGGCTTCCGCTTCGATCTCATGGGCCATCACATGAAGGCCAACATGGAGCATGTCCAGCAGGCCCTGGCCGCGGTGGATCCGACCATCTACATCTATGGCGAGGGCTGGGACTTCGGCGAGGTGCAGGGTGGCCAGCGGGGCGTCAACGCCACCCAGCTCAACATGGCGGGGACGGGCGTGGGTACGTTCAACGACCGCCTGCGCGATGCTGTGCGCGGCGGCGGCCCCTTCGACGCAGGGCAGGATATGATCGCCAACCAGGGCTTCATCAGCGGCGTCTACTACGATCCCAACGCCAGCAACTCCGGCGGTGACGCGGAGAAGGCCGAAATGCTGCTCTCCGCGGACCAGCTCCGCGTGGGGCTGGCCGGCAACCTGGCCGACTACGAGTTCGAGGACGCAGCCGGGGATGTGGTCAAGGGCTCGCAGATCGACTACAACGGTTCGCCGGCCGGCTACACCCAGGACCCGCAGGAGCACATCGCCTATGTCTCGGCCCATGACAACGAGACCCTCTACGACATCACCCAGTACAAGCTGCCGGCCGCGACTTCCATGGCCGACCGGGTGAAGGTGCAGAATCTGGGCGTCGACTTCGCGGTCCTGGCCCAGGGCGTGCCCTTCTTCCACGCCGGCGTAGATCTCTTACGCTCCAAGTCGCTGGATGGCAACAGCTACAATTCGGGCGATTGGTTCAACAGGCTGGACTTCACCCGCCAGGATAATAACTGGGGCAAGGGGCTGCCACTCAATTCGGCGGCGTCGGAGGATGTTCAGAAAGCGCTGCTGGCCAACCCGGCCCTCAAGCCGGCGTCGGCGGACCTGGACGCCTCGGCCGCGCATCTACAGGAGATGCTCCGGGTGCGCAGGAGCACGCCCCTCTTCCGTCTGCAAACAGAGGATGACGTTATGCAGCGGGTGGCCTTCCACAACACCGGGCCGGATCAACTGCCCGGCCTGATCGTCATGACCGTTTCGGACATGGTGGACGGGTTACCGGACCTCGACGAAAACTACGAACTGATGGTGGCGCTCTTCAACGTCAACGACGAGGCCCAGCAGTTCACCGATCCAGCCCTGATCGGCGCGGAGTTGCAACTCCACCCGGTTCAGCAAGGCTCGGAGAATCCTGAGCTACAGGCGGCTACAGCCACAGGCGCACTATCCTTCGATCCGGCCACGGGGACGTTCACCCTGGCCCCGCGGATGACGGCCGTCTACACGCTGCCCCAGACGCCCACGGCCATCACCGATGACGAGGAGCCGAATCGTTTTCCCGGCGAAAACGCTCACCTCTATCTGCCAGTAGTGACAAGATGAGAGGATGACAGGATGACAGGATGACAGGATGACAAGGTGAGGGGGTGACAAGATGACCGGATGGCGCAATTCATCTTGTCACCCTGTCACCCTTTCATCCTCTCACTTCGTCACGTCCGCCGCCGGCAAATGCTGCACCCGATTCACATAGCGCACAATGCGAAAATCGTTGTCCATGAAATCGATCCGGGTGATGCCGGTGTTGTATTGAACGAAGAAAAAGGGGCTGTCGAAGGGAATGCCCAGGAGCGCCTTGAGCAGTCGGTCGAGGAAGGTGCCGTGGGTGACCATGGCGATGTGCTCGCCGGGCTGCTCCTGCGCCCAGCCCTTAAGCGTCTCTGCAACCCTTGTCGCCCGCGCCTCGCAGGCGGCCATATCCTCGTAACCGCCCCGCCACCATCCCTCTTCAGTCACATCGTCCGGTAGTTCATACTCGGGATATTCGGCCGCGATTTCAGCGCGTGTCATGCCCGGATAGCTGGTGACGGGACCGTTGCGGTGGTTGCCGTGGAACATGCCCCCGTGCTCGTGGATGTCCACCCAGACCCGGGCGGGGATGCCCAGGGCCTCGGCGATGGGGCGAGTGGTCTGCATAGCCCGACGCATGGCGCTGGTGTAGAGCTGGGTGACGCCGTAGTCCGACGCCTCATTGAGATGCATACGCGTCAGGCTGCCGCCGGCTTCGGGGTGTTCGCTCGCAGCCAGGTGACGACCGACCAGCTCTGCCTGACGTTTGCCTCGCGCGGTCAAACCCGGGTCCGGGGAGCGGCGTTCCAGAAAGTCATCGTGGTCTATAGTTTTGTCGACCAACTGATTGTTGGCCGATTCCCCGTGGCGAATGATGGTCAGTTGCATATTAATAGGCATGACGCCTCCAAGTCTGAAAATAGAACGCGGATTTGACGGATTGAGCGGATTCACGCGGATTTTCAAAAAATCCGGCAGTTTCCGTCAAATCCGTCAAATCCGTGTTCTATCCTTCTGATCGTTCCGGTAACGCTCCACCACCTCGGCCATGGCGAAGATGTTTTCGTCGGGCGTGCCATAATCCATGTTGATGCAGCAGACGCCCACATTCTCCAGGGGGCCGGCGGCCTGAAGCAGATATTCGGTGTCGCTGGCGATCTCCGCTGGCGTGGCGTGCAACATGCGAATGGGGCTGAGCCGCAGGTTGAGGAAAACGCCGGGCAGAGCTTCCCGCACCGCGGCCACGTCCGACCCCCAGCCCACGCCCACCATGGTCAACGGCAATTTGGCGTATTCCGGCGCGATGCGGTGCAAATTGCTGCCGCAGTGGTGGATGCCAAAGGGGCGGATGCGTTCGGCCATGCGCCGCTCTGTGTCCAGATGAACGTCCCGGTAACTCTTGGGGGAGATCATCTGCACCGAGCAGTTGGCGTGAAAGAAGAGCCGCGGGTCTACGTGGGCCACCATGCGGTTGACGGAGATGGAGCAACTGCCCGTGCGCTCGCGGATATAGAGGGCCACATCCACGATCAGCTCGCCGATGAGGTCCAGCAGGCGGCGCACCCGCTCCGGCTTCTTGTAGAAGTCGAGATAGAGTTGCTGGCCGTAGAGCAGATAGGCGGCGTTGAGCACGCCATCCGTATTCACGTCCCCCACCAGGCTCCCCCACTCAGCTTCCAGCGCGTCCATCTGCGTGATGAGTTCGTTCATGGGCCAGGCGGTGCGGAAATCGGGCTTCTCCAGGGCGTCGATCTCGGCCGCGTTCAGGTTCAGGGGCCAGGGCTGGGGCGCGGCGTCCTCTTCAAACCAGATCTCCGCACCCAGCAGCGCAGGGATCACGAAGCCGCCGGCCACGTGCAGCGAGCCGATGATAGGCCGGGTCTGGGGATCGGCCTCGCCCATGCCCAGCGCGCCGTAGCGTTCATGGAGCACGCGACGCATGGTCACATCGTTGCGGATACGCGTCGCGGGGTCCATGTAGAAGGGGCGGTTGAACGAAATCCCCGCAGTGCGCTGCCACCAATGGGGATTGAAAACCAGTTCGATGGGTAACATCTGATCGGCGGTGATCATGCAATAGTCTCATTCTTCGTAGGTGCGGCTTGCAGCCGCACGATTTCATCTGCCAGGCAATCGCGGACGCGGGCGCACACCAAATGGGTTGATCCACGAAGTCCGTGCGGCTACAGGCGGCGCCTACAGTTGTTACGCCGATGTTCGCGACGGATCACCCGCCGTATGACCAGCCCGTGGAGCGCAACTCCAGCGGCCCGGCGTCGGCATCACGCACGCCGGCGCTGATCAATTCGGCAACCACCACCGTGTGATCGCCCCGCTCGATCCGGTCCGTCACCCGGGCCTCGAACCAGGCGGGCAGGTCCAGCAGCAGAGGCGCTCCCGTCTCCGGGCCAGGCTCGAAGGCGTAGCCGTTAATGCGTCCATCCTCCACCTGTGATGGACGGAAGAAGGCGGCGGCGATGTCCTTCTGCCCTGCGCCCAGAATGTTCACCGTGAATACGCCGGTCCGCTTCACCACCGCGTGGATGCCGCTGTCCACCTTCATGCCCACCATGATCAATGGCGGTTCGAAGGAGGCCTGGGAGAGCCAACTGACCGTGGCCGCGGCCACATCGTCGCCATCCTGCGCGGTCAACACGTGGAGACCGTAGGTGAGGAGACGCATAGTATGTTTCTTTGCTTTCGGATCCATCATGATTTCCTTTCTTGTGATAATGCAAGCTGGCATACAGCCCTGACGCTGCTTTCGGGGGAAGATTTGGTCTCTAATAGACCGCGGATTAGGCGGATTGGGCTGAAACTGCCGGATTTTTAAAAAAATCCGTTTTGACCTGCTCAATCCGCCCAATCCGCGGTCTATTACCATTCGTGAATAGATACACTTTGATGAACCGTTACCAGACAAGAATAAAAGGCGCCGTTATGAACGTCAACCCACTTTACAGGATCGTCGGCCAGCGGACAGGATTACGCCTTACGATTGGCGTCATTCTATGGATGGTAGTCGCACTGCTGGCTGCTTGTCAAACGCCGACCCAGCCCTCCGCCACGCGCGTCCCGCCCGCGGACGCCGCCGGCGCAGTATCGGAGCCGGCGACGGATTCAGCGGCCAATATACGGGCCATCACAAAACCTATCACAGGAACACGCCCCATGACTCAGACAACGCCAGCCGGCAAAACCGGTCCCGCTCCTGCCCGGCAAGGCATGACCCAGCAGCGGGCCGACGGCAACCGCGTGGCCGCGGGACGGGGATCCCTGCGCGCGCTCGCGCCCTTGGACATTCCTTTGGCCGGAACGCCCACATGGGTGGTGGCCGCGCCTCTGGACGAGGGCGCGCTGTGGGTGGTCGCGCTGGCGGACGGTGCGGTCCAGGCCTTTACGGTCCAGGACGGTGTGGGCACGCCCGCGTCCATCACGCCCGCGAGCTTGCCGCCCGGCGCGCCGCCCCTGCTGGTGGTGGAGAATGGCCAGGCCAGGCTGGTTCACCCCGCGGGCGCCTCGCCCCTGACCGCGCCGGTTCTCTTGGGTGCGAGCGGCCTGGCTTATATCGATGAGGAGGGCGCGCTGGTGGTGGAGCGGAACGGCGAGACAACCGTGTTGGATGTCAACGCACTCCCCGACGCCCGCATCCTGGTGGACGAACAGGACCGGCTGCTTCTGCTCTCCGATCCCACGCCCCGCTACGATCACGGCGTCCTGGGTGATGGGCTGGAGGCCGGGGCCATCGCACTGGTGGAGACCCAGCCCGCGCTCCGGCTGGCGCAGACCATCGTCATCGCTGCGCCCCGGGTGGTGGAGGGCATCGCACCCATCTGGGCCGATCTGGACGGCGACGGCCGGCGCGAGATCATCGTCACCCTATCCGGCTACGAGATGGGCGCGCAGATCGTAGCCTATCGAGAGGATGGGACGGTGATGGCGGTCGGGCCGGCCATCGGTCGCAGCTATCGCTGGCGGCACCAGCTTGCGGTCGCTCCTTTCGGGCCGAACGGCGAAACGGAGTTGGTGGATGTGCTCACGCCCCACATCGGCGGCGTGGTGGAGTTCTATGCGCCGGAAGGGGACGAACTGACCATCGTCGCGCAACAGCCGGGCTACACCTCCCACGTCATGACCACCCGCAACCTGGACATGGCCGTGGCCGGCGATTTCGATGGTGACGGGCGGGTGGAGTTGCTCCTGCCTGACCAGGCCCGGGGACAACTGGGCGCGATCCGCCACGAGGCCGGCGGCGCGACCGTGGCCTGGTCCCTGCCTGTGGGCGGCCAGATCGCTACCAACGTGGCCGCGGTCACCCTGGCGGATGACGGGCTGGGCGCGGGCGTGGGGCGGACGGATGGGGTGTTGCGGATTTGGCAGCCATGAGAGTACATCAAGGGCGTTGCTTCCGATGATTTTTTTGTGCTATACTGGTATCTGCTCAATAAATCGGGGGCTGCATCTAAAAAGAAGGCCGGCTTTCGTCGAAAGCCGGCCTTCTGCGCCCCGAAATAGCATCTGCTCAATAATTCGGGGCGAGTGCGTCGCATTGACCAGGAACAGTCCGAATCTCCCCAGTGCGCCCGGTCAACGCGATGGACTTCCCCAGTTTATTGAGAAGATAGCCGAAATATTGAGCAGATGCCTATACCGGACATGAATCATGATGCGGTCAAGGAGGGCAATTTAGCCTCGATAGCGACGTCGATGTGCTGGTGGAATTCGAACCAGAACATACGCCCGGCCTCGCCTTTTTCGCCATGCAGGATGAACTTTCGCAGTGACTATTCAAGCGCACATCCGCGTTCTATTTGGCCTGCGCCTGAATAGATACCTTTCGCAAATCATTGGACGTGACGTAGAGTTGCATATAAATTTAGCTGGCCGCGCCGTCGATTACTTGTACGTTCTGGGCGTCGACCTCGCGGGTTGCGTCAGCCACAGGCGCTTCCGGCAGGAGCAAGCCGAGAGCAAAGTAGACCGCCGCCCCCAGACCCAAGCTGCCGACGCTCAGGGCCGCCCAGATCAGGCGCACCAGGTTGGCGTCGATCCCCAGCCGCTCGCCGATGCCACCGCAGACGCCCATGAGCACCCGGTTGTCGCGGCTACGGGTGAGCGGCGCACGGCGACGAACCGCGTCCAGGCCACCCTTCAGATCGTCGGTCGAAGGCGTCTTGCCGTTCACGCTGCTGCGCACCCGGCTGGTGACGTTGTGCAGGTCCGCCCGCCAGTTGCGACCGCCGCCCCGCAGCAACAGGTAACCGGCGCCGATCAGCACCGCCGGCCAGAAGAGGACGCTGACCATGCCCCAGATCAGGGACCACATGCGGGGCAGAATGCCGATATTCGCCAGGAGCCAGACCGCGCCCAGGCCGATCAGCAGATAGGCGGTGCGGGCCAGGGTCTTGTCGTTCAGTTCGATGGCCGCAGGGCGCAGCTTCCCGTCGCGCACTGTGCCCACGGGCAGGAGCGCCCACAGGGCGAGATAGGCCAGGAAACCGCCGCCGCCGGTGATCAGGGTCAGGACCACCCAGAGCACCCGCACCAAAGTCGCGTCCACGCCCAGGAAGTCGGCCAGACCGCCGCAGACGCCGGCCACCATCTTGTCGCCGGGTGAACGGTAGAGAGAACGCGGGGGCGTCATTGGTTCGTTTTGTCGCTCATTCCCCGCCTGGCCTCCGCTGGCCTGTTGAGCGTCTTCATCCATAACCGTTACGAGGACGCCGGGCTGATAGGCAGTCGCCTCTTCTTTGTTTTCCATGGTTGATAACCTCCGTCTATGTAAAAAACGCTGACTGATGAATCGTGCTCATTTTGAGGGGGTGTGAGCGTCTTCATCCATCATTACGCAGGATAACGGGAAAGGTTTCAACTTTCATCCGTGAAAATCCGCGTTCTAATAAAACCCGCCGGAATCGTTACAGCAGGTCTTGATCCATGTGATACAATGGCAGAAACAACTCCTGATCATATCCACACGAGAACTACTATGCAACGCTACCGCCTTGGATTCCCCGTCAAGGTGCTGGGCCAACCGCTCCGCTCCCATGACAGCCGCCGCTGGCAAAATGCACCCCACCTTAGCGTCAGCCTGGCCTACGTACGCGATATTTTGACCTATCTGGACGGTCGGGACATTCGCTTCTATCGCCTGGCGGGCCAGCTCGCGCCCTATCTCACCCACCCGGACATGCCCCGATTCCACCATCAGATCGAGGAATGCGCCACCGAACTGGCGGCCATCGGCGATCTGGCGCGCGCCTATGGCATCCGCCTGACCCTGCATCCCGGCCACTATATTCAACTCAGCAGCCCCCAGCCGGCGCGCGCACAGCGTTCCGCGGGGGAACTGATCGCACAGACCCGCCTGCTGGACGAAATAGGCCTGGACGCAGACGCGGTGATCGTGGTCCATGTGGGCGGGCGCTATGGGGATGAAATCAATGGGCGCGAACGCTTCGTGCGTCGATTCGATGCCCTGCCGGCGCGGGTGCGTCAGCGCGTGGTCCTGGAGAACGACGATCGTCTCTACAGCCTGGCCGACGCCCACTGGATCCACCGGCGCACGGGCGTCCCCATCGTGCTGGACACGCTTCACCATCGTTGCCTGAACCCAGCGCGCATGGACCTGCTGGACGCGCTGGCTCTGGCGCTCTCCACCTGGCCGGCGGAGCGAACGCCCAAGGTTCACGTCAGCAGTCCGCGCACCGAACTGCGGCAGACGGTGCGCGACGGCGTTCTCCACCGGCAAGCGCCCCTGCCCAACCAGCACAGCGATTTCATCAACCCTTTCACCGTCATCGATCTGGTGGATGGAGCCAGGCGTCGTCGTCTGCGCGTTTTTGATATTATGCTGGAAGCCAAAGCCAAGGACCTGGCCCTGCTGCGCCTGCGGGAGCAGATTGGGAAGTTCGCTCCCGAGTTGGTGGGGGTGGTGGGGTGACAAGATGACAGGGTGACAAGATGACGTACGAGTGCATATGGGCGTAAATAACCAGACAGTTCGTAGTACGCGCTTTAGCGCGGGTCCCGCTGACAACCGCGCTAAAGCGCGTACTACGAACTGTCGGTCTACTTGCGCCGCAGTGTACGAGGGACATAAAAGTTATGCGTTTCTCTGCGCCCCTCTGCGTCCCTGCGACTTTGCGTCAAAGGTTTTCCGAGTTAAGAAATTGCGTTGCTTCAGCGTTCCGGCGTTGATCGGCATCATCCAGGCGCTGGCGGGCGGAGGTAAGCCAGGCTTGGTCCTTCGCCAGGCCCGCAGCCTGTCCATCCAGCACGGACGCGGTTGCGTCAGGGGCCACACCGCCTAGGACCCGGCGGACGGCCACGAAATGTTCAGGGTCCAGGGCGCGGGCGAACTGCTCGGCGTCGAAGTCGACGGGACCGCCCAGCACGCGGCGGGCCGAATCCTGGAGCATCTTCAGGGTCAACTCATCGCTTTTAACACCAGCTTTGACCGCGTCCTGGACCATGCCGGACACGATGTGATGGGCCGTGCGGAAGGGCAGGCCCGCCTCCCGCACCAGGGCGTCGGCCAGCTCGGTGGCCGTGGTGAAGCCTGCGCCCGCTTCCTGGCGCAGGTGCTCCTCGTTCAGTTCCAGCGTCTCGAAAAAGGTCGTGTATAACTCCACCGACTCCCGGCTGGCATCCAGCGCCTGGGTCAGGGGCGGCAGGATCTCGTCCTCGATGTCCTGGGTGTCGCCGTAGGGGATGTTGTGGCACTGGAGCGTCACCGTCTGTGCGTAGCCGGCGGCCCGGCTCAGCCGCGCGCGCAGGTGCTCCAGCACGACAGGGTTGCGCTTCTGGGGCATGATGGACGAGATCTGGATGAAGCCGTCGTCGATGTGCAGGGCGTTGGCCTCTTTGGTGGCCCGCACCAGCAGATCATGGGTCATGCGGCCCAGGCCGATGGCCAGGGACTGGAGGGCGAAGGCCAGGTCGGTCAGGTAGTCGCCGCCGCCGATGGCGTGATGGGTGCTGACCACGACCCCGTCGAAGCCCAGCAGATCGGCCACCCGCTCCCGGTCGATGGGGAAGCCGGTGCCGGTGAACGCGGCCGCGCCCAGGGGCGATTCGTTCATGTTGGCGTAGGCCGCGGCCAGGCGCGCCTGATCTTTGGCCAGGAAAGTGAGGACCCCGGCCAGGTAATGGGCGAAGGTGACGGGCTGCGCCGGCTGGGTGTGGGTGTAGCCGGGCATGAGCGTGCGCAGGTGACGCCTGGCCTGGTCCAGGACCGCGGCGCGCAGGCCCAGGAGATCGGCGTAGACCGTCAGGATCTCCTCGCGCAGGGCGATTCTTGCCAGCGCGTGGCCCAGGTCATTGCGGCTGCGGGCCAGTTGCAGGTTGCCGCCATAGTCCGACCCCGCGATTTCGATGATCTGGGATTCGATGCGGAAGAAGAGGTCCTCCACCCCTGGCTGGTAGGCGAACGCATCCACGCCCGCCGCCCGGATCTGGCCCACCGCATCCAGGATGGCGGCTGCGTTCTCCCGGCTGATGATCCCGCAGCCGGCCAGCATGAGCGCGTGGGCTTCGTGGGAGGCCAGCATAGGCTCGAACAGATAGCGCTGGGCGTCCCGATAGGCGTGTTGGAGGACGTGTTGGCTGTAGAGTGGGTTGGGAAATGTGGAAGCCATGGTAATTGTCAATGGTCAATTGTTAATGATCAATGGCTTGCGCGTCATGCGGGCGGCATTGACCATTGACAATTAACAATTGACCATTGATCCTTTTCTATCCTTTGATGCCGGTCAGGGCGATGCCTTTGATGATCTGGCGTTGGAAGATGATGAAGACGAGCAGCAGGGGGACGGTGGCCAGGCTGGCGCCGGTCATGATCTTCTCCCATTCGGTGAGGGATTCGCCCCGGAAAAAGCTCAGACCCACAGGCAGGGTGTAGTAGGCGCGGCCACTGGCCACGATCAGCGGCCAGAGATAGGCGTTCCAGTTGCCGATGAAATTGAAGATCATGAGTGCGGCCACGGCCGGCTTGACCAGGGGTAGGGCCACGCGCCAGAAGATGCCGAATTCGTTGACGCCGTCGATGCGGGCCGCGTCCAGCAGTTCGTTGGGCACGCCGTCGAAGAACTGACGCATGAGAAAGATGCCCACGGCTGTGATTACGCCGGGGAAGACGATGCCCCAATACTGGGCCGAGCCTTCGGTCCAGCCCCAGTGGACGCTCATGGTGTACCAGGGGATGATGAGCATTTCGGTGGGCACCATCAGCGTGGCCAGGATGCCGATGAAGATGATGTTCTTGCCGGGGAAGTCGAACTTGTTCAGGGTGTAGCCCACCAGGCTGTCGAAAAAGGCCACGCTGGCAGTGCTGATGGTGGCAATGATCAGGCTGTTGAGATACCAGCGGGGAAAACTACTGGTGGTCAGGACTGTGGTGTAGTTGTCCAGGGTCGGATTCTTGGGCAGAAAGGAGAACTGAACCAATTCAGAGGCCGGCTTCAGGCTCGTGAGCAGCATCCACAGAAAGGGGACGACCATCACCACCGCGCCCAGGGAGAGCAGGAGGTAGACGAGGGCCAGGCCCCACGAAAAGGGGCGTTTGGACCGCGACGGTGCGGTGACAATCTTTTCGGCCAGTTCGATTTTGCTATCGACGCTTGCATCGAGCGAAGTCGCCATGGATTTTGCTCCTGTGATAGATCTAATAGAACGCGGATTGGCCGATTCGTTGAATCTGTTCAATCCGCGTTCTATTGTTTTTAATACTCCACCCGGCGCGAGAGCAGACGCATCTGGACCAGGGTGATGAGCAGAATGACGGCAAAGAGAATAATCGTCAGGGCCGCGGCGTAGCCCATGTTATAGGAGGAGAAGCCCTCCTTGTAGACCTCCAGCACCACGGTCGTCGTGCTTTTGAGGGGACCGCCGGCGTTGTCAGTGCTCATGTTCTGCACCAGGTCGAACATACGCAGGAACTGGATGGTCTGCAACACGGCCAGATAGACGATGACCGGGTTCAGCAGGGGCAGGGTGATGCGCCAGAAGCTCTGCCAGCGATTGGCGCCGTCGATCTGCGCGGCCTCGTAGTACATCTCCGGGATCTGCTGCAAGCCGGCCAGGAAGATGATGATGGCGAAGCCCAGACTGCGCCAGACCGCGACTAGCGCAATCGAAGGGAGCGCCTGTTGGGGGCTGCGCAGGAAAGGCTGGGTGGGCAGCCCCAGTGCGGTCAGAGTCTGGTTGATCAGGCCCGCCTGGGGCGCATAGAGCCAGTTCCAGACAAAGGCGACCGCCACGAAGGAGGTCACATAGGGGATGAAATAGGCGGCGCGAAAGAAACCGGAGAGTCGCCGGATCTGCATCAGCAGCAGCGCGATCCCCAGGGCCAGGACCAGTTGCAGCGGCACGCCCAGCAACACATATTTGAACGTGTTCAGGAACGCAGCCCGCACCGCGCTGCGCGGCTTGAAGAGGTCTCCCCAGATTTCCTGGAAGTTCGCCAGCCCCACCCAGGGTCCGGATCCCTGGAACACATTCCAGTCCCGGAAGCTGATGTTGAGGGCCAGCACCGCCGGATACCAGCGGATGACCACAAAGAAGACCAGGCTGACGCTCAGGAAGACGTAGGCCCATAGAATTTGACGACGACGTAGCGTGAGTTTCATGGTGAATGCTCGCGGTAGCGGGGAGATTGGAGATTGAGAGATTGGAGATTGGCGTCTCACCGGATCGCTCCCAGTCTCTCCAATCTCCAATCTCTTCAACCTCCCCAATCTTCAATCTTCAATCTTCAATCTTCAATCTTCAATTTACTCCCGCCCGGCCCAGAACTCATCCAACATCTCCTGGACCGTTTGCACGGCGAAGTCGAGTTCCTCAGCCGGGTCGGCGCCGTTGAGCACCACGGCGTCATAGGCGTCGATGATGGCCTGACGGTTCTTGCTCTCGTCCACGAAGAAGGTGGAGTGAGCGTAGGCCAGACCGGCTACGAACGCGCCCAACTTGGGGTCTGCCAGCAGCGCGGGATCGCTGGCCGCTTCCAACTGTGCGGGCAACTCGCCGACCATGTCCACCCACAGGCGACCGGCCTCAGGCGTGGTGATGAACTGGAGGAACTTGGTGGCGGCTTCCATGCGCGCGGGGTCGGCCGCGGCCTTGGTGGTGATGCCGTGGGTCCAGTAGCTGCCGAAGGTGCTCTTGATCCCGTTGTATTCCGGCAGTTCTGTGACGCCGAAGTTCAGGTCCGGCGCGTTTTTGGCAATGGTGCCCAGACGGAAGGAGCCGTCGATGTGGAAGCAGACCTTGCCGGCCAGGAAGTCATCCGGCTCGGTGATCAGGTCGCGACGGCCCGTCTCCAGCTCGGTCTCGAACTTCAGGAATTCATTCCAGGCGTCATAGCCGCCCTGGCTGGCGTTCCAGAGCACCTGGTGATAGTCATCGCTGTAGGGCTGTTGGCCGAACTGGCGCAGGAGCACTTCCCGGAACCAGTGGTGGGCCTGGCCGGCCGGATTGACGACGAAGCCAAAGACGTCATAGCCGTCACCGTTGCGCACGGTGCACTGGACGGCCTGCTCTTCCAGTTCCTGCAAAGTCGTGGGCGGGCTCTCGGGATCGAGGCCGGCGGCCTCCATCAGGTCCTTGTTGTAGAAGAGAGCCAGGGTGCGCACGGCCGTGGGCAGGGTGTAAAGCTGGCCGTCGAAGAAACTGGCTTGGACCATGGGGCTGAAGTCGGACGCCACCATTTCGGGCGGGAACGCGTCTTCAGGCAGAGGCACGATATAGCCGGCGTCGACCCACGCCGTCTGCCAGCCGTAGAAAAGGGTCGCCACGTCCGGGCCGACGCCTGCAGGCACGCTGGCCGCGATTTTGTCGCGATAGTTGTCATAGGGGATATCCGCGTTCTGGATCACCTTGATGTCGGGATTCTCGGCCTCGAACTGTTTGATGAGTTCGTTCATGGCATCCACGCGAGGGCCGAAATTGTACTGCCAATACTCGATTTCGATGGGCTCGGTGGCCGCGGCTTCTGCCGCAGGCGCTTCGGCCGCCGCGCCTTCCTCTGCTGCGGGGGCCGGCGCGGCCGGGGCCGTGCATGCAGCCACCAGCATCAAAGCCGCCAGCAGGAATGTGAACAGCAATGCTTTTCTCGACTTGAACATCGGTTTCCCTCCTTGAATTTGGTTTGAACGGTGAACAGAAAACGAAAGATAGTTTGACGTAGAGACGCAATGCCGCAAAGGGACGTAGAGGACAGTAGGTCATGCATCCTTGCATGACGCTTCCGCCAACCGCGATCGTTACGCACTCACGTTTTACGCCTTACGTTTCACGCTACAACTCAATCTTCAACAACCTGGCCGCATTCCCTGCAAAGATCATCTGAATGTGCTCGTCCGGCATGTTCAGGTCTAGACAGTCGCGCAGTTGATCCTGGAGATAGCGGATCGCGAACCCGCGCGGGAACCAGCTCGAATCGGTGCCAAAGATGATGCGGCCCGGCCCGATGGTCTCGTAGTATTTGCGGAAGAGATACTTGACCGTCACATTCCCCGGAACCCAGCGCACCCACTGGTTGCTGCCGCAGGTGTCTACGCTCACGTTCGGGCAGGCCCAGGCCAATTGCAGGGTCTCCCGCTCCCAGGCGCAGCCGAAGTGAGGGATGACGAAATCGACTTCGGGGAAGGACTTGGCCACGTTGTGCAACTTCAGCGGGTTGATGTTCTGGTGCCAGGCGATGCCGCCAGAGCTGCCCTGGATGCCGAAATGGATCAGCACCGGAATGTCCAGCTCGGCGCATTTTTCCCAGACGGGGAAGGCCGCGGGGTCCTCGATAGGCTCCTCGATCATGGGGGCCAGCAGCTTGTAGCCTCGCAGGCCCAACTCCGCCGCCCGCTCCAGGCGCTCGACCGCGTCGGGCAGGAAGGGCGAATGGTGGGCGAAACCGATGAAGCGATCCGGATGCCAGCTACAGACCTCGGCCAGATGCTCGTTGCCGCCGCCGGTGACGAAGCCAATGGCGCGGATACCGTACTTGTCCAGCTCCGCCAGCCAGCGTCGGGCCTGCTCCCGGTCACCGGGGTGATCCTCCTTGGGCTCGGGTTTAGGGAACCCCCACATGCGCCGCCAGTGGTCGCTGTAGGGTTGGGCCTTCTCACGCAGGATGCGTCGCCGCTCTTCGCTAACCTGATCGGCGTACTTCTGCATGGTGTCGCCCATGTCCGGGAACCAGGGGCGATCGGTGGGGAAATGCGAGTGAAAATCGATGATTTCGAAACCTTGATACATGGTAGCTCCAACGCCTCTGGTTACAGACCATCCGGAATCTGCGCTCATGGAAAATTGTCAGGCCGAACAGACAGAGCAATGGTCGTGTACAGTCGATTATGTGCGGGGACGAAATTAGTGATTGCTTTCAGTGTACTATCGTAGGCGAATGCTGTCAACCCAATTTTACGTATCCCGTTTCGAAGGTCTTTTGGTGAGTGTGTGCGCAGTCTATCTAAGCATTTGCAGCCAGCCCCATCTGCGGGCACAATAGGCGTTATGAACATCCACCTCACGCTAACGCCCACCGAAGCCCGCCGGCTGGCCGTGGCTTGCCAGGGTCTGGCCACAGAACCTTCCCCGATTCGCGACGCGCCCGACGCTGACCGCATCATGGCCGCCGCCCGCAACTTGGGCTGTCTCCAGATCGACCCCATTCGCGCGGTGGAGCACACCCAACGCCTGGTGCTCTGGAGCCGGCTGGGGGACTATGAGGTGGCGGAGCTGGACCGGCTTGTCTACGACGACGCTCACCTGTTCGAGGGGTGGGCCCACTGCGCTTCCATCGTGCTGACCGAGGATTACCCCATCCACGCCACCTGGATGCGCCATCACGCCAGCCGCTCGTCGGAATCGAACGCCTGGATCGAGGCCAATGCGCGGCTGTATCGGCATATCCTCGACCGGCTCAGCAGCGACGGTCCCTTGGCGGCCAAGGAGTTCGATGCATTGGTCGACGTCCCCTGGCGCTCGAATGGCTGGAATAACGGTCGCAATGTCGGCATGATGCTCGATTTTCTCTGGCGACGGGGCGAGTTAATGGTCGCGCGACGACGGGGGCGCACCCGGCTCTGGCATCTGGCCGACGCTGTCCTGCCGGAGCGAACGCCGCGCCACGCGCTTTCGGAAGAGGAGACCGTCCGCCAGGCCGCACAGTGGGCTTTGCGTGCGCTGGGCGTGGCCACGCCGCAGCAGATCAAAGAGCATTTCACCCGTAAACGCTACCCGAACCTGGTCCGCTCGCTGGCGCTGCTGGAGGCGGAAGGGCGCATCGTGCGGGTGCAGATCGTCGATGATGGGGATGACGGCTCCCCCTGGCCGGGCGATTGGTTCGTTCACGTCGACCGCCTGCCGTTGCTGGATAAAATTCACAACCATGGCTGGACGCCCCGCACCACGCTGCTCTCACCCTTCGACAACCTGATCGCCGACCGGGCGCGCACGGAACGGCTTTTCGGCTTCCACTATCGTATGGAGATCTACACGCCCAAGGCCAAGCGCCGGTATGGCTACTACGTGCTG
>Ga0114931_10000679_pt1 | contig 42255 bp, 41 predicted proteins | sample 2SBtaG_FD_89579 | JGI IMG/M metagenome (GOLD analysis project Ga0114931, IMG submission 89579) | Deep subsurface microbial communities from Kolumbo volcano to uncover new lineages of life (NeLLi) - 2SBTROV14_V59a metaG | ecosystem: Environmental > Aquatic > Marine > Volcanic | place: Kolumbo... | reverse complement strand
CGCCGGCGCCAACAACTCCTCGAGGAACTCGCTACCGGTAGCCAGGTCGTGCCACGCAGGAACCACCACCGGCGACCGCTCCACCCCGGACCTGGCCTGCTCATGCCCCGACCATGGAGTCGAGATCGTGACGAACAGCTCGACGTAGGCGCTTCCGTCGCGAACGACGTTCTCGTTGAGGAACGCGCGAGAGACGAGTCCGCCCATACTGTGCGCGATGAGCCCCATGCGATCGAACTCGTAGAACTCGTGCAGATACGTCACGCCGCGGTTGAGCCAGTCCGCCATCTCGCCGAGGCGTCGACCGGTCGGGTAGAGAAAGAACCACGCTTGGAATCGGCTGCGGTCGAGCTCGGCGAAAATTTTCTTCCAATGTTGCGGCGAGCCGCCCGCTCCGTGAACGAACAGAATCGGAATCCGCGTTGGATCGTACGGTTCGAGGAAGAAGATCCCCACCCCCGATTTCATCGGAAACGAAACGGGTTCCCACAATCCAGCCGCGCCCCGTTCCGCAGAAAACCGATCCTCGTCGAGGTTGGCAACCTCTCCGACACCCACGGGAATATTCCATCCGCGGGCGACCTCCTCGATCGGCCGATCGGCACGATACGCTTTGCCGGCGCGCAGCAAGTCCTCTGGAACGACCACCCGGTCGGATAGCCGTCCGACTACCATCGCCCGACGCTGCTCCTCCAAGAAGCGAACCGGGTACAGCTCGCCCGATCGCGAGCTCAGCATCCACGCGGGCTCACCGGACTCGTACTCGGCGTCACCATCGATATCGGCGAACGCAACGACGTAGTGCCGCTCAGAGCTGTCGAGCATGAAAGCAAAGCGGCCGTGGCGACCGGTACGACCGACATCCGCAGACACCACGCGGCCATCCAGGTCTCGCTCCACAACCACGACCCAGACATCGCTATCGTAATCGATCGCGTTCGCGATCGCACCGGTCAATAAATAGCCATTCTCGAGGCGTCCCAGGTCCTCGTGGAGCCGGACCAAGCCACAACCCGTCACGAGCGCCGCACAGACCACCAGGACGCCCAGGCGCAGGCCACCGCCCAGGCTCGGTGAGATACCTCGCCCTCTACTGCTCGAGCAACCACACTCCCGGGCGTCGTCCCCTGTCACAGCGATGGTCGATACCAATCTACGAACCCGTCAACACGCCAAGCGTGTCCGATTGTTCAGTCGATCCCCGTCCCAACTGGCGAATATTACGGACGGCCGCGGCAACGGTCATATCGAGCTTCTCGATCCGCTCCGGATCGACGTACGCCACCGAACCCGACCACGGATTCGGAGCCCCCGGCAGATAGACGACCACCGCACCCGATGCCGTTCGTTCCACCTCGAACGCAATCTGCGAATAGTCGTCGAATCGGGCCACCACCGGCGTAAAGCTCTGAGCGAGCTCGTCGCTGCTCGCCAGACTGTCCGCCATTCCCTTGACGAACTGATACCCGGGAATCGTCGCCAGCATCGCACCCTCGAGCTTGACCGCAAGCCGGCGCCCGGCCGAGCTGCGCGCCGCCAGGCCAGCCGCCAAGCACGCGACCAATAGCGCGATCACCGCCAGGATATCGGCGAGCGCTACTGCCGCGACCGACTGGACGGGGAGCAACGCACCCACCGGCTCGGCGAGCCGGCGCATGAGGGCGAACGCCTTGCCGAGCACGACGGCAAGCGCAACAAACGGGACCAGAAAGACCACGCCGCCGATGATCGTGGCTCTAAGTGCTCGGATCATTTTAGTACCTCGTCGCGGAGATCTCGCGGCACGCCACCCGCGGCTTCACACCGGATCAATCGGACGTCGCGGCCGCGCCGGCCGCAACCTGCGCTCACTTCACCTTGTAGCCACGTCCTTCCATGCAGGCGGAAAACGCCCGCGTGAAAGAGTCGGCTTCGGCTGCTGCGCTCGCCCCTTCGTTGGCCATCGCGCCGCGCCGGCCCCTGACACCACCGCCCACGGCACCGATCGCCGCACCCTTACCAGCATCACCGGCAATCGCCCCGATCGCGGCACCCACGGCAGCACCGCGCGCCGCACCACCGACAGCTCCAGCCGCTCTCCCACCGCGATCGGGCGCGGCCGCGGGAGCATTCGGGTCGACACCGGAATTGTCGCGCGCCCAGGCCCGGCACGCGGAGTCATCCTTGGACTGTTGCGCCGCGTCCTGCCCCTTCTCGGGGTAGATGAAGGTCTTGGCATGCGCAGCGCTCGCGATGAGAACGACAACTGCCACCATATATATTGGAATCCGCATCTCCGATCCTCCCTTTCTGGGTGCAGAAGCTACAACCAAACCGTGGCCCCGATCTACCCGCGCATCTACGACCCGAACCTCGCGCGGGTTGCAGCCTACTAATCGCCAAGATCCCCTACGCAGCCACCACCACTCCGAGAGGCCCTCAGAAGTCGTTGAGCATTCGGTCGTGCAGGTCGCGGACGATCGATTCCAGGAGTCGATCCAGGGCGAGGCGGCGTTCGGTTTCCGCCAGTTGGATCGGTGTCAGATCGTCGAGCGTGTCAAATTCGATGCGTCCCCGCTGGAAACGGGACGAGGACGGTACGACAGTATCGGTACTGACACTGTACGCGTCGACCGCATAAATCCCCGAGCTTCGCCAGAGAACCTCTCCGTCATCGGGCCGTTCGAGGACCGCGTCGACGACGATCTCAATCTCGTACTGAAGCGCCTCGTCATCAGCATCGAAGGCAACCGGGCGGGTGCGGAACTTTCGGATCGCACCCCGGATCTCCGCCTCGCCCCTGCCCTTCGTCTCTTCCACCCGGATGACACCGCGGCGATAAAACTCGCGCTCCAGGGCGAACACCAACCGTTGGTCGAGACCGTGCTCGTGGGAGTGATTCTCGAAATCGCCCACGTAAATCGACCTCACGCCACCGGGAACGACGCCCTGCCCTCCGGCCAACTGGTACCCACAGGAAGAAAGCTGGAGACCGAGGAGAAGGACTCCCGCCACGCCCACCGCCGCACCCCGGAGCGCCAGTGGTGCCGTACCCGGAGACAGCGCACCACCTCGGTCCCCCTTATCGTCGGTAGACCGCGGTTGCATCGCACATCTCATCCCTGCCGACCGAGACATCATCCGACGATATTGACCAGCCGCCCGGGCACGACGATGACCTTCTTCGGATTGCGTCCGGCGAGGGTTCGCACCGCCCCCTCGGTCGCCATCGCAAGCGTCTCGATCTCGTGCGCCGCGATCTCGCGCGGCGCGTCGACGGAGTCTCGCTTCTTGCCATTCACCTGGACGATCCACGTGATGGTGTCGTCCACACAAAGCGTTTCGCTATGCGCCGGCCATTCCGCGCGCGCGATGAGATCCACCTCACCCAGCCTGGCCCACAGCTCTTCGCAGACGTGAGGGGCATACGGCGAAAGGGCGCGCAAGAACGTACTGGCAATTCCCCGCGGTAGCGTTTCCGACGACGTCGCATCGTTGACGAAGGTCATCATCTGCGCGATCGCAGTGTTGAACCGAAGTCCCTCCGTATCCTCCATCACCTTCTTCACCGTCTTGTGCAGACTGCGGTTCAGCTCCGGCTCGCTTTCCGCGGCCGCTTCGGTCAAGCGATCCGACAGCTCTCCCGTCTTTTCGTTGACCACCAAACGCCACACCCGGTGGAGGAAGCGGTATACACCTTCGACGCCCGACATCTGCCACGGCTTGACCTGCTCGAGCGGACCCATGAACAGCTCGTAGAGTCGCATCGCATCGGCGCCATACTCCTCGATCACGTCGTCCGGGCTCACCACATTGAGCCGCGATTTCGACATCTTCTCGATCTGCGTCGTCAGTTTTGCGCCCGATTCCTTGGCGAAGAACTCGCCGCCGCGCTCTTCGACTTGGCTCGGGTTGAAGTATTTCTTCTTATCGTCCCGGTAACTGTAGGCCAGGATCATCCCCTGGTTGAACAACCGCTGGAACGGCTCCACGGTGGACACCAGCCCGCAATCGTACAGAACCTTGTGCCAGAAGCGGGCATAGAGGAGGTGCAATACCGCGTGCTCGACACCGCCGACGTAGAGATCGACGGGCATCCAGTAGCGTTCGAGGTCGCGCGACCATGGTTCCGCAGCATTGTTGGGGTCGAGGTAGCGCAGATAGTACCAGCACGACCCGGCCCACTGCGGCATCGTGTTGGTCTCCCGCACACCGACCCGCCCATCGGGCAATTTGACCACCAACCAGTCATCGCCAGCGCGCGCCAGAGGCGGACGCCCGTCGTCGGTCGGCTTGTACTCGTCGACCGCGGGCAATTCGACAGGAAGCTGATCTTCGGGAACCGCCACGGCGCTACCGTCCTCCATGCGGATGATGGGGAACGGTTCTCCCCAGTATCTCTGCCGCGAGAAAAGCCAGTCGCGCAACTTATACTGGGTCTGCCCGCGCCCTTTGTCATTTGCCTCGAGCCATTCGATCATGCGCGATTTCGCATCGGCGATCTCGAGTCCGTCGAGAAAGTCACTGTGGATCGCCGGTCCGGATCCCACATATGCCTGACCGTCGAAGTCCGCGGGTGGCTGCACGGTACGCGCGATCGGCAGATCGTACTTCTCCGCAAAGTCCCAGTCCCGCTGGTCTTGTCCTGGGACCGCCATGATCGCGCCGGTGCCGTAACCCGCGAGAACGTAATCAGCCACCCAAATCGGAATCCGGCCACCGTGTACCGGGTGCAGGGCGAAGGCGCCAGTGAACACTCCCGTCTTGTCTCGCTCGTCGTTGGAGCGCGCGACTTCAGACATCGACGATGCGGCGGCGACGTAAGCAGTCACCTCCGCTCGCTGTTCGTCGGTCACGATCGCGTCAACCAGAACGTGCTCGGGTGCCAGGACGCAGAACGTCGCGCCGAAGAGCGTATCGGGGCGCGTCGTAAACACCTCAAATGTGGCCGAGGTACCGGCAACCGCGAACGAGATCGCCGCGCCGGTCGATTTACCGATCCAGTTTCGCTGCATGTCCTTGACGCCCTCGGGCCAATCGAGGTCATCGAGGTCTTCGAGCAAGCGCTCGGCGTAGGCGGTAATCTCGAGCATCCACTGCTCCATCATCCGCCGCTCAACCGGGTCGTGGGTCTCTTTGTAAACGCCGTCCTGGACTTCCTCGTTCGCCAGCACGGTGCCCAGAGCCGGGCACCAGTTGACCGGTTGCTTCGCGACGTAGGCGAGGCCCTTTTCGAACAGCTTCAAAAAAATCCACTGCGTCCAGCGGTAGTAGTCGGCGGACGATGTATTGATTTCGCGCTCCCAGTCGTAGCTGAACCCCAGGCGCTTGATCTGTTTGCGAAAGTTGTCGGTGTTGCGTTTCGTAATGATGGCTGGGTGGATGTTCTCGCGCTCCGCGGCGCGTTCGGCAGGCAAGCCAAACGCGTCCCAGCCCATCGGGTGCAGCACATTGAATCCGCGCATCCTCTTGAACCGAGCCAAGATGTCCGTCGCGGTGTAGCCCTCTGGATGACCGACGTGCAGTCCGGCGCCCGACGGGTAGGGGAACATATCCAGAATGTAGTACTTGGGGCGGCCTGCCAGCTCTTCGGGATCACTCGGAGTGCGAAAAACCGACTCCTCATCCCAACGCTTCTGCCACACGGGTTCGATCTTGGCGGGGTCGTAGCGCATCAGACCAAGTAGCTACCAGAGCACCCCCGAGCTGTCACCTCCGGAAGAATTGCTGCTTGACTCCCGGGCTCCGTCTGAGTCTAGTGTGTCGGTTTTGAGGGAGGCAGGCAACGTAGATCCCCTGCCAAGGAGAGGACGGTATGATGCGAACAGTGGCGATCGGATTGATGTTCCTGGTGGGCGCGGCAGGGCCCGCTTGGTCGGTCGACCTTCTGGCCGGAAAGATCGCCAAGTTCAGAGACAAATCGGGCACGGTGAAGGACAAGGCGTTGATCAAATTCGTCAAGGATCCGGCCATCGTGCTACCGATCCCGAGTCCGATATGTCCGGGAATATCGTCCTTCCGAATCCTCACCAATCGTCACGACTCGGGTGAAATCGCCTTGCCGTGCTCGTTCTGGAAGACCAGCGGATCCAAGGGGTTCAAGTTCGCCGATAAAAGCGCCCAGCACTTCGGATTGAAGACCGCCAAGATCAAGAGTGGACCGAACGGCGGGTTGCTGCTGCTCAAACTCAAGGGAACCGAGTATGGAACCAACGCCATTGACGGACCAATCGATTACGTCGAGGCCCGGCTGACCCTGAACGGTACCGAGTACTGCGGCCGCTTCCAGGCACCGCCATCCGACCAAACCAAGAACGATCCCGACAAGATCATTTTCAAGGGGCCGTCCAAAGTCTGCGAGCCTCCGCCGACGCCAACAGCGACGCAAACCGCGACCGCAACCGAAACGGATACCGCCACGGCAACCGCGACCGCGACCACCACAGAAACCGACACGCCGACGGCTACAGACACCCCCACCTGGACGCCGGGAGGCCCGACCGCGACACCGACGTCGACTCCCACAGCGACCGCGGTACCGGCCGTGTTCCGAGCCGACCAGGTCGCCCTGCGCGATCCACACGTCTTCGTCAACGTCGGCACCTGCACCGACCTCACAGAAGCTCCCGGCGTCCTCGGCAATTACGTCAACGGATTCATCGCCGACGCAATCCAAATGGACTCTGGCGACGGCACATTCTCCCTCAACTTGCTCACGGCGTTTCGCCCGTTGACACAACCGCCGCTGCTCGGCGGCGGCGTCGAGATCTATACCGGGGATTGCACAATCCCCTTGTTTGCCGAGACCTGTTCGCCCGGCACCGCACCGCCCGCCCTGACGAGCTATACGAACCAGTCGGCGGGGACATGCGTAGCACCAATCGCAGGGACCACCGGGGCTGGCAACGTCACGCCTTACTCTCCCGGGATTACCGCACCCGTTGCACCTTGCTTCGCTACGGACCCCACCAACGTGAGATTCGCCCTCAACGTAATCAACATCGACCTCACCGACGTGGTCGCGGGCGCCACCTACGTGGGCAACCCGGCGAGCGACATCGTCGACGGCCTCATCGTCGGCTTTCTCAGTGAAGCCGACGCCGACGCGATTCTGATTCCGGCCAACGTCATATTGATCGGTGGGAAGCCCCTATCGTTCGTCCTCCCAGGAGGCTCCGGCAACTGCGCCGTGCACGACGACCGGGACATCGGGCCCGGCGGCGAACTCGGCTGGTACTTCTACCTGGAGTTCAGCTCCCATCAGGTCGCCTGGACCGGGCCGTAATCGCCCGAGACAACTCCGGCACAGCAACAGCGATCCAAGAACCAGCGAGAAGCCAAGGGCTGGACACGAGACATAGAGGCCTCGTCCAGCACTGGCACGCGGCGGCGAGTCTCGTCCTCGGCGAGTCTCGTCTGGGGCTACTGGAACGGTTCTTCCGACTCCCCGTCCACCTGTGACGGCTGGCGCACCCGTTTCGCAATCGGGTCGAGGACGCCGTTGACGAATTTGCTCGACTCGGCGGTACCGAACTTGCGTGCAATTTCGACTGCCTCGTCGATCACGATCTCGATCGGAACCTCCGGCGTCGCCAGCATCTCGTATGCCGCGATCCGAATCGCACTGAGGTCGATCCTCGACAACCGGTCGAATTTCCAGTTCTCGGTCACCGCCGCGACATGCGCGTCGATCTCCTCGCGGCGCTCGAGTACTCCGCGCACCAAACGCCACGAGAACTCCTTCGCACGGTCCGAGAGCTCAAAACTCTCGGCAAAATTCGCCAGCGCGCGATCGACGTTCTCGCCAGTCGATTCAACCTGGTAGAGCGCCTGCAACGCAGTCTCTCGTGCTTTTCTACGGGCGCCCATATTCTCTTTCGCCAATGCCGAGAGTCAACAGGTCGACGCGGTGGGCACTACGGGGACTCGTCCGGCCGGACACCGAACAACTCCGTGCTGACCCATCTCACTAGTGCCTCGTCGCGCCGCCATCGCGCTCCTACTCGGACCTCCCCCGTACCAACTTCATCAAATTGGACATCTCCACGGCAGTCTCGGCGGCCTCGTGCCCCTTGTCTCCATGCTGCCCGCCAGAGCGCGCCAATCCCTGCTCTACCGTATTGGGGGTAAGTACACCGAGGGCGATCGGAACGTGGTGTCGTACCATGATGCGACCGATTTCGTTGACGACGAAGTCGGAAATGAAGTCGAAATGGGCAGTCTCGCCGCGTATGACCGCTCCCAGGCATACGATCGCATCGAAGTCACCCGACTGCGCAAACTGCTCAGCGATGAGCGGGATCTCGAAAGCGCCGGGGACCCTGGCCACTTCGACGGCGTCCTCCGTGACACCGCATGCGGACAGACCGTCCAGAGCACCCTTCAGAAGCCGCCCTGTAACCACCTCGTTGAACCGCGAACATACCACGGCCACCCGCAGGGGGTCACCGCGCAGACTCTTCTCGTACACCCGTGCCATGACCACTCGGATAGGCTCAATCTTCGAGATCCGTCAGACCCCGGAGCAAGTGCCCCAACTTCTCTTGCTTCGTTCGCAAGTAGCGCACATTCTCCGGCTGCGGCGGCACCTCGATCGGGACACGCTCGAGAACATCGATCCCATAGGCTCGGAGACTCTCAATCTTCTGCGGGTTGTTGGTCACCAGACGGATTCGCAGCGCACCAATATCGCGCAAAATCTGTGCACCGATTCCATAATCGCGGGCATCTTCCTTGAAGCCAAGCTCCAGATTCGCCTCGACAGTGTCACGCCCGCGATCCTGCAAACCATACGCGCGCAGCTTATTGGCGAGGCCGATACCACGCCCCTCCTGATGCAGGTACACCAGGATTCCCTTCCCCTCTTTTTCGATCATCTCGAGAGCACGGGTCAGCTGCTCCCCACAGTCGCAGCGCTTCGAGCCGAACACATCCCCAGTCAGACACTGCGAGTGAATGCGTACCAGCACGCTGTCTTGCGGGGCGATATCGCCTTTGACGAGAGCGACGTGCTCGAACGGATCGACATCGTTTTTGTAGACCACCGCATGGAATGCCCCGCCCGCGACCGCGACGATCTCGCGCTCGGCAATCTTGTGAACCAGCGATTCAGTACGCAGACGGTACGAAACCAAGTCCGGAATCTCCACCACCCGCAAATCAAATCGATCGGCCAAGGCCCGCAGCGATGCGGACGACGCCAGATCGCCATCTTCCTCGAGAATCGCACACACCGCCGCCGCCGGCTGCAGGCCCGCCATTCGAGTCAGATCGACGGAGGCCTCCGTCAGTCCGGCGCGCACCAGTACCCCGCCCTTGCGGCCGGCCACAGGGATGACATGCCCCGGCATCACGATACTGTCTGGACCGGCATCACTAGCGACAGCAGCACGAATCGTCCGCGCCCGGTCATGCGCCGAAATCCCCGTCGTGACGCCGGAGCTAGCTTCGATCGATGCCCCGTACGACCGGCCCACTAGCGACGGCGAATCAGGCACCATGAGCGGAATTCCGAGCTGTCTCATGCGGTCATCCGTCATCGACAAACACACCAACCCGCGGCCATGCGTGGCCATGAAATTGACGGCATCGGGATCGACGAACTCGGCACCAATACAGAGATTGGCCTCGCCCTCTTCTCCCAAGGCCAAGATCACAAAGCGACCAGCTCGCAGATCGTCGAGCGCAGCCTGAACGCTGTCAAGCGACGACATCGCGACCTCCCAACTCTGCCTGGACAAGGACGTCTTCCCCCACCTTGACGATGCGAACATCGCTTAGAGCAACCGCCCGCGCCAAGCGGTCCACCCCGAGAGCGTCCAGCATCGCCCGCCCGTCTCCGCCTATCATCTTGGGAGCGAGGAAACAGGCGACACGGTCCACCACCCGTTCCCGGATCGCCGCCGAAGCCAGGTGAGCCCCGCCTTCGAGCAGTACCGAGGACACTCCGCGGCGCGCCAAGCGTCGCAAGAGCACTTGCAACGAGAAAACGCCCCGAATACCGCGCGAGCCGGGAAGGGTTTCGACGCAAACGCCCCTGGCCTCGAGCTGATCGATCTTGCGGCTGCTCTTCTTCACGGTGGCTACCACGGTACCGCTCGCGAGGTCCTTTGTCAGTACCCTGGCAGCAAGCGGAATCCGGAGCCGTCCATCCACGACGACCCGAAGTGGGTCGCGCCCACGCGGGCGGCGACATGTCAGTTCGGGATCGTCTGCGATGACGGTTCCGGCACCGACCATGACGGCATCCATCTCATCCCGCCACCGATGTACCATCGCCCTGGCGCGTTCACCGGAAATCCACCGCGACTCGCCGGTTCGAGTAGCAATACGACCATCCAGCGTCGCGGCAAGCTTCAACGTCACCAACGGCAGTCCCGATAGGATCCGCTTGGAAAAAGGGCGGATCAGCGCGCGGCAACGGTCCCCCTCGACCCCCTCGACGACCTCGATCGCATGGCGACGCAAGCGTGCCAATCCACCGCCGCGCACCTCCCGGTTCGGATCGCGCGCTCCCACGACGACCCGGGAAAGACCGGATTCGAGCACCGCCTCGGTACAAGGGGGCGTACGACCGGCGTGGTTGCATGGCTCGAGCGTGACATAGAGGGTCGCACCCGACGCGCGACGACCAGCGTCGCGGATCGCCTCGACCTCGGCATGATCCCCACCTGCGCGCCGGTGATAGCCACGGCCAACGATCCGACCGCCCCTGACGACGACCGCACCAACCGGGGGGTTGGGGATCGTTCGTCCCAAACCGCGACGCGCCAGACGCAGAGCGGCGCGCATGAACTCAGCATCGGCCATGACAACCCTGGCTACGATTTGCGGCCGCGCCTCGAACGCGAGCGCTTGCCATCCTTCACCAGTTCCTGAAGCTCGCGCATGAACTCACCGACATCCTGAAACGAGCGATAGACCGACGCGAAGCGGACGTAGGCGACCTGATCCAACTTGTGCAATTCGGCCATCACCGCCTCGCCGACAACCGAGCTCGGAACCTCTTTATCGCCACTCTCCTGGACGATGCGCTCGACCCGATCGGCGGCAGTTTCGATCGCGGCGGCACTCACCGGCCGCTTCTCACAGGCCTTCTTCAGGCCGGCCACGATCTTCATACGATCGAAGACCTCGCGCCGATCGTCCTTCTTGACGAGCATCGGAAGCACTTCTTCGACGCGCTCGTAGGTCGTGAATCGACGCTCGCAGTGGTCGCACTCGCGCCGCCGGCGAATGACCTCGTTCTCCTTGGTCAGTCGCGAATCGATGACGCGGTTGTCTAGATCACGGCAGAATGGGCAACGCATGATAGGCGGTTTGCGATTTCAGCTTCCATACTCGGGATGGCAGATGCTCGAAAATCCAACGCTGAACCGGTGCGACTCGAGGAGCCGAGCCGGCAGTTTCCGAACATGTCCTATGGAATCACCCACCCCTGACTTCGAAAAGCACCAGCTGCCGCGAGCGACCATCGTCGGCAATCGGCACAGGATAGCGGCCGCTAAAGCAAGCATCGCAGTATCCGTTCGACGAAGGTTCCGGCATAAAGCCATAAAGCCCCTCCTCACTCAGAAAACCGAGCGTGTCTGCCCCAACGTACTCACGAATTTGTTCGACCGTGTGGCTCGACGCCACCAGCTCTTCGCGCGTGGGAGTGTCGACACCGTAGAAACACGGCCCGATCGTCGGCGGCGAGCTGATGCGAAGGTGAACCTCTTTCGCCCCCCCCTGTCGCAACATCGATACGATCTTGCGGCTCGTGGTACCGCGGACGATCGAGTCGTCTACCACTACCACCCGCTTGTTCTCCAACACCTGTCGCTGCGCATTGAGCTTTACCTTGACACCGAAGTGCCGGATCTCATCGCGCGGCTCGATGAAAGTCCGGCCGACGTAGTGATTGCGAATCAACCCGAAGTCGAACTCGGTCGATGATTCCTCAGCGTATCCAAGCGCCGCGGGCACTCCCGAGTCTGGAACGGGAATCACCAGATCCGCGTCGGCTGGCATCTCCCGGGCCAGTCTGCGGCCCAACGCTTTGCGCACCTGGTATACGCTGCGTCCGTAGATCGTACTGTCCGGGCGGGCGAAATAGACGTACTCGAATACGCACCGATGCGCCTTCGCCTCGGGAAACGGGAAGTAACTGCGCGTACCACTGCGCGTCGCCACGATCATCTCGCCCGGTTCGACCTCCCGCTCGTAGTCGGCACCGATCAAATCCAGCGCACAGGTCTCTGAAGCGACGACGACCGTGTCCTTGATCTTGCCGAGCACCAAAGGGCGAAAGCCGTGCGGATCTCGAGCAGCAATCATCTGATCGCGGTCGAGCAACAACAACGAGTACGCCCCTTCGACCTGGGCAAGGGCTTCACTGGCGCGATCCACCATGGTCGGGCCGGTAGCCCCAGCCATCAAATGGATGATGACCTCGGTGTCGACCGACGAATGGAAGATTGAGCCTCGCGCTTCCAGTCTCTCGCGAATCTCCAGGGCGTTGACGATGTTGCCGTTGTGGGAGACTGCGAGCCCGCCACCGCCAAACTCCACGACGAACGGCTGCGTGTTCTTCAGCAGAGTTCTCCCCGCGGTCGAATAGCGGTTGTGGGCGATTGCGGAGCTACCGACCAGGCGTCGCATGACCTCTTGGTCGAACACATCGGCAACCAGTCCGAGACCCCGATGCGACATGAGCAGCTCGCCATCGGAGGACACGATCCCAGCACCCTCCTGGCAGCGGTGCTGTAAGGCATACAGGCCCAGGTACGCCAGATTCGCAGCTTCCGGATGCCCGAAGATGCCCACGACACCGCACTCGTCGTGAAACCGGTCAGCCTTCCCCTCGGTTCGGTATTCAGCCGTCATACAACCGCCGCGGCGATCAGAAGCGTAACCGTACTACGTCCGACGACAAAGCGCGAACCACCGTGGAGGGCAGTGCACGTAGGGCAACTCGGAGAAGTGATCACGCTTCTATCCCCATGTGCTGCGCCAGCGACCCTGACCAGATCGACTCGAGCTCTCGGACATCGGCATCGACCAGACGGCCGACGCGCAGGCGCGCTCCGCGCACCGTACCCAGAACGGTCACCGGTACGTCGTGATCGGCGGCGAGATCGCGCAGGCGCGTCAGTTGGCGAGAACGCACCGAGACGAGAATGCGCGACTGACTTTCACCGAACAACCAAGCATCGGGGCGAATGGATGCCTCCAGCTCGACCTCGGCGCCGAGCAACTCACCCGGTCCCGAAATGCAACATTCGGCGAGCGCCACGGCGAGACCGCCTTCGGAGATGTCGTGCGCGGATCTGATCAAATCCTCGCGGATCGATTCCAGACACAATGCCTGTACCGCCTTCTCGACCGCGAGATCGATCCACGGCGGCGTCCCGCGCACCATTCCGTGGACGGTCGCGAGGTACTCACTTCCGCCGAGTTCCTCGCGAGTGCGGCCGAGCAAAACCACCAGGTCACCTTCTTGCCGAAACCACTGCGTGCAACGTTTGCGCACGTCATTGATCAAGCCAACCATCGCGATCGTAGGCGTCGGTGGAATCGCTCGCCCATCGGTTTCGTTGTAAAAGCTGACATTACCGCTGACCACCGGCAGGCCGAGCGCACCACACGCATCGCGGATCCCGCGGATCGCCTCGCGGAACTGCCACATGATCTCCGGTTTCTCCGGGTTTCCAAAATTGAGACAATCGCTGACACCGATCGGCTCGGCGCCGGAACAGACGACATTGCGCGCCGATTCCACGACCGCCGTCATAGCACCCACGTAGGGATCCAGCTGGCAATATCGACTATTGCAGTCGACACTCAGCGCAAGCGCCTTGTCGGTCCCCTTCACGCGAACAACCGCCGCATCCGAACCAGGGCGAACCAGCGTATTACCGCCGACAAACTGGTCGTACTGTCCATATACCCACTCGCGTGAAGCCACGTTGGGCGCCGCTAGCAACTGAGAGAGGGCGCGGTTGTAGTCCCCCGGGGGTGGCACGTCGGCAAGCGACAATCTCTGCAATTCCTGCTGGTTGGTCGGCTGAGCGAAGTGCCGCTCGTACACCGGGGCTCCGTTGGCGAGCGGCTCGATCGGCAAATCTACGACCTCTTCGCCTTCGGCGAGAACCCGCAAGTGGCAGTCATCGGTGACCTCACCGATCAGCGCGGCGTCGAGGTCCCACTTCTCGAAGACGTCCCGCACCTCCTGCTCCGCCCCGGCACGCGCTACGATAAGCATCCGCTCCTGCGATTCCGACAGAAGAATCTCGTACGGAGTCAGACGCGCCTCGCGTTTCGGAACCAGGTCGAGATCAATCCGGATTCCTACATGGCCGCGATCCGCCATCTCGACCGATGAGCTGGTCAGCCCCGCGGCACCCATGTCCTGGATAGCGACGATGGCATCCTTCTCCATCAACTCCAGACAGGCCTCGATCAGCAGCTTCTCGGTAAACGGGTCGCCGACCTGGACCGTGGGCCGCTTTTCCTCGGTCTCGTCATCGAACTCGGAAGAGGCCAGCAAACTAGCGCCGTGAATCCCGTCACGCCCGGTCTTCGACCCAACGTAGAGCACTGGATTACCGACCCCCGAGGCCTCGGCTCGAAAAATTCCGTCCGCCCGAACGACGCCGAGTGTGAACGCGTTGACCAGAATATTCTCGTTGTACCCGCGATCGAAATAGATCTCGCCACCAACCGTTGGCACACCGACACAGTTGCCGTATCCACCAACTCCCGCCACCACCCCGGAGACGAGATAGCGCGTCCGCGGATGATCGAAGGTGCCAAACCGCAGCGAGTTGAGGTTGGCAATGGGCCGTGCCCCCATCGTGAAAACGTCGCGAAGAATCCCGCCTACCCCCGTCGCCGCGCCCTGGTACGGCTCGATGTAGGACGGGTGATTGTGGCTCTCGATCTTGAACACCGCAGCCAGCCCGTCACCGATCGAAACCGCACCCGCATTCTCACCGGGTCCCTGCAAGACACGCGGTCCGTCATTGGGCAGATCTTTCAGCACGGCTCGCGAACTCTTGTAGCTACAGTGCTCGGACCACATCACCGACGCCACACCCAGCTCGACGAGGTTGGGCGCGCGACCGATACCGCGACAAAGTTCTGTGAATTCGCCGGCCGTCAGCCCGTGTTCGAGCGCAACCTTTTCGTCCACCGGCGGCAAACTCACGATCGCAGATCCCGTCGCAGCCACGCCTCGATCGAACGAAAGATGATCGCGCCGTCCTCCAGCCCCAACAGATCCTCACACGCATGCTCGGCATGCGGCATCATCCCAAAGACGTTCCCCGCCTCGTTGACGACACCCGCTATGCTATTGAGCGATCCGTTTAGATTCGCCGCTTCGGTGGTTTCGCCCGACGCGTCGCTATATCGGACCACGACCCGGCCGCTGTCTTCGATTCGACGCAGCGACTCTTCGTCGGCGACGTAGCATCCCTCGCCATGCTTGATCGGCAACTCCAATCGATCCCCCGTCTCGCACAGGTTCGTAAACGGCGTGTCACTGCGTTCAATACGCACATGCACCGTATCGCAGACGAACGTCATACTGCGATTGCGAACCAACGCGCCAGGGAGAAGGCCTGCCTCGCAAAGAATCTGGAAACCGTTACACAGCCCCATCACCAACCCACCGCCCGCAGCGAACTCGATCACACTGTCCATCACCGGTGCGAACCTGGCGAGCGCTCCCGAACGAAGATAGTCGCCGTACGAAAACCCTCCAGGAAGAATGACGCACTCGACACCGTGAAGATCGGGATCTTTGTGCCACAGCTGGACACCATCGAAGCCCAGCACGTCGCTCAACGCGTGAACCGTATCGGCATCATCGAGCGATCCCGGGAACGACACCACTCCACACCGCATCAGAAAGATCTCCGGTCGGCCTCGGCCCCTTTGGCGTCGCGGTGCACCGGCGCCACCGGAAACGAATCTTCGGACGGCTGCGCAATCGTACCAAGCGCGGTCATTGTCCGGGACTTTCGCCGAGTTCGAAGCGGTAATCCTCGATGACGCCATTCGCCAGAAGTTGCCGGCACATGTCATCAACGCGCGCCGTAACCTCTGCCGGATCGCCATCCACCTCCAGCGTAATGTAACGCCCGAGCCGTACGTCGTGGACCTCTTCGAAACCCAGCGAGTGAAGCGCGTGCTCCGTCGCCTTGCCAGCGGGGTCGAGCACACCCGACTTGGGAGTCACAAAAACCTTGGCCTGCACCTGTTCGCCTCCATGATCGTCTCGCGCCACGGACGTTCGACACGCGGCCGTGAACTACGCAGCGGTAGCGCGATCACCGGTCGCCGACATCCCGAGCCTTGCCGGTGTGTCCGAACCCTCTCGTGCCCCGATCCGTCGCCGTCAATTCCCCGACTTCCCGCAGCGCGACCCGTGCGACGGGGGCAACCACCATCTGGGCAATCCGATCCCCGCGCTGCACGACAAAATCCTCCTGACCCAAGTTGATCAGAATTACCTGGATCTCACCTCGATAGTCCGCGTCGATCGTCCCGGGGGAGTTCAGGAGAGTCACTCCATGTCGCAGGGCCAGCCCACTGCGCGGCCGGATCTGTGCTTCAAACCCATGCGGTAGCTCTATAACGAGACCGGTTGCGATCATAGCCCGCTCGCCAGGAACCAGCTCCCGAGGGGTGTCGATTTCGGCCCTCAGGTCGAGGCCGGCAGCGCCATCGGTTTGGTAGGCCGGCAGGGGCAGCGGGTCTGGCAGCTCACGGGCCCGGCGAACCCGCACCTCCGGAAATCGACTGCCTCCGGATCCGGCAGGCAGATCAGCCGACATCCCACGCATCCGCCCCGATTCCACGCCCGTCGAGGCTACCGAGCACCGCCAGGGCCGAAGACTCCCTGCGCCTCAGCTTATCGCCAAATTCGACCACATCATCGTTCGAGACTTGGTTGATCCTGCGAGACACTTCCTCGATCGAAAAGTGACGGCCAAAGTAGATCTCGTTCTTCGCGACACGCGTCATGCGACTGTCGCTGGTCTCGAGGCCGAGCAACATACCGCCCTTCAACTGTTTCTTGGCGCGCTCCAACTCATCGGGGTCGAGTCCGTCCCGAACGACCTTGCGAATCTGATCGGTCACGACGTCGACAACTTCCTCGGCCCACTCGGGCGAGGTCCCGGCATAGATTCCCAGATAACCCGAGTCGCGGTAACACGACAAGAACGAATACACAGAGTAGGCCCGGCCTCGCTTCTCCCGGATCTCCTGGAACAAGCGGGAGCTCATGCCTCCACCGAGCGCCGTACTCAACAGATACGCCGCAAACCGCTCGTCAGACGATTGCGCGATCCCGTCCATACCAAAGCACAGATGGACCTGCTCGAGCTGCTTCTCGACGGCAAACAAGCCGCCGCAGGGACTCGCGGGCGTCTCCTCGACGAGCTTGGCCACTCCGGAAAGGTCTCCACAAATGCGCTCGACCCAGGCTAGCAGATCCTCGTGGAGCAGGTTTCCAGCCGCAGCAAAAACCAGCCGGTCGGGCCGATAGCGCTCGGAGAGAAACTGAACGAAGTCGCCGCGCTGCAACGAACCCACCGTTTCGGCCGATCCACAGATGGGAAAGCTGAGCGGGTGGCCCGCCCAGTAGTTGAGGCTGAAGACATCGTGAATGAACTCGTCGGGCGCATCCTCCCCCTGTGAGATCTCCTGGAGAATAACGCCTCGCTCGCGATCGATTTCCTCCGGCGCGAGTAGCGAGTTGAGGAAAATGTCGCCGAGTAGATCGGCGGCGACGGCGAAGTCTTCGGCCAAGACGCGCGCGTAATAACACGTGCATTCCTTGCCGGTGAACGCGTTCAGGACACCACCGATCGAGTCGATCTGCTCTGCGATCTGGGCGGCGGAACGCTCGGCCGTCCCTTTGAAGAGAAGATGCTCGAGGAAGTGGGAAATCCCCGCCTGATCGCTCCGTTCGTACCTGGATCCGTTCTCGACCCAAATACCCAGGGCGACCGACGGTGCATCCCGCATCCTCTCTGAGACGACGCGGATGCCGTTTGCCAGCTGTGTGCGCTCCACCATGCTCGGACGAGGTTGACGCGATGAACGGCGGTGCGCAACCGACAAATGTCGTTTGCCCACCGCCAGCGCGTCTACTTCTTCTCGCCGAGCTCCGCCAGGGCATCCTTGCGGCTCAAGCGGATCTTGCCGGAGCGGTCGACCTCGAGAACCTTGACCGGCACCTCGTCGCCCTCTTTGAGCTCGTCGGACACCTTCTGTACCCGGCCGGGACCAATTTGCGAGATGTGCAACAGTCCGTCGGTTCCGGGCATAATCTCGACGAATGCACCGAAGTCGACGATACGGCGAACCGTACCATTGTAGATCTTGCCAACCTTGGCCTCCATCGTGATCGCCTCGACGGTCTCCAGCGCCTTCTTCATCGACTCGCCATCCGCGGAAGCGATCAGTACCGTACCATCGTCCTGGACATCGATCTTGGCACCCGTCTGTTCGACGATGCCGCGGATCACCTTACCTCCGGGACCGATTAAGTCGCGAATTTTGTCTGGGTTGATCTTGATGGTCTCGATCCGCGGGGCGTACTGAGAGATACTCTCGCGGTTGCTCTCCAGGGTCTTGGCCATCTCACCGAGGATATGCAGGCGACCACTGCGCGCCTGCTCCAGAGCAGCCGTCATGATCTCTCTCGAGATACCCTCGATCTTGATGTCCATCTGCAGAGCGGTAATGCCCTCCGCAGTTCCGGCAACCTTGAAGTCCATGTCGCCAAGATGGTCCTCGTCGCCGAGAATATCGGAGAGAATCGTGATTTCCTTGCCCTCTTCGATCAGCCCCATAGCAATGCCGGCGACGGGCGCCTTGAGCGGTACACCGGCATCCATCATCGACAGCGACCCACCACAGACCGACGCCATCGAAGACGAGCCGTTCGACTCGAGGATTTCCGACACGATTCGGATCGTGTACGGAAAATCGTCAGGCGGGGGCAATACCGCAGAGAGGGAGCGTTCGGCCAACGCACCGTGGCCGATCTCGCGACGGCCCGGGCCACGGAGAAACTTGACCTCGCCTACGCTGTACGGCGGGAAATTGTAGTGCAACATGAACTTGCGATAGTACTCGCCCACCAGCGCATCCATGCGTTGCTCGTCAGAGCCAGTACCCAGCGTGGTGACGACAAGTGCTTGGGTCTCACCACGCGTAAAGACCGCTGATCCGTGCGTGCGCGGCAACACCGAGACCTCACAGGTGATCGGACGAACGTCCGCCGGCCCACGTTGGTCGAGCCGCTTTTTGTCCTTCGAAATCATCGTCCGAACGGTCTTCTTCTTGAGGTCGTCGAACGCACCGTGAACCTCGCCACCGCGATCGGCGTAGTCGTCGCCCAAGGAAGCGAGCATTGCACTCTCCGCCTCGCGAATCGCCGCGTAGCGCTCGAGCTTTTCGGTGACCTCGAGCGCCTTCTCGAGGTGCTTGCGGCCGGCCTTTTCGACTGCTTTAGCAAGCGCCTTGTCTTTCTTCGGCGCCTGCACCTTGCGCTTCGTCTTGCCCGCCTTCTTGCGCAGGTCGTCCTGCATGTCGAGCACCGGCTGCATCGCATCATGCGCGGCAAAAAGGGCTTCCAGCATGACGTCTTCCGCGAGGATCTTGGCACCTCCCTCAACCATCACCAACCCGTCGCGCGAACCGGCGACAATCAGGTTGAGGTCACCCTCGGGGTCGCTCTGCAGCGGATTGACGATGACCTTGCCGTCGCGCCGCCCCATCCGTACGCCGGCAATGGGGCCGAGAAAGGGAATGTCGGAAATGTGCAACGCGGCTGATGCTGCGATCATCGCAACCATGTCGGCATCGTTCTCGCCGTCCACCGAAAGGACGGTAGCCACGACCTGCGTTTCGCACGCGAAGCCATCGGCGAAGAGCGGCCGGATAGGACGATCGATCAATCGAGAGGTCAGGGTTTCCTTCTCGGTGGGACGCCCTTCCCGCTTGAAGAAACCACCCGGAATTTTCCCCGCAGCAAAAGTCTTCTCCTGATAGTCGACCGTCAGTGGAAAGAAATCGATCCCTTCCCGAGCACTGAGAGCCGACGTCGCTGTAGCCAGTACCACGGTTTCACCGTACTGACACAGCACAGCGCCGCCCGCTTGTTTGGCAAGCCTTCCCGTCTCCAACGACAGGGTACTTCCGTGAAAATCAATCTCGACCTTGTGTACCATGGGTACCTCCCGGGCGTCCACGCCCTTTGATGGAGAGCAAGGTCGACCCCTGGGGAGTCCGACCTGTCCGCCCTGCTGACTAACGGCGCAGGCCGAGACGGTCGATGATACTCTTGTACCGCTGATTGTCGGATCGCTTGAGATAGTCCAGCAAGCGGCGTCGCTGTCCCACGAGCTTGAGTAGCCCGCGACGCGAGTGGTGATCCTTCGTATGGATCTTGAAGTGCTCCGTCAGGTAGTCGATTCGCTCACTAAGCAACGCAATTTGCACCTCGGGCGACCCCGTGTCCGTCGGGTGGAGCCTGTACTGCTCGACCAGCTCCCTCTTCTTTTGCGTTGCCTCCATCTTTCCTCCGAATGATTATTTTGTCTATCCAGCCGGAGCTACCACGGTGCCTTCGTCTTGTAAAGACAGGTCCGATTTGAGGACTCTGGCAAAACGCCAGCGACCGGAATCGCACTCTACGACCGCGACCGCAGCGCCCGTTTCGCCAACGAACAGAGCCCGGCCAGGTCCGGCTTGCCTGGGCCCGAACTCTCGCAACACCCACGGTTGCCCGCGCCGTACCGCGTCGACGGCGCGCCGTGGTAGCGACACGATCGGCATATCGCCGAGCGCATCGCGAATCGATAGAGGCATCCCACCCGTATCCGGGTCCCACCGCAGCGGGTCGACTGCCCCCTGTTCGAGCCGGAAATCCCCGAAACCCGTACGGCGCAATGATTTCAGATGGGCCACCGTCCCAAGAGCGGTACCGATATCCTCTGCCAACACCCTGATGTAGGTTCCCTTTGAACACGAGACCCGGAAGCCGAGATGCGAATGATCGCACCGGGTCAAACTCAGATCGTGGATCGAGATGGGGCGTGGCTCGCGCTCGATTTCGATCCCCTGACGCGCCAGTTTGTACAGTGGAACGCCGGCCCGCTTGATAGCCGAGTACATCGGCGGCGTCTGCATGAGCGGACCGCTAAAGGCCGCAACCACGCCATCCAGGTCGGCATCGGTCAGCCCGGGCACGGGACGCTCGTGGCGCAGTTCACCGGTCAGGTCGCCGGTGTCAGTCGCCACGCCAAGCGCAATCGTCCCCTCGTACTCTTTGTCGGAGGCATTGAGGAACTGGGCAATCTTGGTCGCTTCACCGAGACACATCGGCAGCAACCCCGTCGCGAAGGGATCCAGAGTTCCCAAGTGTCCAACTTTGCCACCCACCTTGGCCTTGAGCCGCCGAACCACCTCCGCCGAGGTCAGGCCAGCCGGCTTGTCAACCAAGAGCACCCCGTGCACGTCAGCACCACGGGCGGACTGCCTGCGCCGTCCCGCGCGTGCACCGCGCGGCATCAATTCTCTCCAGTTTCGGGCACGTCAGCATGGCCCAGGAGGTCCGCCATGCGCGCGGCGTACTCGGGGTTGTCGTCCAGCTCGAAGCGGATCTCCGGCGCAACTCGCAGCTGTAAACGGCGCGCCACCTGACTGCGAATGAACCCGGAGGCCGAGCGCAACCCCTCGAGCGACCGCTCGCGCTCGTCCTTACTACCGAGCCGGCTGAAGTAGACCCTGGCATTTCGCAGATCCGGTGAAACCGAGACCCGGGTGATGGTAACCATCCCCACGCGCGGATCCTTGATTTCACGCTGGACCAACCCGGCAACGGTCTCCTGCAGCGCTTCTGCGACTCTGGCAACTCGTCGACTCATGTCAGCAGTGAAAGAACTCGATTTCCTCTTCGCCAACTTCGGCCAAATGCAGTCCCTCGACACAGCGCACCACCTGGCGAAGGGCACCGTCAACGTAGCCGGTGTCCGTCCCCACCTGCGCAAATCCCAGTACGGCGCGCTGCCAAAGATCCTGAGCGTCACATTCCGATACCGAAACATTAAAAGAGTTCGCGACGCGCGACTTGATCTTCTTAATCACCCCGCGCTTGCCTTTGAGCGAGTGATTCTCCGGCAAGTAGAGTGTGAGCTTGAGAACACCAACGACCATGATCGAAGCCCACCCCGCAATCCCGGCCCGGAGCACACACGTCGCGGGCGCCGGTGGACGTAGCGACCACCGACACGTCCAAGGTCGGGCCCTCAGGCTCGGCTTTCTGCCGCCGCCCCGCGACCAGTTGCCGGAGAAAGCCGCCGTACGACTTCCTCCATCTCGTAAACCTCGATCACATCGCCGGCCTTGACGTCTTGATAGTTGTCCAGCCCGATTCCGCACTCATAGCCCGATGACACCTCACGGGCATCCTCTTTGAACCGACGCAGACTAGAGATCTTACCACTGTGAACGACCACGTGATCGCGCAGCAGGCGGGCACTGGCATTGCGTCGCACCTTGCCATCGTTGATATAGCAGCCGGCGATCGAACCAATGCCGGGGATGTTGAAGATGTCCCGAACTTCCGCACGCCCAACAACCTTCTCGCGCAAAGTTGGGTCGAGCAAACCCTCCATGGCGTCGCGGATCTCGTTCAACGCGTCGTAGATCACGGTATACAGTCGTATCTCTACGCCTTCCTGCTCGGCCACGATCCTCGCCTTGGTTTCGGGACGGACGTTGAAACCGATGACAACCGCATTCGAAGCTGCCGCCAACATCACGTCACTCTCGGTGATACCTCCGACTGAAGCGTGTAACGGATTGAGCCGGACCTCTTCGGTCGACAGGCCTGCCAGCGCCTCCGACAACGCCTCGGCCGACCCCTGCACGTCCGCCTTGATGACGACCTGGAGATCCTTGACATCCCCCGCCTCGACCCTGCTGTACAGGTCCTCGAGCGATACCTTGGAGGTTTTGCGCAGGGTCGCCTCTCGGTGTTTCTCGGAGCGGTGTGACGCAACTTGCTTAGCAGTGGCTTCGTCCGCAACCACGGCGAACGAGCTTCCCGCCTCCGGAACCACCTGCAGGCCGAGGATCTCGACCGGACTCGACGGACCCGCTACCTTCACCTTGTTACCGTTGTCATCGATCATCGCTCGGACTCGGCCCGCGGATGGACCGCAGACAAAGGGATCGCCTACCCTCAGGGTACCCTCCTGGACGAGAACCGTGGCAACTGCACCGCGGCCGCGGTCGAGCTTTGCTTCGACGATGGTACCCCGTGCCTTCTTGTCCGGATTGGCTTTGAGCTCGAGCATCTCCGCCTGCAACAGCACCATTTCGAGCAACTGCGGCAACCCCTCGCGGGAGATCGCCGAGACGGGGACACAGGTAACATCGCCCCCCCAGTCCTCCGGCAACAGACCGTGGTCGGCGAGACCTTGCTTGATTTTGTCGAGGTTCGCGCCCGGCTTGTCGATCTTGTTGATCGCGACGATGATCGGAACTTCGGCCGCACGAGCGTGATTGATCGCCTCGACGGTCTGCGGCATCACGCCGTCGTCGGCCGCGACCACCAACACCACAATGTCCGTGACCTTGGATCCTCGAGCGCGCATTGCGGTGAACGCCTCGTGGCCCGGGGTATCGAGAAACGTGACCTGCTTGCCTTCGACCATCACCGTATAGGCACCGATGTGCTGTGTGATGCCGCCCGCTTCGCCGGCAGTGACGTTGGTCTTTCGAACCGCGTCGAGTAGCGAAGTCTTTCCGTGATCGACGTGTCCCATGATCGTGATGACTGGCGGCCTCGGTTGGGTCGCTTCGTCACTGGCCGTATCGTGCGCCTCTTCAACTGCCGACTCGGCATCGAACGAGACGTTCTCCACGTTGTAACCAAACTCACCCGCCATCAACGTTGCCGTGTCCGTATCGAGAACCTGGTTCACACTCGCCATCATGCCCGATTCCATGAGCTTCTTGACGACTTCCGCCGCCTTGACACCTATCGACTTGGCGAGATCCCCCACGGACACAACCTCGGCGATACGAATCACGCGCTTGCTCGCGCGCGGCGTCGTGATCTCCGTCTTCTTCTGTTCCTTGCCCGGCTGTGCCCGTCTCTTGCGGGGCATCCGACTCATACGGCGATCGCGATCACCCAGCTCGGCGAACTCCGGTTTCTGGATAACCCTTCGCTTCTTGCGTTTTCCCCCGGGCCGCGCCGTTTGCGGCAGCGGTATATCCATCGGCCCACCCGGCGTCGCCGGCCCTCCCGGGCCGCGGCGCCCGCGGTTGGCATCCGGCGCGTTGCGACCGCGACCAGTGTCGGCAGCACTAGACCGGCCCCGAGTTGCAGCAAGCCGCTCCGCCTCGACCTTGCGCAGATCAATCCTGCCCAGAACCTTCGGCCCAAGAGGCTTGGCCGGACTCCTGGTAGATTCGGCAGGCGTTTCCACACCGGCACTGGGCGGCGCGGGAATTGGCGCGTCCACCTGTGCGGTCACTACCGGCACGGGCGTCGGTTCCGCGCCTGAAGCAGCAACCGGCCGCAACTCCCCGGGCGCAGTCGGCACCGGGATCTCCGGCTCCGACGACTCGATCGGCACATCCACCACTGCCGGAATCGGCGCGACTGCATCCCCCACTGGCAGGGGATCCGCAAGCGGCTCAGGCGCCGCAATATCCACCGTCTGTATTGGCGGCAACGCCTCGGGGGCCGCGAACGCCTCGAGCACGTCGCTCTGCACTCCGAGCGGTTGCAAGGGCTCCACGACGCCGCCCGTCGGATCCGATTGTGGCTTGGCGCGCCGCCGAATCACCTTGGTACCGACACGGCGCTCCACCACTTGCTCTCCGGTGTCTCCGGTGCGCACCCGCTCCACCCCAACCGTGACCTTCGGCTGTTCACCAACACCGAGCTCAGACTGTACCCGCTCGATCTCGTCGTCGCTGAGGGAACTCTGCGACCGCTTCCCCGAGATACCCAGTCTCTTGATCTGATCCAGCAGATCCTTAGACTCTATCCCCCACGATTTTGCCAGCTCGTGCACTCGCATCCGTGCCATGAATCATCCTCTCAGAGACCCGCGGCGGCGCGGAGCTCTTCGAGCAGCGTCGCACGGGCCTGCGATCGCACGGGGGCTCGATAGGACCGAACCATACCCCGGCGTCGCGAAAACGTCTTCCAGCAATTGTCGTTGCGGTGCAGGTAACCACCCCTGCCTCCAGCGCTGCGGGCACCATCGACCTCGAGCTTCCCGCACGGGCTGCGCACGATGCGAACCAGGTCAGCTTGGCTCGCCCGCACTCCGCACCCCAGACAGGTGCGAACAGCTATATGATTTCTTCGACTCACGAGACATCACCCTCGCCCGAACCCGCCTCGGTCGGCGCCGCAGGAGAACCGGGAACCGCAAGCGGCTCGTCCACTGCAGGCAATCCGCCGGCGCTCGACGGGGCCACTACCCCGCCGGGTAACCCGTCCGCGCTCGCTTGCGCCAAGTCCACTACCGGCGCACCCGCCGCACCGGAAAGATCGTCGAGTGGCATCTCGGCTGGCATCTCCACTGCTTGAGCGGCGGCCGCGGCTTCTGCCTCTTTGGCGGCCGCAGCGTCGGCCTCTTTCGCGAGTCTCTCGAGTTCCTCGGCGTGAACCCGAGACGCCTCTAGTATCGCCGGAATCTTGTCGAGATCGATCCCCTCGACCTCGGCCAGGGCGCCCTCTCCCGCATCCGCAACCTCTTGTGCCGACTTGAATCCGTGCTGGAACAACAACTCCGCCGCGACTTCGCCAATTCCCGGGATCGAGCTGAGCGATACCCGCGCCATCCGGGACTCCTCCTCGGCTTCGGCCTCGCTACGAACCTCGAGATTCCAACCGGTCAACCGCGATGCGAGACGAACGTTCTGTCCCTTCTTTCCGATCGCCAACGAAAGTTGATCGTCGGGTACGACGACCTCCATCGAGTTAGCGTCTTCGTCCATCACGATCCGGGATACCCGGGCCGGCGCCATGGCGCGAACCACGTACTCAGCAGGATCGGCCGTCCAGTGTACGATATCGATCTTTTCCCCGCGCAACTCCTGCACGACGCTCTGGACCCGGGTCCCCTTCATCCCGACACAGGCCCCGACCGGGTCGACGTCCGAGTCCTTCGAGACGACGGCGATCTTGGCCCTACCCCCCGGTTCACGGGCGGCACCCTTGACCTCTACGATCCCCTCGTAGATCTCGGGAACCTCCTGCTCGAACAGTTTCGTGAGAAAACCCGGATGGGTACGCGACAAAACGACCTGCGGCCCCTTGCCCGCCAGATCCACATCGAGAATGAAAGCGCGGATGCGATCACCGTGGCGATATCGCTCTCTCGGGATCTGCTCTTTCTCAGGTAGAATCGCGTCGGTCCGGCCTAGATTGACGATGATATTCTTCTTCTCAAACCGCTGGACGATCCCAGAGTGAGTCAGCTCGCCCCGACGGTCCTTGAACTCGTTGTAGATCAGATCTCGCTCGGCATCGCGCAACCGCTGAATCAGATTCTGCTTGGCCGCTTGGGCCGCGATTCTTCCGTAGCGCTGCGCCAACTTCTCGAGGAGTTCGTCACCAACCTGAGCCTCGGGGTCGAGGTTCTTACGCGCATCCGCCAGCCCGACCTCGATCTCGTCGTTCGAAACTTCGCTTACGACCGTGAGGATCTTGAAGAGTTCGACCTCACCAATGTCGGGGTTGTATTGCGCCTCGATGCGCATGTCCCCACCGATGACCTTCTTGGCAGCAGACAGCATTGCCGTCTCGACCGCATGCACCACGACGGCGCGGTCGATCCCCTTTTCTTTGCTGACCTGCTCGATCACTCGGCTCAACTCGGGCTGCATGTATCACCTCGGCCAATTCAACGGCTCGGAGAGCATCCGGCGGCTAGCGAGCCGCCACGCCCCCGAACTCGTGCTCATAATTCGCCTGCGCGATTTCCTCGAAGCGAAAAAACCGCAGCCCGTCATCCACCTCCAGTTCGACCCCGTCCTCGCCAACTTGGCACAAGGAACCGAGGAACGACCGCCTCCCATCCTGCTGTTCAATCGTGCGCACGCGTACTTGCTTTCCCAAAAACTCTCGAAAATGCTTCGGCCGGCGAAGTCGGCGATTGATCCCCGGCGACGAGACTTCCAGCGTGTATCGCACTGGCACCGCATCGTGCGCCTCGATGACGTCCCCGAGAAGCCTGCTCATCGGGGCCAAATCGTCGAGCGTCACGCCCCCCCCGACCCGATCGAGGTAGAAACGCAACATCATCCCGCTCCCCTCACGGCGATATTCGACGTCTACGATCTCCATTCCCTCGTCTCCGACCAACGGCTCAGCCAGCTCCCAAATTCGTCGTTCTATTGCGCTATCCATACGTCACAAAAAAGAAAAAGGCGGGCCAAGCGACCCACCTCATATCGCGGCCAGAATCAACTGTTTCCCTAGCATGCACGCGCCATCGGCCGCAAGTGGGCGCATCTCGAGGCGTCTCGCGACGCCCGGGAAACAAACTTCGTTCTACCTGATCTACTCCTGTAGCATCACCTCGCGCTGGTGGATCGTTTTGAAGGCAATGACCGTAAAGCACTTGCGGCCACGCGGCGTTTGCACCTGCACCTCGTCGTCGCAGTTCTTGTTTACCAACGCCCTCCCCAGCGGTGAACTGAGGGATATTTTTCCGGAGGAAACGTCCACTTCTTCCGGAAATACCAACTCGTACTTTACCTCGCCACCGTCGTCCTCGTCCTCGAGCGTCACCAGGCTACCATAGCCGATAGCATCCTCGGGAAACGAGCTGACATCGATCATCGATAGCTCACGAACTCGCTGCTCGGTCGCCCCGATCCGGGCATTGACAACCCCCTGGCGCTGCTTGGCGGCCTCGTACTCGGCGTTTTCCTTCAGGTCGCCGTGCTCGCGGGCAATCTCGAGTTCCTTTGGCAGCTTGCTGTTGAGCTCGTAGCGCAGCTCTTCCAGCTCCTTCTTCAATCTCCGAACAACCTGCAACTCCATAGCGCCTCTCCTAACCTACGTTCTCAGGCCCCCAACGCATACCGACATGGGCGAGCAGCAGCCAGCCGGCTCGCCTGCGTAACCTCAGCGAATCTGGCGATCGATAGCTCGGTGCATCGAATCGTCGCGGTACTTCGCGGCCGAGCCCTGGACCCAGGAATCCATCCCCGCAAGCAAACTCTCGCCGTTGTAGATGTACCAATACATCAACATGATCCCCACAACGAACCCTATCGAAAATCGCTTGAACACTCCGTCGCTCCGAGTCCCGTTCGGCGACTCGTATGGTAATCGCGACCCATCGGCTCGTCAAAGGTCTTCTTTAGCAGCCCGTTGAAAACAGAACACGCGCTGCAAGCCGTCTTTTGACGCCATTCTGGGGCGACCGTTCCGGCGTGGGGCTGCGCTGCAGAATCCTCAACAAATACAACCACTTCGCCTCCGGCCTTCGCCAAGGCTTCGGGTGGCATGCCGGCTCTGCGCCACGCCAAAACGCCAACACCCTCGTTTCCGCCTGCGCGCCTGTTTTCAACGGACGGTTGAGCGGCAGCTACGCCCGGGCCGAACCCGAGCCTGCGCAACCAGTGTCGGGACGCCTCCAGCACGGCCTGACAAAACCAATGCTGCATAAAACTCGACTTACCACGTCCCCCCGGCGTCACTGCGCGATATTCTCGGTTCATTCCTCCGGACGTTGATCGTAGTTCCTCCAGTTGCCGATCTCGCGCAACCGCCGGGTCTTCTCCGGATCCTGAGTAGCAGCCTGCCCGAGAGCCCCGAGAAGTTGGTTCGCCATTTCCGCAGCGACATGGTCCCGGACCGTTCCCGCCCCACGCTTCGGCTCGGCATCGAGGAAACGCTCGATCTTGCCCCGGTCGACTCCAGTGTCGGTAAACGCTCGCAACAAGCGATGCATCCCCTGCCCCTTGTTGGCTTGCCAACATGCCAACAGAACCCGACAATCCGCGCAGCGCCGCCTCAAACCGGCGCGATCTCCACAAAGTCGGCATTGCATCGTCACAAAATACACGGCCGCGGCGCGCTGGTACACTCCGGCGTTCGCGGCTGGTACTCTAAGCCCATGCGTCCGGTAGGCTCGGGGTTCTCGCTTCAATCCGCACGGGCAGCCCTGCGGCCCGCCCTACACACGAGGAGGCGTTTTCGCACAACCCGGCGAGTTTCGACCCGGCTGGTTGAGCGAGCGTTGCGATTCGTCTACCCACCGACCTGCTCCGGCTGCCAGCGACGCTGTCTTCGCCCCGGTTTCTGCGACACCTGCAGGCGGCTGGTGCTCGAGCCCTTCGCCGCCATGTGCCCGCGCTGTGGCCGCCCGTACGCCTCGCCACCAAACCATCTGTGCGGACACTGTATCAGCCACCCGCCGCCCTTTGGCCGTGCCCGCGCCTGCACGACCTACTCGCGCTCGACCCCCGAGGCCCCACTCGCGCGCGCACTTCACGCTCTGAAGTACGGACGCGACATATCCTACGCAAAGCCACTGGCACAGATCATGGTCGGCCGCTCACCGGCCGATCGAACCTACGACACAATTGTTCCCGTGCCACTACACGTCGATCGCCTGCGCTGGCGCGGATTCAACCAGGCGGCGCTCCTCGCCCGGCCACTGGCTCGCCACTGGCGGCTGCGCCTGGAATACCGAGCCCTGCGTCGTACGCGCACGACGCCACCGCAGGTCGGGCTCGGGGAAGCCGCGCGGCGCCGCAACATTGCTGATGCCTTCGAGATCCCGCCCGATTGGAGCGGCCGCGGCAAACGCATCCTCTTGGTCGATGACGTCTACACAACCGGTGCCACCCTAGAAGAATGCTCGCGCTTGCTACTCGACAGCGGTGCGAGCCAGGTACGCCTTGGTCCTCGCCCGGGCCCGATGAAGCGTCACGAGTCGCCCATCGTTCGCATGCCCGATCGACGCCGCCATTGGGAACGCCGCTACGCCGACGCGGCGCGCAGACCTGGAGCCCCCTCGCCCTTCCTCCAGGAGCTTCTGCCATCGCTCCCCCCGGGATCCGCCCTGGACATAGCCAGCGGCGACGGACGCCATTCCCTGACTCTGGCCAACGCCGGGTACACCGTGACGGCGATCGATCTATCTCTCGCTGGCCTGAGCAGCCTGATACGGACGGCCAGGGAGCGGAAATTGCCCATCAACGCGGTTCAGGCGGATCTCGAGTCCTACCCGCTGCCAACCAATCGATTCGACGTCGCGGTCAAGGTCTTTTACCTGCAACGAGATCTCTTCGGGCCCATGAAAGCGTCCCTGCGACAAGGCGGGGTGGCGGTGGTCGAGACCTTTCTCATCGATCAGCGCGAGATCGGCCATCCCCGAAGCCCGAATTTTTTGCTCGAGCGAGGCGAGCTCGGTACGATTTTCGCGGACTTCGAGATCTTGCGCGCAGAAGAGGGATTGTTCCAGAGCGGCCGTGAAAAGGCCTTCCTCTCGCGCTTGGCAGCACGCAAACCATGAGTGCCCAGAGTCACCCCGCATTGAGTTTTGCCCGTCGCTGTGACAAGTGCGCGACGATGCTCCGCAAAGCCCTGATCCTCGTCGCACTCGCTTTGGTCGAGCTGGTCTCTAGCTGTAGCAACGGTAGCTCGAACAATATCCCGCCGGCGGCGATCGGCCCGTTCCTGGCCTGGCCGCGGATTCGGCGGACCGACGGCAACCTCGGGCTGTCGACATCCTCGATCGACAACAACGACGGCGTCGCACGTTTGCTACACACCTTCGTCAACGAGATCTGCCTCGGTGAAAAATGCGTGGCAATCTGCCTCGCCGACGACGACTGCGACAGGCCGGACGAGAGTTGCCTCGACGGCCAATGCGGTATCGCCTGCAGTCCTGATGACGACTGCGTCGGCGAGGGAGAACTCTGCGTCGACGGCAGCTGCGTGACAAGTTGTCTCAGCGATGGCGAATGCGGCAACGAAGGCGAGAGTTGCATCGACGGTTCATGCGTGACCAGCTGCTTCGGCGACGACGATTGCATCCAGGTGACACCGACCGGGTCGAGCCCCGTCTTGGGCCGCTCCACGTCGATCTACCTCGGGACAGAAGAAGGCCTGCTCTCGGTCAACGCCGACGGAGTGCAACGCTGGATGGTTACTCAGTGTGTCCTCGGCGGCGAAGTCATTGCCTTCGATCCGATCGAGTCATCACCGACTATATCCCCCAGCGGACGCGACATCGTCCTGACCAGCAACCGGATCTTTCGTCTGCGCGAGCCGGAAAGCGGCGACGACCCACCAGAGTGCCTCTTAGCCTTCGACTCGCCATCGCGATCCTCGGCGCTCATCATCATCGACGGATTCGACCTCAGCTTTCTGTCGACCATCGTCGGCAACGTCAATGGGCAGCTGCTGTCCATCAGCGACACTGCGCGGCGGCGCTGGAGCTTTCCCGCGGGCGAACCGTTCGACGGCGACATTTCGAGCTCGCCGGCTTTTACGACGGGTGGCATCGCAATTCTCACACCCAACGGAGAGCTGCACAGCGTCGACCCCACGGGCAGACTGCGCTGGAGCGTTCGCATCGGCGACGCCTACGAGGGTGACTCCGCGATCCCTTCGCCTGTCTCTCTCGACAACCTCTATGCGGTAAGCGCAGCGGGAAACGTCGTCGCCGTCTCGGCCTCGGGCACACGACTCTGGGAGTTCACTCCCGCGGCGCCGATTATCGGCTCGGTCACCACGTCATCGTTGACGACGGATAACGGCACTTTCCTGGGCGACAACGTCGTCTTCGCCCTCGACCGGGGCGGCACTCTATGGCCTGACTGCGAGAGATGGCAATATGGTTCGATTTTGCGAGTCCATCAACCGTGCGTGCTTGCCGAGCACGTGCCCCAATGGCGGCGCGTGCGGGCTCAGGTGTTCAGAACACGTCGCGACGACCTGCACCACGGATAGCGACTGCACGGGCATGGGGGTCTGCGAAACGCGCGCGGTATGTTCGGGAACAGACAATGTCTGCGCCAACGACGACGCATGCGAAAGCGGGCAAACCTGCGGGCTATTCTGCAAAGACGATACGACGCTCTCGTGCACACAGGACACCTGCATCGGCAATTCTACAGCAGGCCGCTGCAAGCGACTCGGACGCCACCCCTTCAGTACCGGCGGGGCCGTCGATGTTGAATCCGACCCCATCCTGACCGGCGATTCCTTCGTCCTTGCGTCGACTACGGACGGGAAGATCTGTGCCCGACGCATTGACGGATCCGTTCCCAACGGGCATTGCGCCCGCATCTGCAGTTCGGACGACGATTGCGATGGTGTGCCCTGCCTCGTCGCCGACGGCCACTGCGACGAGTCCGGCGCGACATGCACGCCTGACAGTTGCGTCGGCGACGACCGCTGTTGCACGAGCGACGACTCGTCCTGCTCCGTCACTGGTGCGTGCATCGACAACCCCTCACAAGCCTGCATTTCAGACACCTGCGACGATGGAGAGATCTGCTTGACGCCGTGGGCAGACGGTTGCGTCGACCTCGGAGAAGACGTCGGGGAAACAACGACATCGCCGCCCGTCATGGATGGGATCGGCAACGTATTCGTCGCCACCGAGAAAGGCCTGGCGAAAATCGAATGATTCGACACGCTGCGTTGGTCGGACTACTGGCGATACTCCTCGCGGCCTGCAGCAGCGGCAGCGGGGCCAGCTGCGACCTGGGAACTGCGACTACCCTCGCGAGTTCCGATTGGCCAGCGGGGCGTCGGGATTCGGCGAACACAGGACGCATCGTTGCCACCATCCCAGCGGGTACTGCGGCAACCGCAACCTGCATCTTTCCGCGCGCGATGGCGGCCCGACTCTCGGGAGCGGCCAGCCGTGGCGATTGCGTCGATGGTCAGGGCGCGATCACCACAACTCCGATCGTCGGCGGGTTGGGCGATGAACCCAGGCTGATCGTCGCCAGCGCCGACGGGATCGTCCACGTCCTCGATCTCGAGGGCAACGAGATCACCCTCAGGAACGACATCGATCTCGCTGCTCCTGTCAACTCGCCTCTGATCGGGGCTGACGACTCGATCTTCGTCACTGCCAAAAGCGGTGTGACGAGGCGCTTCTCCGGCGAAACCGGGGAGCGCCTGTTCTCGGCGACGCTAATGGACAGCATCCTAGCCGCTCCCAACCTCGGCCCGGACGGAGTGGTCTACGCTGGAACCCAGGGTGGGTTCTTCGGCGCGGTGTGCACGAACGGAATCCTCCGCTTCCAATCGTTACTGGGCTCGATCTCGACACCGGCGGCCATTACGGCGGATGCAACCGATCCAGAGCGTACCGTTGTGTTGGTCGCTGCTGAAAACGGCCGCGTACAGGCCTTTGACGACGAGCGCGGCAATCTCAAATGGACGTTCTTCACCTCTGCGCGGATCATGCGGTCGGCCATTGTCATCGACGAAACCCGCGAGGTGTTCATCGTCGGAGACACCGAGGGGTTCGTTTTCGCCGGATCCATTGGGAGTGGCAAGCCGATTCGCAGCGACGGCTCCGATCTGGTGCCCTACAGGGCCGGCCGATGTGCCCCATCGGAGTCGGCGATTTGCCGTTCCGATAACGACTGCGACGGCGAAAGCTGCCTCGGGGAACGTATCGTCGCTGCCCCGGCGCTCGGCTCCAATCGGATCTACATCGCCACTGAGGGCGGCCGCAGCGAGAACGGATCCGTCACCACTCCGGGCGCTGTCCACGCAATCTCGCTCGAATTCGACGGCCGTCCCGCCGACTGGGTCTGGACCGCACCCGTCGGCGGCGAGATCATGTCTTCGCCCGCAGTCATCGTCGACGACAACCGAGAGGTCCTGATCGTCGGGGTCGATATCGACATCTGCGCCGCAGACGAGCCCGCCGCGGACTGCGTCTGCGGCGACGGCTCGTGCGAGCCCATCATCCGCGGATCGGTCCTCGCCCTGGAAGACGGACAGCCGCTGTGGGCCATCGACTTACCAAACCGCATAGGCCTGGCATCGCCATCCATCCGCAAATCCGACGGTGGAGTGACGATCTACATCGGCACCGAAGCCGGACAGCTCTTCGAGATCAGTTGGCCCGCTGCGTAGCAGTCCGTTGAACAACAGGTGCGCAGGGGAAAACGAGGATTCTGGCGCCCTGGCGTGGCGCGGCGCCGGCATGCCACCCGAAGCCTGGGCGAAGGCTGGTATGCCACCCGAAGCCTTGGCGAAGGCCGGCATGCCATCCGAAGCCCTGGCGAAGGATGGAGGCAAGGTTGTAACTTTTGTTGAGGATTCCGCAACGCGGCCCAAAGCCGGATCGGCGGTCCCAGAATGGCGTCAAAAGACCATTTGCAGCGCGTGTCCTGTTTTTCAACGAGCTGACTAGCCCCCGGTCAGTCGGCGCGACCGCCCTCGGTCAACTTCTTCAGATCGAGGATCTCGGCGACCCGCTCGGGTTCCAACAACCCCGAGTCGAGGATCGCCTGGCGAATCGGCACGTTGTCCTGCACCGACTTTTTGAATACCTTAGCGGCGGCATCGTAGCCGACAACTGGCGCAAGCGCGGTGACCAGGGAAGAGGTACGTTCCGCGTATTCCTCGCAACGGTCGCGATTGGCGACGATACCGCGAATGCACTTGTCGGCGAAGACCCTGCAGGTGTTGCCCATCAGCTCGACGCTTTCCAAAAGATTATGGGCGATGACCGGCATCATTACATTGAGATCCAAATTGCCGTTCATCCCGGCGATCGAAATCGCCGTGTCGTTACCGACGATTTGCGCCGCGACCATGTTGACCGCCTCCGCGATCACCGGGTTCACCTTGCCGGGCATGATGCTCGAACCGGGCTGGGTCGCGGGAACGACAATCTCTTGAAACCCGGTCGCCGGCCCTGAGGTCATCAACCGGAGATCGTTGGCGATCTTCATCAAACCAACAGCGACGACCTTGAGGGCACCCGATAGCTCGACGGCTGCGTCGCGATTCTGCATCGCTTCGAAACGATTCTCGGCGGTACGGAACAGCTGCCCGGTAAGGGTTCGCAGCTCGTTGACGACACGCGGTGCGTACTCGGGATGCGCATTGAGCCCGGTACCGAGAGCAGTACCACCGACGGGGATCTCGGCAATGTGGCCGCGTGCGTTCTCGATCCGAGCGATGCCGTGCCGAATGACGCCAGCGTAGCCCGAGAACTCCTGGCCGAGAGTTACCGGCACAGCATCCTGCAAGTGGGTGCGTCCCGCCTTGACGACGTCCTCGAACTCTGTCGCCTTGGCAGCGAACGCGTCAGCGAGCTCGCGCATCGCCGGCAACACGTGATCCTCGACGCCGCCCAAGGCAGCAACGTGGATCGCCGTCGGGAACATATCATTGGTGCTCTGTCCCATATTGACGTGATCGTTGGGATGAACAGCCGACTTGTCACCACGCTCTTTGCCGAGAATCTCACAAGCGCGGTTGGCAATGACCTCGTTCGCATTCATGTTGGTCGAAGTGCCGGAACCGGTCTGGAAAATGTCGACGACGAATTGGTCGTCCAACTTGCCGTCGGCAACTTCGAGCGCCGCCTGCTCGATCCCCCGGCCGATGTCCGCACTGAGCAGACCAAGCTGCATGTTCGCTCGCGCTGCCGCCACCTTGCAGCGACCGAGCGCCTGGATGAATCGGCGCGAGAACCGCAAACCGGAGATGGGGAAGTTCTCGACTGCTCTCGCAGTCTGTGCGGCGTAGTAGGCATTGGCGGGAACTTCCATCTCGCCCATGCTGTCCTTCTCGATACGAACTTTCTCGGCCATGATGCCTCCCTCCGCGATCACCACTGTACCAGCAACGCTAACCGGTCTACGCCAAGCGATCAATTCAGGGGGAAACGCCGGGCTTGATCCCACCGGTCCTGGCCTCTATCTCGGGGACATCACGCAAGTTACAGCCTCCGGAGGAACACCCCGATGCCAAGCCGTAGAGATCTGATCAAGATGACGCCCGATGCACGCAGGGCCTTCATCGCCAATGCGAAAACCGCCACGCTCGTCACCAACGGCAAGGACGGATATCCTCACGCCGTGGCGATGTGGTTCTTCGCCGATGCAGACGAAGTGGTCTGGATGACCACCTATCGGAAGTCGCAGAAGGTAGCCAACCTGCGCCGCGACACCAAGGCCGCGCTGCACATGGAATCGGGCGTGACCTACGAAACCCTGCAGGGCGTTCTACTGCAGGGTGATATCGAGGTGATCGACGACGTCGAGGTGGTCCTCGATACGCTCGAGAAGGTCACTGAAAAAATGACCGGCGCAGTCATCGACAATGTCGACGATGGCATGCTCGAGATGGCCGGGAAGCGGATCGTCATGAAGTTCATGCCAAAGCGCAGCACCAGCTGGGACCACACCAAGCTCGGCGGGAAGTACTGAGCGACGCTGCCGCGCGCCACAACTCGGCATTCCACCATCAAACCTTCGGCCACCTTGCCGCGAGCCGGAGCCAGGACCGTTTTCAGGGGCGACGCTCCCCCAGCATCAACCAGCGGCGTCGGTTGAATCGGCTTCAGGCACGCCGGCGGTTCCCTCCACAGGATCGGCCCCGGCTAGATCGGCTGCGGGCTGCTCAGCAGTACCAGCCTCTCGCCTCGGCTCTTCCTGCACCCCTCCGGCTTCCCCGGCTTCCCCGCTCTTGGACTCCTCGATAGCAACGACAGAAATCGTTATCTCGCAGGGCACGCCAGCCGCCAGGATCACTGTAACCTTGTGCTCGCCAACGGACTTGATTGGCTCGTCGAGCCGAATGCGGCGTCGATCGACCTCGAATCCGTTGTCGCGGAGTTCTCTCTCGATGTCCTGATTGGTAATCGACCCAAAGAGTTTTCCGGCCTCACCGGCTCGCGCCGTGAAGGTTAGCGCGACCGCCGCCATCTTGTTGGCAACTTCCTGTGCGGTCGCGGCAACGCGGCGACGCTTTTCTTCGACAACGCGCTGCTGGTGCTCGCGCTCGCGCACGTTGCGCTTGTTCGCCTGAACCGCGAGGGCTCGCGGAAACAGGTAATTACGCGCATAACCGTCGCGCACCTTGACGATTTCGCCAATGTGCCCGAGGTGGGCGATGTCTTCTTGCAGAATTACTTCCATGGTTTCACCTACCGTCCCATCGGCCCAGCCCGGCTGGGCCGAGCACTACATCGAATGCCCCGAGCCCACTCAGACCGACGTCACTGTGTACGGCAACAGAGCAACTGTGCGCGCCCGCTTGATTGCCGTCGTAAGCTTTCGCTGATGACGGGCACAGGTCCCGGTGATACGACTCGGGATGATCTTGCCCCGCTCGGTCAGGTAGTTACTCAAACCACGCGAGTCCTTGTAGTCGATACGCGAGTCCTTGTCCGCGCAAAACCGACAGACCTTGCGGCGCCCGGGCCGACGACGGAATCCGCCGCGATCGTCCCGACCACGGCGACCGGTCGGCTTTCCTCTTCTTCCTCTACCTACTGGCATCTTCCTCGCTCCCTCACTCGCTGGCCGGCGTCGCGGTATCCTCTACCGTCGCTCCCGCGGCCACCGGCGATCGTGTCTCCGGTTGCGCAACGTTTGCCGGCGGCGAAGCCTCCGGCGAATCGCTCGCGGGCTTGCGAACCGACTTGACCGCGGTCACGGAAATGAAGCGCAAAACCTCGTCCGCAATCTTGAGGTTGCGCTCCAACTCCTTGACCAACTCAGGTGTCGCCCGATACTCGAGCAAGACATAGTAGCCTCGCTTGTGTTTGCGGATCTCATACGCGAGATCGCGCATGCCCCATTCCTGAACCTGATCCCCCTCGGCACCCGCTTCGGTCAGCAGCCGCCGAGCACGGTCGATCGTCTCCCTCGTTTGAGCCTCCGGGAGTTCTGGATTCAGGACCAGTAGGGTTTCGTACCTGCGCATTTGCAATCTCCTTCACCTTCACGATCCAACGGCGGCCGGAGCCCCGTTGAACCGATTCATTGCCACATCAACACCGTTCGCGAGTATACAGCCGACGGCCGCAACCGCGCGGCCGATTCCTCCGGCCAGTTGCTCTCGATCGTGCTCGGATAACGGGGCCAGGACATACTCCGCTGTATCTTGGTGCTCAGCGGGGCGTCCCACACCAACACGGACACGGACAAACCGCGTCCCGCAGTGTTCGATCACAGAGGCAACACCGCGGTGACCTCCGCTACCGCCGTCCTTTCGTATTCGCAGCAAACCCACCGGCAAGTCGACGTCGTCGTAGACCACCACCAAGTCGTCTTCCCCACCATCGGCGGACATGTCTTCGAGTACCTCGCCGCTTCGATTCATATAGGTCTGCGGCAGCACCAGCCGAACCCCACCGCCACTAGCATTGCGCAACTCGGCCTCGAGCGCCATTCCGCGCGGCTCCAGTACAGCATTCGATTCTTTGGCAACTCGTCGCACAACCATGAAACCCACATTGTGGCGGGTCCAGACATACTCCGGACCTGGATTTCCCAGCCCCGCGATGACCCGCATGAGGATGATCAGCCCTCCGCGGGCTCTTCCTTCTTCTCTTCCTTGTCACCCTCCGCACCTTCAGCCACCGCTTCGGCACCTTCCTCTTCAACATCTGTCGCCTTGGCCTCTTCAACAACCGGTGGCAGCACCGTGACAATCGCGAAGTCGGTGTCGAAGGGGATCTCGACGCCCTCCGGAGGCTTGACGTCGCTGATGTGAACGGCGTCGTGGATTCCCAGATCGGTGACATCGATCACGAACTCGTCGGGAATCTGCAGAGGTAAGCACAGCACTCCAATCGTGCGTCGTATGGGCTGGAGAATCCCGCCGACTTCGACTCCGGCCGACTTACCGACAAATCTGAGCTCGATATCGACGGCGATCTTTTCGTTGACGTCGACTTCGTAAAAGTCCGCGTGGATCAGGTCGCGCGTGACCGGGTGCCGGTGAAGATCCTTGACCAACACCAACTTCTCGGCAATCGCAGCATCGTCCGAAAGCAATCGCAGCAACTGCGTCTGTGACCCCAGTCCGACCTTCTTGTCGAATTCACGAGCCTCCAGTGATATCGGCTCCGGCGCCATCTTGGGTCCATATACAATTCCGGGAACCGAGCCTCGACGACGCAACCCTCGGGCCGCGCCTTTGCCCTTGCCCGAACGGCTCTCTACGGTGATATCCAGCGTTTCCATTACTTGCTACTCCTGCCCGAGCCGAGCACATGACCTACTCACCCGGCTGGTCGCTCAAGACATGAACAAAGAACTAATCGATTCCTCTCGGTGCGTACGCAGAATCGCCTCGCCGAGCAGGTGCGCAATCGACAAAACCTCGATCTTGTCGCACGCCAGGCCCCCATCGCGTAAGGGAATGGTGTCGGTCACCAGCAATTGGGTAAGTTCGGATGCCTGAACCCGTTCGATAGCAGGGCCCGACAATACCGGATGCGTGCAACACGCGAAGACAGATTTGGCACCCACCGACTTCAGCGCCCCCGCGGCCGCCGCGAGGGTACCCGCCGTGTCAACGATATCGTCGATAATGATCGCCGTCTGGTTCTCGACATCTCCAACAACGCGCATCTCGGCGACCTCGTTGGGACGCGCGCGGCGCTTGTCGATAATCGCCAGCCCTGCATCGAGACGCTTGGCGAACGCGCGTGCCCGTTCGACCCCACCGGGATCGGGTGAGACGACGGTCACAGGCTCACCGGCGAGTATACTCTCGACATGATTGAAGATCACGGGAGTTGCGTAGAGATTGTCCACGGGTACGTCGAAGAATCCCTGGATCTGCCCGGCGTGAAGGTCGAGCGTCAGGACACGGGACGCACCAGCCGCCGAGATCAAATCGGCAACCAACTTCGCGCTGATCGGTACACGGGGCGCGACCTTGCGGTCTTGCCTGGCGTAGCCATAGTACGGGATCACCGCGGTGACTCGCGTCGCTGATGCGCGGCGAAATGCATCGAGCATCAACAACAGCTCCATCAGATGATGGTTGACCGGCGTTGATGTCGACTGGATGACAAAAACGTCTCCGCCCCGAACATTGTCCTCGATCTCGACCATTACCTCGCCGTCGCTGAAGCGGCGGACGTCGGCCCGGCCGAGCGGCACATCGAGAAACGAACAGACCTGACACGCCAATTCCGGCGTCGCGTTGCCCGCGAATACTTGTAGCTGATTCTTCACTCGAATAGCTCTTCTGCGAAAGCTGGGCGGGAAGGGTTCGAACCTTCGAGTGCCGGGACCAAAACCCGGTGCCTTACCGCTTGGCTACCGCCCACTATGGCTGTGGATTGAGACTCAACCTTTCGATAGGGGAGGGTCCCGACAGAATCTCGCACGCCCTCGCCCAGTCACACTCGTCCGACACTCGCACAGAACACCTTCGCGCCGTCTCGAAGTCGGCACAAAACCCGAACACCGCGGAACCGCTTCCGGACATCCCAACCCGGCGCGCCCCATACCGGAGCAGGCTCTTTTTTAAACTGATAATTGCTGGATCGATCTGGCTCGCCGATGCTTCAAGGTCATTGCGATACGGAGAGTCCAGGAACTGCGGAAAAACGGGGATACTACTGGCCGAATGTGAGGATGTCAACGAAGCGTCGTATCGGCGGTATACCTCGACGGTGGCCAATCCGGGGCCCCGGAAAGCGACCACCAGGGGCTCCTTCGGCCATTCTGCCCACGGCGTCACGAGCTCCCCAATCCCTCCGACTATTGCCGGCCGACCGATCACGAAGAACGGAACGTCAGCGCCGAGTTCGAGCGACCATCGAGCCATTTCACCAAGCTCGATGCGCGAACCCGATAGGTAGTCGAGCAAGCGCAAAGTTGCCGCCGCATCACTGCTACCGCCGCCCAGGCCGGCCCCGCTCGGGACCTGCTTGTCGAGACACAAACGGATCCGGGCAGTGATCCCCGTTCGTCGGCGGAAAATTCGGGCGGCCAGAACCACCAAATTGTCGTCTCCCTGAGGCACCGTGCGACCGGTCGTCTCGAACTCGATGCACCCATCCCCCGGGCCAATCTCGGCCGACAACCTATCACCGATGCTAATCGGCACCATCCGCGACTCCAGCAGGTGGTAACCGTCGCCCCGGCGCCCTCGGATCAGAAGATCGAGGTTTACCTTGGCCGGACATAGGCACCCCACCCGTACGTGCAGAGGACGCCCCAGCCGATCCGGCCCGTCACCTCGCCGACTGTTGCGCCGTTGGCCCAGCCGACGGTTTTGGGTTGTTTTCCCCGAAATGGTCATGCCCCTACCTTCGAACACCACGCGAGATGCGCGGTGGCGGTACTCCCACAACAATCGCTGAATATTGACCGGTCGCCGCCTGAGTGCTACATCCCGGCCGTGATAGCCCCCGTGGTGAAAAGGATATCACGCAGGTCTCCGGAACCTGAAGTCCAGGTTCGATTCCTGGCGGGGGCACTCTGCCAGCTCCCTCCTTTGCCTTGATTTCGGCCAGTTGTTCGGCTAAATTCCCGCCTTCTAATGGCCAGTTGGCCGGTGCGGAGCATGCCAGGTAGGTGCTAAGGAGGTGGCGATGGATTGGCCGAAGTGCAAAGACTGCGACGATGGGAGGTTACTCCCCCTCTCCGACTACGGCCAAGAAGGTGCGTCCGTGTCCTTCAAAGCTTGGGTCTGTAACGACTCGAAGTGCGGGTTCTCGATGCGCATCGACAAGGGCGAGGTAAGCTACCGCAAGGTAGGGTACAAACACTGATTCGATTCGGCCGAGCGCCGACCTTGATCCACGATCAGCCGTATACAAAAAAAGCCCGGCATCCACGAGGATGACGGGCTTTTCTCGTATTAATTCCGGCGGCGTCCTACTCTCCCACTGAGCGACCCAGCAGTACCATCGGCGCTGGAGGGCTTAACTTCCGTGTTCGGAATGGGAACGGGTGTGACCCCTCCGCCATCACCACCGAAAAATTGTAGCGATCAGCGTTCAGCCATCAGCTCGCAGCAGATCACTGGAAGCTGACCACGACGTTATTTGACAATGCATACGGGAATCCGGACGGAAAAAGCGTGAATAGAAGTAAAAATATAGTGGTCAAGCCGCACGACCAATTAGTACCGGTTAGCTTCGCACATTGCTGCGCTTCCACACCCGGCCTATCAACCTCGTAGTCTTCGAGGGGTCTTCAGAGGCCTCACGGCCTGGGGATACCTTATCTTGAGGGGGGCTTCCCGCTTATATG